>WBZU01000243.1_pt2 | contig 49211 bp, 52 predicted proteins | sample 5204311 | NCBI WGS metagenome assembly WBZU01 (sample SAMN12344359, study PRJNA552823) | activated sludge metagenome | biome: Activated sludge suspended growth; feature: Nitrification reactor; material: Wastewater; isolation source: activated sludge from nitrification reactor of wastewater...
TGTGTACTCTCCTCATCCGTTCCTGCAAACGATTGTTTCATGCACCGTCGAGCGTCTCTGCAACTTCCATCAGACGAGTGAGCCTGATGCGAGGCCATTAAGGGATTGCAGAACAAGCAAGCACGCGATGCATACATGTTCATCGGTTGCAAGCAATGACAACTTGATTAACGCCGATGAGCGCATGCATTCTTTCCTGAAATCTGACAGGAAGGCGTGAAGACTGAATGTGTCGCGTCACTCGCCAAATTAAACGTAAATGTTAACACTCAAGTAAAGCAACTTAAGAGTGAAAACTGTCAAGTGTGAACGATGAGATTACATGCACGATCGTATGGTCGAAGTGGTGGGAGCAGAGGCTAATCAGGCAGCGAGTGGCGATAAAAAGAAACTGCGGAAGCAGATGGGGTGCAGGAATGACACAAGTGATGTATCGATATGAAGCAATGATCGTGTCAAACTGTCTGTCGTTTATCTGTTCATGATCTAACCATCCCGCTGAAGAGAATTGTTGCCGATAGCAACGAGCAGGCTCTCACCGTCTCGGCCAGTAGGCTGAGCATACATAGTGTTGTTATTCTGCCTTTGGATTGCCCGACGCTCTTGGTCCCTGAATCGTCTTGATAAAGTCTTTGGTCACCTTCCACCAAGTCGCATCGTCGTCCCATTTCGCTGGCCGATTGTTACTTCCCCACCCACCCCACAGGATGATCCCATCGGCGTACTGCCTCGCAGTGTCCAGTTCAAGCCTCCAGTAATCGGCGGGTAGGTATGTTCCCGCGAGCATGCGATTGGAGTTGTGGTACTGCGGCCATAAGAATACGTATACCGGTTTGCCTTTCCCGTATCGACGTGCTTCTTCAATTTGGGCCCGAGCAAACCGCACCCACCCTTCCTGATCCGAATAAAACGTATACAGGGAGGGATATAGCGTATCTACTGCATCAGCAAGGCTGCGAAGTGCATCGTTTTCTTGTTTCCATGTTCCCCACTCTCTACTTGCGGGTCCTTTCATAACTCGCCAGTAGTCGCGTATGGGAGGGACTCCGTAAAAGCCGACGTTGAGACTAGGGACTGCCTCCTTGAACCACTCCAGCACGGCGAGGAACTTTCGAATACTTCTCCCCACTTCTTGGGCATCACCATGGAGCGGCCAATGTTCGATATCAATCACCACGTGATCAGCCCGTGTTCGGGACTCTCGAGCTACTTTTTCAACCTGCTTCTTATCGGGCAGTTGCTCCGGAGAGCGATGCCAGTCTGTCCCAAGCGCTCCGGCATAGGCGAGTGAGATGGGGCGTATGCCGTACGCAGAAAAATCGGGCTTATCTTTGTACAGGGTTCCGTCAAAGAGGAGAAACGATCGTTCCTCACCAGCTTGTTGGCCGAGGGCTAGAGAAGTCGGAAGGAGCATACTCCAGAGAGCCATGGCTACCATTCCATAGGTGCAGACAATTCTCGCGAGGTGTTTACGAGAGAGCATCTTCCCTCCTTGATAGATAGGAGACTCCACTCCATCCCGATTCACTTCAAACTTCTCCTTTGTCATGCGCGATGATCCGCGCAGTTCTTGAGGAGCAACCGCCAAGCACGCTCGGCTCGAGTTTTGTCGAATTGAGCGTCGAACAAATCTCTTGCGTTTTGGCCATAACGCGCACATTTGGCGGTGTCTTTCGCGAGCGAACGAATAATCTCTGCAGCTGATTCGGCTTGGCCTAGTGGAACGGCAAATCCACAATTCGACTCGCGTAGTATTCGAGGGACTTCTCCCTCTGTATCGCCTAGATAAAGTGTTGGTCGCCCTGCGGCGGCAATTCCATAAAATTTGCTAGGAACGATCAGCCCTTCGAGTGATGGCTGTAGCGAGATAAGATGGAGATCCGGAACACAAAGACTGAGGTGCAGCTGTTCACGAGGTTGGTAGGGTTTAAACACCACGTTAGTCAGGCCCTTCTGGACAAGCGCTCCTCTCAACCAATCGTGTTGAGCTCCGCCTCCGATGAATACGAATATGATGTGGTTCTCATTTCGGAGCAACTGCACCACATCTAGGATCGTTTTGAAGTCATGTGCCCTACCGAAGTTTCCCGAGTACCCAACCACAAAGCGATGTTGCAGGTTCCACTCACGCCTGAGTTCGTTGTGTTCTCGATCAATGGGACGAATGGCCTGTCCATCCGCCCAATTGTGAATAACTTGAATGTTCTCGGCAGGAATGCCCTCTCTTTCCAGCCTGAGCTGCATTTGCTTGCCGATCACGACATTCCATTTGGCAGACAAGAGAGACCAATTTCGAAGAGATCGCAGGCTCCAGAAGAACTTTCCCGCCCGTCCACCGAGCAAGCTTGAGACAACTTCGGGAAATAAGTCCTGAATCCAATTGACCAGAAGTGCACCCCGGAGTCGAGTCACCATTGCAGCGAGAACCGAGATCAACGGCGGGTCGGTTTTGGCCACGATGACATCGTCTTTTTTCGTCAGTGCGAGTAAACTCCAGAGGGCACTTGCGTAAAACGTGGCATAGTCGAGCGTCCGGCCAGGTAAGTGCCGCCGGCCGAACATGGTGGACCAGACGCGAACGACACGGACGCCTTGCTCGTTGGCTCTTGCGGGGTAGAGCGCCAGTGGGTTGTCGTAGGTTTGCCGGCTTGTCACGACAGCAACCTCATACCCCGCTTCTGCGAGGTGAACCGTCACGTCCGTCAACAATTGACTCGTTGCAGAGTGATCAGGAAAAAAAAAACGATTGACGAAAACGATCTTCATCTTCTACTTGTGAGCTGTTGAGGAATCATTGTCGAGAACACAAGCTCCTCTCTCGAGACGCTGCAACTCATAACAGCAGGCATCGACGTAAAATCTAAACCAAAACCCCTGTAACCCGTGATAGATCAACCCAGGAGTGCCGTCAAGAAACCCGCCTCTGATCACGTATCGAGTGACGAAATAGAGAAGCGCTCGAAAAAACATGGGCATCCTTGAATAGAGGCTTGATCGCAGCCACCGCCTTCTCTCAATGGGCGATCCGATCAATTTGGCTTGAACGGCAACCGACGCGTCCCTTCCCGGCCCCTTGAACAGTTCGCGGGCTTCCATTTGTGCCCACTTATTGTGCCGCGCAGTCCATGAAAAGAGGGATGTGGCGGTCAGTTCGAGTAAATCTGCTTCTATGAGGGCAGTGCGGCCTTCGACGAGGAAATGCTGGTCATATTCCCGGTCTTCACAACGGCCGGATTGCCTTCGAAAGACTCTGCAGTGGTACGTGGGATACAGGCCACCGTGGACAATTGGTTTTCCGAAAAAGATGATTTTTCGTCGGACCATATATCCCGCGTAATCCTGTGTCGAATGCGACCTCCCGGCAAACAGTTCACCAAGTCGAGCAGCAAGTTCCGGCGATACTCGTTCATCAGCGTCGATATGAAATACCCATTCATGCGACAGCGGCACATTATTCTGTGCCCAATTTCTCTGGTGTGAGTAGTTTTGGAAAGGATGCGTAAGGACTTTCGCCCCGTACTTGCTGACAATGTCCAATGTCCGATCCGTGCTTCCCGAATCGACAACAAAGATCTCCTGCGCCCATGAAACAATACTTTCCAAACATGGCCCAATATTCTGCTCTTCATTGAATGTAAGAACGATGACGGATAGGGGCAATTTCTCTGGTGACATTCGTTTTCTCTGTGAATACAAGCAGTGTGTTGGCAGGAAACTGACCTGCTCAATTGGCCTTGACAGAAGACCGGCCACTCAGTTTATGCGCGTATGTTGCTGACAGGGTTCCATTCACTTGGGCGGGTTACCCTCCAGGTTACCTGCCACCAATTGGTTCTCCGGCCCATGAAATCAGGCGAGCGGAGCTAATCGAGCAGCGATTTCTTCGTAGGGAACGAATCGTCGCCTGTTTAGCTCAACGAAAAGTCTAAACGTTTGGAGAGAGATCGGGGTTCGTTTTCCCAGTTTGGCGAAACAGGAAGCATACCCACGCACGATTCCTTCAAGGGCAATGGGCAGCTGGCGAATGTTGCTTGCGCCTCTTGCGACGCAACGCGCGGTTTGAAGGCCCAGCAATGGAATCAGCACGGGCAGTGGCGCTGTATACCATGATGCCAATATCATGTTTCGGTAAAGCCATACATTTTTCCCTCGCTTATGCCTACCCTCTGTCGCCGGAAAATGATGTATTGGGTCGGTCATAGCCAACCGTACCACTCTGCCAGCATTCAGCATTCGCTGAGAGTATTCAGGCTCTTCGCCCCAGTGAAAAAGATGGCCTTGAAACCCTCCCAAAGCCAAAAATAGATCACGTCGTACAGCATAGCCGGCACCTGTAAAAGCATGCATAACCCAGAACGCGTGCTTTTCACTTGGCCTGCCTGCATAAAACTCTCGCGGAACTCCCCCAATAATGTTGATTAAGGGTAGTGCTAATGCCCCCACTCGTTCCTCTGAAAAATGTGGTAGTGCCTGAGAAATAATATTTGGAGTAGAAAAAATCGCATCATCATCTAAGGAGAAAACAATGGGGCTCGTGGCAATTTCTGCTGCACGGTTTCTTTGTACAATCAGTCCGCAGCGAGTCTCGGTTGCCACAAGTCGCACCATTGGGAACTCCGCTGTTACCATTTCGCCGGTCCCATCAGTGGAAGCATCATCCATCACAATAATTTCGACTTCCTCTTGTTGCGCTAGGGTGGATGTGATGGCATCCCTAAGCAACTCTTTCCTATTCCGAGTGGTGATAACGACCGTTGCTGCATATTTTTTGCTTCCGTTCATACGTCTCCCTGGCCACCTGCATCATTGAGGGTCCGGTTTCTTACGACCCGCGCTGGGTTGCCACACACAACAACCCAAGGCCTCACATCACGCATCACCGTTGATCGCGCTCCTACCACTGATCCCTCACCGACTGTGACCCCTGGGCCTATGAAGACATCCGCTGCCACCCAGGCTCCATTTTCAATGACTATTGGCGAGGAGATGAGAGGCATGTTCTGCTCCGTATAGTCGTGACTGGCCGTGCACAAAAAACTGTATTGACTGACCGTGGCGTGTGGGCCCAATCGGATCGTGTTGACGGAGTAACAATCCACCTTTTCTGACAGACAGCTGTGCTCTCCCATCTCCAAGTTCCACGGTGCCCATATGTCAGCAGATGGGTAAGGGTGAGCCCCTCGACCGACTTTTGCTCCAAAAAGCCGTAGGAGAGCGCGCCGCCAGGCGTGAAAGGGACGAGGGCTTGGACGATATAGCGTTCGCCATACGGCCCGCCAAAGGAGTCGAGCAAGCTTGTTCCAGAGTGAATGCGGACTCGGACAATGCGAGAGATTTACTGCTATATCATCGTCAGCTTTGTGTGCCATGTGTTCAGAGCCCGGCAGTTGCGCTTCCGCTACTTGGCCCATGGAGGGCAAAATTCCGGTCTCACCACTGCCCCCTCGAGCATTTGTTCATGCGTCTGTCGATCCTTTGGATCGGGAAATCGCTCTCCAATTTTTCGATTCGGCACTCCGCCGTGAATTTCAAAAGGTGGCACGTTTTTGGTCACCACCGTGCCCGCACCTATGATGGCGCCGCGGCCAATGGTCACCCCTGAAAAAATAATTGCCCCAAAGCCAATCCAGACATCCTCACCGATATACGTTCTCTTCAATCCTGGTCGTCCCGAAAAAATTATCGGTTTGCCTGGGATGTCGTGGAGGTGATCTCCGCCGACAACGGCCACATATGGCGCGAGCATGGCGTATCGACCTAGCTCAACCTTGGGTCCGAGTATACATCCGATGTTGACAAAGCTGTATTCATGGGCAGCCAGATCACTCGACACCCGACAGCCGCGCGCCATGTAAAACGTATGGTGGACATTATTCAATCCAAAGCGCCAGCGGCGGTATGTCATGAGACCTTGTCGAGCCAGCTTGTAGCTCCAATCCGTGGACCGTATCAGGTTAAGAAAATTCATTAAACTACTTCGTAGGCATGTCGTAAGCCGTAATCAAGTTTGGCCTTCAGCAGGGCAACCCGCCACAGCACGCGCAATGATATTCGCCTGATACTGCGGGTTGTAAAACCTCTCCATTATCGCAATGCACTCTTGCCGTGCCGTCGCGTCTGGCCATGGGCGATGGATCCATCGTTTTAATACCTCTGCCAGATCCACTACATCACCATGCCGAAACAGGTCCCCTGTTTTTCCTGGAACAATAGCTTCCGACTCAGGCATCTGATTGTGCACATCGTCATGTGTCACCACGGGAACTCCATAGGCCAGGCTGTGCATCGCGGTCAAACCGACCTGCCCTGGAGACACTGTTAGATTCGCGGACATGATCAGTTCCGCCAGGCGTTCCTCCTCATAGCAAGCACCAAAAAAATGAACGCTGAGCCCTCGCTCTAAAGCCCTCGCCCTCAATGCCGCTTCTTCTGGCCCTTCTCCCACTAGTAGGAGAGAGGTGTGGAGGCCCTCATCGAGCAACAAAAACATGGCGTCAAGCAAGAGGTCTATGCGTTTTAGTTTGTTCAATCTCCCGGTGCATATTAGGACTGGGCAGGCAGCATTCTTAAAAAACTGGTTTCGAATGCTGGAAAGGCGGGACCGTTCGATGGCCTCTCTTAATTCACTCTGATGTCTATAGTCCAAACTGTTATAAATGACGTAGAGGTTCTCCTTGGGAAACCCGTTTCTTATTCCAATCGCTTTCGCCCTATTGCCGTACAGCAATAAACCGTGTGCGAGCCTATAAAACAAATTCCTAACAAGCCGTTTCAGGCCACGCTCATCCCTCACCCACCCGTGCGTCCAAAATAAAACTCGCTTCCCCAGCAGCCTCGCCAGGCCAGCCGAACACCACGTACTTAAAAAATTCGCATTCCCCAGAAAAATTATTGCGTCCGTTTCTGGTTGCATCGCGAGGCGCAACAACCCCTTTTGCCAAATGAAATTCGCGCCGAGTCTAAAGCAAGGAGACCAACGCCATCGATCCTTGGGCGGCTCCCATGCCTCGATCTCGTTACTGGGTTCATGTAAATCGCTTATCAAGAAATAATCGATGGCCTCCGACGCTAGCAGCGTCTGCATGATCGCCGCGCGGTAATGGGCAAAAAAGTGATAGACAACTGCAACGCGCCGCTTTTCAATACGAGAGCAAACCGTCGATTCACTCATATCTCTCTTACGACGACGCCTGGTTGGACAGATATCCAAAAGAAAGACTGGAAACCTCGGTTGGGGATTGGGCATTGGAGCCTCTTCTTGCCAGGACTTTCTCGAATCGTCCCAGCCCGATCCCCAACATAAAGGGTTCAAGATTAACCAGTAGACTTCCCTGCTTGAGCGAAAGGATGACTGTGAACAGATACATGCCGAGAAGGCCAGCCACGAGCATTTTAAAATCCGAATCACCTTGCGACAAATGAAGTGCCCTGTAGGAAGAACGAAGCGTCAGGAGGAAGATCACTGCGTACAAAGCAAAGCCGAACACGCCTTCTTCGGCGAGCACCTCTAACGGTAGAAAATGCGGATAAATTCCGAGTATGCGATGGTCGTAGGCTGCTGAATTGCCGAGGCCAAAGATAAAGGTGGTTGGTGTTTCAGCGGCGAGTTCTACCATTAGCAAAGCATTGTCAAGCCGCCCGGAAACATCCTGTTGGGCGGATTGTTCGTTCCATCTTCCCTTTCCGCTTGCAACCTCTTTTCCCCAAAATTCTTGCATGGTCCAACCGATCGCGACGCTGATAAACAGTACTACCAGGGCAAGAACAGCAAATTGCTTCACGTTTCTGAGTCCACGACTAATTGGCCAGCACAAGAGGCAAGCTACCAGTACTGCTAGCAATTGTCCGCGAGAGCCTGAGCGCACAATCAACGCCAATGCCAGCGCGACGAATGCCCACTTTAGGGGAAACGACACAGCGGATCGTGGCCAGGGCTCAGTCAGAATGAGAATTATCACCACCAGGCCCGCCATTGCGGCAATGGCAAGTGGATTTCCTAAATTGCCATCAAGCACTATTCGCCGTGAGTCCCACTTCACAAAGAAGAGTAAGAGCACGGACAGAATTCCTCCAATCAGCGCCAATCCAGCATTTGCTGCATGGATGTCTCGAGCCTCAGTAATCAACAAAGGACACAGCAATATAATGGTAACAAGGTACGGCCAGCGGCTTGCCCACAGATTCAAACTAAGATCTGGGCGAGGTGCCCACTGAGTAGACGCAAATGCATAGAGAAAAAATGCCATGGTGAGCCAACCGATTGCGGGGTATCCCTTAAAAAGATCTAATCCTTTTCGGATGAATTGAATCGTGAGAGCGAATACTAGAATTCCACCAATTAGCAGATTTGTTGCGCTCTGATGATGAGCGAAAAATCTCGTAGTCGCTTGCCCCCACTGCTCTAACCCGAACATGCACAGGACACCTGCTATTGCCACAGCGGGATGCTTGATGGAGACAACAACGAGGAAGAAACAGATGCTTCCATATGCAAGTAGCCCGATCGTACCAGAGACCATGATTGAATCTTCTGCCTAGAGTATGGTTCTTCGCTTACGATATCTTTCAGATGGCATGGCAGCGGAGCATCTGCCATTATCCATAAAGCATCCGGCCGTTAATTATTATGATTCTTCTGCAAGTCAAGGCGCACATTCAAACGTAGAGAGTCTCATTAGGCGGACGAAAGGAGTACGCAATCGATTTGGCATTACTTCAGCCATCTGCAGCATTTGCCTGGGGAAAATGGTTCTGCTAGCTATCGTGAAAATGGATACGAACAACAAGCCGTTGGCGAGAACTCTTACTGCCGGTGTTAAGAACGTCATCAGAAAGCCATCCATAAGGACTGAAATACCTGCCGAAAGCAAAGCTATCGCCCACCTCTGAGACAGACTAATCAACACCAAGGAAGTAGCAATCCCGGAGGTCTCAAGAATGCTTCTCAGGTATACGAGAGATCCGGCAAATAAGCAGGATCCGGCCCCCAGGGCTACTCCAATAGCATTCTTTGTCAAAGTGGCCCCAACCATTCCGCCTGCAATAGTTGCTGCTGCGAGCAGAAGCATCATCACCGCCATCTGTTGGAAGTGTCCAAGTGCCGCCTGAGAAGCATTCACAACACTCAAAACAACCGTTATTGGGTAAAATACACATAGAATTTGGACTGGTTGGACGGACTCCAGCCACTTTCCTTGCCAGACAAGCGCTTCTAGTGGGTCGTAAATGGCGATAACTGCGAGAGTCGGAGCGGCCAACCAGGTTGCCAGCTGCAACGAACGTTCTAGGGCGAGTCTGGATCGTTGAGGATCGTGTGTCAGCTGAGAAAATGCCGGGAATAATACTTGGAACAGGTTGTGAGAGAGCAGCAGCCCAATTTGTACGACGAATTGATAGGCAAAGTAATATACCCCTAGTACCGACTTAGACACAAAGAATCCAAGGGTAAAATAGAGGCCGTTATTGAAGATACCAGTAGCGCATGCGCTCAGCAGAATCCATTTCGTTTGGCCTAGGATATACGGCCATTGTTGGTAGCCAGTTGGGTCGAGCCAGGGCGTTAATCGAGTGATCCACCAAATGGCTATACTCTCGCATACACTAGAGACGATAACTGGCAAAACAAAACTCAATGGCCCGAGACCATACCACGCGAGGCCAACCATCCCCACACACCGAATAACGGAAGAGGATATCTGTATTAGCGATAAGATGCGGAACTCAAGCCCGATGCGAAGTTTTGCGGAAAGCACGGTGGCTGGAGTTGCTACAACAGAAGCACATGCAATTACCGCAAGAACAACTTGCAATCCTGGCTCTTTGTAAGCATGGGCTAGAGCGGGAGCAATGCATAATATGACAGCGCCTGCAGCAACATTGAGCGTCAATGATAGCCAGAAGACAGGGCCCTTGAAACGATCGTAGTCACCTTGTTTTTGAATAAGAAAATTCCGAAGTCCATTGTCTGATAGTAAAGCCGTAAAAGAGGTGACAGAAACGGCAATCGCATATAGTGCAAAATCGTCGTGACTCAGAAGCCATCCAAGGGTGATTTGGGCACTAACTCCCAAAATCTTCGCGGCTCCAGTATTAAAGAGCATCCAGATTGCGCTCCACCTGACCGTGTTTCTCAATGGACGCCCCGTCATTGGCGGGCTAGTGTCGAGGTTATTCATTTTTTGAATATAGGAACGGATTAATCTAATGAACTCGCGCGCGTCGCATCGGATTTAGTGAAAAGGTTTCTGACATGCATAAAGCATATGATCGCGAGCTGTGATCCAGACTGGTGCTCGACGACAGAGAAATATTTGCGCAAGTCTCCGAAGCCTCAGGCCTCGCAGTCTATTTGCTGCCATGAAACCCAAGTTCTTGCTTGTCTCAATAGTTCTTTGCACAAGTGTTGACCTTCTTTGTCGAATTCTTCGGTAGTAGAGGCGTTCCATTCCTAACTGCGCGGCCATAAAGTCAAAAGTGGCAGCACAGTAAAAACTGACATGCTCTGGTAAGCTACAGTACCAATGTAGATTCCGCTCCAAGCGCCACTGCCAGGCGGCCGAGTCTCCTGTTTGTATCAAGAGCACACCTCCTGGACGTAGGAGGTCTCGAGCGCGTGTGAGGAAGGGCATGGGGTCAAGAAGGTGCTCCACCACATCCAGTACGGTGATTCTGTCGAAGTGATGAAGAGTGGGATCGAGACCAAAGATCGATTGACCAAGAATGTGAACGCCATTCGCTGCCGCTTTCTCCGCAGCCTTCCTGCTTGGCTCAACTCCAAATAGAGTGTATTCATCGCGTAGCGTTTTGAGGAAGGCGCCATTGTGGCACCCGATATCCAGTATCGAACGAGCAGGGCCGAATTTCTTGAGCACATTGCGGACACTACGGAATCGTTGACCTCCGTCTGCATCAATTTTTCCCCACAAATCGTCGCTGCTATTCGCATAACACTCCGCGAGCGTGAGTTCTGAAATCGCCGGACTTTTAAATTGAAACGCACAGCGGTCGCAGCACCGAAGTTCAAATCTTGTTCCGCATAGATCAACTGCTGATCCGGCAATCAAGGCTGGTTGTGCATGGTAAATTTCTCCGACCCCGTTGCACTGACTGTTGAAGCAGATCGGGCATGCAGTTCTAGTTTGGGATAGTGGTCTCATTGTGCAGCCAGAGTCTAAAGGCGCGGTTCTCGAAGACTCCCATCGTGTTGGCGCTGATACCCCCACCAATCATGTCCTGAAAATTGTCTGAGGCGGTGGCCAGAAGGGACAAACAACAGGTCCATGTAGCCAAGCACATCATCTGATGGCCGTCTTAGGATCCCCATGACGTCGAACCAGGAAAGGCCTCGCTGTCTCATGAATTCGATCACCTCCTCGACAGTTGGCATTTTCGGATGCACACGATAAAAATTAACCTCGATGAGTATAGCCTCGCATTTGTCAATTAGCGTGGTAGCTCCTTTCAATACCTCGAGTTCATATCCTTGAACATCCAATTTAATAAAATCCGGTGGAGGGATGCGTTTTTCAGCGACCATTTCGTCGAGCACCAGCATTTCAGCAGTTGACTTAGCTGAGCTAGAGGGGGTTAGGTCATAGAGACTTGTTTGGTTTCCCCTTTCGTCATACTGAATAGTCTTGTGACATGCTCCAAGCAGACACGAGAAATACTGAAATTTTGGCAAGGTGCTACGTGCAGCTTCGAGAAGGAGTTGGTTTGAAAGATTCGGTTCGAATCCAACGATGTGAGCACTCGGCCAGGTAGAGGCAGCGAGTCTTGCCCAATTTCCTTGTGCGGCGCCTACGTCGTAGATCACTTTAGGCGTCACACCAAGAGACCGCAGGTGATTTAAACGCTTGGGCATATCCAAATGTCTCATGCTGGGGATGAGTTCGACTGCACATTGGCGCAGGAATGTTTTCAATGAGGCAGGCAACCAGCGATTCAAAATATTTTGCTTCATCTTCACTGTCGTCAAACCAATAAAGGATTGATGTTATCAATGCCTGATAAGACTTCACTCCACGAGACCATCCCTTGAGGGAGAGGCTCCCCCGTTCTCGTCCTGATGCGCGCCGTAATATGGGCAGCAAAATTGGCGACGGTATGAAAGCGCACGAATCGAGTTGCCTCAGCGGGTTGTCGATAGCTTCCCGCACTATCCAAAGCGGTCTTAATCCGCACAGCAAACTCCTCGATATTAGAGGTGCAACAGGTCCACCCGAGGCCAAATGTGGGAACTACTGCGCCTAGCCAGCCATAGTCAGAAGCCAGCACAGGTTTATGTAGAGCCGCTGCACGCACAACGATGCCGGAGGATCCTATGTGTCGAGGGTATGGCGTGCAGATCATGTCGGCAGCATTCAATCCGAGGCAGAACAGTTCATGTGATAAATACCGATCTATAAGAATTAGTCTTCCATTCCGAACATACGATTTCATTTGGCTTTCAATCAGATGCCGGACTGGAGGGTCGATCTTTCCCATCAATAACAGTCTGTCATTTACGCTCAGTTCTGCACGACAAAATGCCCGCACTAGTAAGTCAGTGCCTTTCCTTATATCTCCCGATCCCAAGCCGACAATATATCGACCATCAGTAGGAACGCCGATTTGCCGTCGAGCATCGGATAGATTAACGCGTCGAATCTGCTCAACCGGTTCAGGAATAATGTGGCACTTGGCCCTGAATTTTGTCCCGTGTTGTTTTAGTGCTGAAAATGAGATGGGATCGAGTTGATGCAAGACCTCAAACGGAAGAAATCGGGTCATGGCGAGTGATGCGATTGCGTGAACGCGATCGCGCCAATTATCCGCTGGATAGGCAAAGCTGCCTCGCATCATGATTCCCTCTATTTCTGGCTTTGAGGATAAGTCCAAGGCCCCCATAATCTTGGCAGGCCCCAGGAGCTGAGCGAGACCGTCTGCGTAGGGGACGAAAAGCTGGTCGGCGCGCTCATTCCGCAGGGCTTTTCGAAATGCATCAAGCTTGATAAGAGCGTTGCGAAACGAACCGCCATAAGGGGTGTAGCCGTGTGTCACCAATCGGAAAAATGATTCGACCTCGTGTAGATGAATTTTGTATTCGTCCGAGCCAACTGCTTTCTCACTGGTGAAGAGAATCACTTCCTTGCATAGAGGATTCAACGCCTCGATGAGGACGCGTACGAACTGCAACCTGTGGCCAGTATGGTCTAATTCAAACACTAAGGTGCGCATACTGGACCGCGTCTTAGCCCAAATATGATCAGATGCATCTCAGCGCGATCAAGGAGTAATCATTCGATTGTCTTGGAGAGTTCCCTGTCCTACTACAATCTTGACGGTAAAATCTGTCCATTGCTGAGATCACCTTTCGAGTCAATTCCGCTCAGCTGTCAGTTCACACTAACGAACCTGTGTTCCTCTTGTCCCTTCCAACGTCTGCCGCTCTGCCCGCACATCCGCATCCACCATCATCACAACTAGTTGGTCGAAGGAGACTTTCGGCTCCCATCCCAGCGTGCGCTTGGCCTTCGAGGCATCACCGATGAGGAGGTCGACCTCTGTCGGCCGATAGTAGCGAGGATCGATCTTCACATAGTCGTGCCAATCCAATTCCACATGTCCGAATGCACGGTCGAGAAACTCCCTCACCGTATGAGTTTCTCCAGTCGCGATGACGTAGTCATCCGGCTGGTCGGCTTGCAGCATCATCCACATGGCGTGCACATAGTCGCCCGCGAACCCCCAGTCTCGTTTGGCATCGAGATTGCCGAGGAACAACTCTTTCTGCACGCCTAATTTAATACGGGCTGCCGCTCGGGTGATTTTTCTGGTCACGAACGTCTCTCCCCGCCGCGGGGACTCGTGGTTGAAGAGAATGCCGCTACAAGCAAACAGATTGTAGGCCTCGCGATAATTCACGGTGATCCAGTGTGCATACATCTTGGCCGCGCCATAGGGACTGCGCGGGTAAAACGGCGTGGTCTCCCGTTGCGGGATGTCCTGCACCTTGCCGAACATTTCACTGGAGGAAGCTTGATAAAATTTGGGTTGAATCCCGGATTCTCGAATCGCCTCAAGCAGACGTACCGTCCCGAGCGCCGTGATCTCCGCCGTATATTCCGGGACATCGAAACTGACCCGGACATGGCTCTGTGCTCCCAGGTTGTAGATTTCGTCCGGTTGAATCGTCCGGAGGATCCTATTCAACGAACTCGCATCGTTGAGGTCGCCATAGACCAACTTGAGTCGGGCATTGGGTACATGCGGGTCTTGGTAAATAGGATCGATTCGCCCGGTGTTAAACGAACTCGAACGGCGGATGACTCCGTGCACCTCGTACCCTTTCGCGAGGAGAAACTCGGCGAGGTAGGATCCGTCTTGCCCGCTGATGCCGGTAATGAGGGCTTTTTTCACGTGTTGTGCACTCCTGTTCTCGGCCCGGCCACATCGGTGATCGCAAGCGTGTATTTCTACTGAGTGCGAATTGCCAGCCAATCAAACTCTCTTAGCATAATTACGAGAGAAAGTGTGAGGGCCAAATAGCCGCACCGTCGTCTTTCGAATTGAATGTCTCAGCGTGAGACAGCGCGGCGATTTATATACGTAGTTTATTATTCGACATTCCTGTAGGTGATATTTCGGCATTGACCAACGCGTCGAACGAAGGTAGTGTTCCTTCGCTGGCGGTCGCTGTCGGCCAGGGCCGAATGGAGGGGGCTTCGAGATTGATTTCTCTGCGAGTTTCATGGTGCGGGGGTAGGCGTTGCGCGTTACGCTTTCGTTGAAGACGAGTCTTTTGCCTCGAACACTTGAGGCTTCAGCCAAAGCTCTGGCAGCCGGGTCTCCTGAAGACTGGTGGCATGAGGCAAGAGAACGCGGATTGTTCTCTCTCTTTCGACTGCAACGGCAACTGGGTAGCCGGTGGTTGTCCCGCTCGTTTTCGGAACAGGAGATCGCTACGGCCTCGTTTTGCCGAAGCGCCTATCCGGTGCTTCCTTCCCTTCCCTGGCAGTGCGACCTCGATGGGGAGGCGATTGAAGAACTGCTGAGCGGCCGCTTGTCGGTGTTCGGACAGCCCTGGCAATGGACTGCCGACGGATCCTGCTGGCACCAGGCTCCGGACACGGGGCGGGCCTGGCCGCGCCGATTCTTTCCCAACATCCCGGTTCACACGGGCAACCCGAGCGGAGATGCCCGCATGATCTGGGAACCATCACGGCTGCAGCATCTCGTGACGCTGGGCTTGATCGCGCAAAAGGCTGATCCCCCCATTCGGGCGCGTGCGGTCGCGGCAGTGGAATCTCAGTTTCTGTCTTGGGTTGCCACCAATCCCCTCTTGAGCGGCGTGCATTACGTGGCGCCCATGGAATGTGCCTTACGTCTGCTCGCGAGCTGTTATGCATTGGACTTGATTCGTTCATGGATGCAACAGCCTAGACAAGTGTGGGGCGCTCTCCTGACGTTAGTTTCGGGACATGCGGAATTGATCCGGAAGCGTCTGGCGCTTCGTTCTCCGATTCCGCATGAAACGCTGGCGGGATCCGCAGCATTGGTTCATGCCGGCAGTCTCTTTCCAGAGATGGAGCAGGCTGAGCGCTGGTTGGCATTTGGTCTCTATCTGTTGGAGGAGGAGACGCCTCGACACATCAGTCAGGATGGCGGCAGTCAAGAACAGGGACTCGGCTATCTCCATTTCAGCAGCGACCTCTACGGGTTGGTCGTGGCGTTGCTCGACCACCAACAGCGGCCTCTTCCTGAGAAGGTCCGCCAGGCGTTCAACCGCAGCCGCGCGTTTCTCGATGAGTTCCGCACAGTGGCTGACGACCAGTTGCCCCCCATCGGAGACGGTGAATGCGAAAGCGCCCTGTCACGGTACCTTCGCTTTCCCAACTCCGGAAGAAAACGCGCATCCAGCTTGACGACGTTTCACCTCTCGGGCTGCTCCATCATTCGCGGATCGAGTTCCCAGCGGGCGATCTTTGATCACGGGCCGCTCGGTCTGCCGCCGCGGTACGCACATAGCCATGCTGACGCCCTCTCGATGATTCTCCAGATCGGCACGCAGGATGTGTTGATCGATCCTGGCAGCTACACATACCTGGGAGATGAGGCGTGGCGTGCGTATTTCCGCGGCACGCGCGGGCACAATACCGTGACCGTGGATGGATTAGATCAGGCTGTGCCGGAGGGGCCGTTGACCTGGTCACACCCGTTCGACACGCATCTGGTCTATCGAGATGAAACGCCGGAAGGGAAGATCACCGTGATCGCTCGCCACTATGGTTACAAAGAGCGCCTGGGCGTGGTGCATCTGCGGGGAATTTCCTATGAGCCGTCCGGTTCATGGATTATTTGGGATTGGTTGACGGGTAGCGGCACACACCATCTCGCACTGAACTGGCATCTGGGATGCCAGGCGGTTGCGGTGGAAGGTGGGTATCGGTTGGAAGGATTAGACCAGCCTCTTCTGCTGACGATAGAAGGTGGGAGGAGCGAACTGTTTGCTGGTTCTGTCCAACCCGCTGCCGGATGGAAGTCCAGTCGGTATGGGAGCAAGGAGCCGACGCCGACGATCAGAGTCGAGCATCAGGGCCCGCTCCCCCATGAATTCATGACGCGAATACGTCCGGTGTCCTGACCCGCACCACCTATGGTTGACGACGCCTCTCAGTGCCAAGGTGCTCTGCCCTGATAGTCCGCAAGAGGCGGCTCTCAGGTACGGCTTGATTCTCTTCAACCGCCCTCCAACAGACGAGACAGATGCCCGACGATTCGCTCGGCTGCTTTTCCGTCCCAGAGCGGCGGAATTCCTCCGGATTTCCACTGGCCGGCCATCAAGCGGGTCAATGCCGGAGGCAGCTTGCGGGGGTCGGTCCCAATGAGTTCGTTGGTGCCGATCGTGACGGTTTCGGGCCGTTCCGTATTATCGCGCAACGTGAGGCAGGGAACGCCCAAGACCGTGGTTTCTTCCGTGATCCCACCCGAATCCGTAATCACACCGCGGGCATGTTTCACGAGATAGTTGAATTCGAGATACCCCAGCGGGTCGACATAATGCATCGATGGGAGCGTTTTCCCTGCTTCGCGAAGATTCTTCGCCGTGCGAGGGTGCACAGGAAAGACGATCGGCAGACCCTGGGTACCATCGGCGATGGCCTGCAACAGCCCAAGCAATTGCTGCTCCCCGTCGACATTCGCAGGACGATGCAGGGTTACGACGCAGTACTGCTGTGGCGTCAGGGCGAGCGACGTCCAGCAGGCCGGTTGGCGCAATCGTGGCAGCTGCTTCAGCAGCGTATCGATCATCGTGTTGCCCACGAAGAAGATGCGATCATCGGTCACACCGACTCGGCGCAGGTTGTCATTGGCCGTGTCGCTGGTGGTAAAAAACCAATTGGTAATCGAATCGGTCACGACCCGGTTGATTTCTTCAGGCATGGTCCAGTCATGTGAACGGATGCCACCTTCCACATGCGCCACGGGAATGCCCATCTTTCGGGCGACGATGGAGCAGGCCATGGTGGACGTTACATCTCCCACCACCAGGCAGAGATCACTCTTTTCTTTCGCCAGTACCTTTTCATAACCTACCATGATCCCGGCGGTCTGCTCCGCTTGTGTGCCCGAGCCCACTTCGAGATTCATGTCGGGATTCGGAATGCCGAGCTCCTCGAAGAAACTGCCTGACATGGCGCGGTCATAATGTTGTCCCGTATGGATGAGTCTGAACCGCAGGGGGCCACCTTTCGAACGAGCCGCATTCAGGGCGTCGATGATCGGCGCAATTTTCATAAAGTTGGGTCTGGCTCCGGCGATGAGATCAATGCGTTTCATGGTGTGGTTCCAGTTGAAGTACTGGGATGGAATTGGGTTGTACTCTCTACATAGCGGACCTTGGTCGGCCCGTCAACAAAAACGACGGTGAAGACGGACGAGGCCAAGAGGATGTCTAGCCGGGAGACAGAGACGAACGGTTGGCGGCTGCGGGTGGCGGGCCAGGAACGACGCTATTCCTTTTCGACGAGCCGCCATCCCTTCTTTTGAAGGCAGCGCTCAGTGGCCTGAATGATCAGGAGTTGAATGCCTTGTTGCAGCTTGGGATCGCGAAGGGTATCGGCCTGGCATTGATTGTAGTCTTGTGTGTAGAGGTCTTTGGAGCGAGTGGGATGCACCCATTCTGCGCCGCTGCAGCTGGTCAAGAATGAGAGCAATGCGAGGGAAGACAATAGGCGCGCGGGACGAGTCATGTGGGGCCTCATGGTCAGCCGAGTGAATCGTGGATTTCAGGGAAAGGAAGATAAACCGCGGAGTCGAGATGCGTCAAGCCACCGAGCGGCAGGCGTTCACGGAAGTGGTACGGAGAAGGTCACTTCGTTACCCCGTTCGTTATAGATCAAATTGGGGAAGAAGGCTTTGGCAAGAAAGAGGCCGCGTCCGTTGGCGTCATGGCTGTCGCAGGCCTTGTCATTTTGAGCGAGAAAGCGTTTCCACATGAATCCTTTGCCTTCGTCTGTGATTGCATAACGGAGCTGGCGGCGGGGCATGTCATAACAGGCCTGCACGACCACATGGCGTTCGGCGAATCGCGGATCACGACGGCGCGCCTCGATCAAGGCATCAAACGTGTCGGCACTCAGCGCCTCGTGCTTTTCCTGGTATTGGATTTCTAGACTGCCGTGTTCCACGGCGTTCACGATCAGCTCGATGAGGGTGGCCCGTAAGTGCAGGCGTTGAGCTTCAGGAAATCTTCTCGCCGTCTGCTCGATCAGCCAGGTGACGCAGGGTTCCACTTGATGCGGATCGGTGCCGATGGTCAGACGGTAGTCTAATTCCTCAATGCCCGGAATTTCCTCAAGCGCGTGGGGAACATGTTGAATCGCCCGATCCAACGCCAGGGCCAGGGCATCGGCGCAGGTTGGTTGCGGCAAATAGTCTGTCCCGCCCGCCCGCATCGCTTCGATGACGGTTTGCCCATCGGCCGTCCCGGCTGACACAATGATGGCCGTATTGGGAAACCGATTGTGGATTTCCTGGACCAACGTCAATCCGGTGCGTTCCGGTAGGAACAGATCGGTGATCACAATATCGGGCAGTGCCATGTCCGCCATCATGAGTGCCGCCTGAGGGTCCTGAGCGGTCACGACGGAAAGGCCACGCGAATTGGCCTGTTCCAGTGTGAGGACGAGGGTCTCGGAATCTGGGATGATGGCCAGTAGCGTAAGGGACGACGCTGGACCGGTCATGAGGGAAATCCTTTTTCGATGATGGTCATGAGCGCTGACTTGAGCCGCTCGGTTTCCGCATAGACCTGTTCAGCCAATGTTGCGAGCTCTTGCAGGGCAGCATTTCGCGCTGATTCTTCGAGATGTGCCGCGGAAGCCACGGTTGGCTTGGCGCAAAACTCCATAGCCGATCCCTTGAGCTTGTGGGCCTCCTTGATCAGGGTTGGGATGTCTCCCGCCGTCATGGCCATTTGGATGGCAACGAGGGCCTGCGGTGACCGTTCTACGAAGAGGCTGGCAAGAGTTAAAAATAGCTCCTGATCCCCGTCCAGCCGATCAAGTGCAGCGGTCAGGTCCATGACTGATTGAGATTCCACTAGGTCCTCCCCTTCCGCGCCTCGGCTCGATCCAGGAGTTCCAGTCCAAGTAACGCGACGTCATCGGGGAAAATGTCCCCGCCCAACCACTCATGTGCGGTCGCCATGGTGTCGGTGATGCTGTGAACCAAACTGCGGGCGCGATGCCCTTCGAGAGTAACTTGCAGGCGAGGCCTGCCCCAGAGCTCTCCCGTCTTTGAGGGCGCTTCATAAATGCCGTCGCTCAACAGATACAGTCGGTCGTGTGGCTGCATCTGTGTGCAGACGCTTTCAAACGTCGCGGTCGGATCGAACCCCAAGGGAAGACTGGCAGACGCGAGCCATCGCGATTCGCCGGCGTTGGCGCTCAGAAATGCGCCGCTATGGCCTGCCGTCGCATACGACAAGGCGTATGAGGTGAGGTCGAGGCGACCGACCCATAGCGTGAAATACTCTCCATCCTGACTCAATGGAAAACGCCGATTGGCTTCATTGACGATCGTGCCGGGATCGAGGCTGCCGACGGCCTTCACCAAATTGTCCTCGCGGAGAAAACTCATGAGTCCGACGGCGCGTAGGGCCGCCGCAACACCATGGCCTGACGCATCGAGGATGTAGAGTCCAAGGGCGTCGGGTCCCCAGGGACACACGTGAAACAGATCTCCTCCCAATGCGAGCGAGGGCTGATAGGCCCAATGCATGGCAATGCCTGGCGCCGGCATACCAGGTAACGGGAGTTGGGCACGCACGAAGGCCGCGGCCGATTGGAGTTCGCTCTCCAGCTCACGTTGCTTTGCGGAGAGTAGTTTATGTGAGCGGTCCAAATCGTCACGGGTGCGTTCGATTTCCCGGACCAACGCACTGGATCGAAGGCCTGCTTGCACACGCGCCAGGATCTCCTGCTTGTTGGCGGCTTTGCTCAAGAAATCATCCGCGCCGCGCGACAGGCCTTCGGCAATCTGTTCGGGCCGGTCATGTGCGGTCATTAGTACGACTTGACTGGATCGTAATTCGGGGTCCGCGCGGATCGCTTCACACACACTGGGGCCATCCATACCTGGCATCATCCAATCAAGGATCACCAGATCGGGACGGTGCACGCGGATCGCCGCCAATCCAGCACTTCCATCGACGGCTTCGATCACGCGATGCCCCAAACGTTTCAATCGTCCGGCCATGCCGATTCTGGTGATTTCGTCGTCGTCGACAAGCAAAATCAGCGGCACCGGTTTGGGAGCGGTCTCAACGCCGGCCGGTTGTGCTAGCTGCGGTGCGGGCTCACCCACGTAGGCTGCTCCTGAGAGGTGTCATCTGGCTGCTGGCAAACAGGTTGCGGCCAGCGCGTCTTGTTCTGAGTGATAGACCGGCAGCATCTGATGCAGATTCGCCAACGTGATGATCTCTTTTACATAACTTTGAGGGTTCAACAGTCCGATCATTCCAGGTGTGCCGCTCAGGCTTTGAGCCACGAGCGCCAGGGTCCCGAGTGCCGAACTGTCCAGGAAGCGAACGGCATGCATGTTAAGAATGAGGTGGCGACACCCGGCTGCTTTTACGCGATCGACCGCACTCTTGAACGTCGCGCGGTTTGCGTACGTCAGCTCGCCGACGAGGTCGAGAATGACGGCATTCCCGACACGTCGCTCAGTAATCTGCATGCCCGGCTCCTTCCATGCCAACGGAACAGGCTCAGGCGCTCTTTTGGGCCATCGAAGGGACGTCCGAATCGAGCAATGGAATCGTTTTATGCAGGTTGGCCAACTCGATAATCTGTCGTACCGTCGGTTGGGGATAGGCCAGTGATAAGGTCCGCTTTTCGCCCTGCACCTGTCGGTGGGAAATCATCAGGAGCCCTAATGCCGCGCTGTCGAGGAACGCCACTTGAGACAAATCGATCACAATGTGTTCGATGCCGTCAACGCTGACCGCTTTCAGCATTTCCTGAAACGGTTTGCGCTGGGTATACGTAAAGTTGCCTTCCAGCTTCAAGGTCACCTTACGGTTATTGACTTCTTTCGTAATTTTCATCTCGACTCCTCTGTGGCAAAGGTGAACAATCAGACACGGGTGACATGAGTCAGCACGGTTGCGGCGATTGCGTCGAGCGGGCGAACGACTTCGACCGCGCCGAGCTTGATGGCTTCTTTGGGCATTCCGAAGACGACGCAGGAGGCCTCGTCCTGGGCGATGGTATAGGCTCCGGCCTCCTTCATCTTGAGCAAGCCCTTGGCCCCGTCGCCGCCCATTCCGGTCAGGATCACGCCCACGGCATTGCCTCCCGCGTATTGCGCGACAGAGTCGAACAACACATCTACGGACGGGCGATGGCGGTTGACCGGTTCGTTCTGATCCAGCCGAACTGAGTAGCGGGCGCCGCTGCGTACGAGCGTCATATGGTAGTTGCCCGGAGCCACCAGGGCATGGCCGGGTAGCACACTATCCCCATCTTCGGCTTCTTTGACCGAGATGCGGCTGAGTTGATTGAGGCGGTCGGCCCAGGTTTTTGTGAACCGTTCGGGCATGTGTTGCGTGACCAAAATCGGCGGAGTATTCGGCGGCAATACTTGCAATACCTCCTTCACGGCCTCGGTTCCTCCGGTTGACGCCCCGATGGCGATGATCATGTCGGTGGTCTTGATCATTGCCGAACTCAACGAAGCCGGACGAGCCGAACCCTGTGCGCCGGCTGCCGGTGCACGACGCAGCGAAGCTGTGGCGGCGCCCTTCACCTTGGCGATCAAGTCGGCCGCGATCTCATCCATTCCCTGACGCAGATCGATCTTGGGTTTGGTGATAAAGTCTACCGCGCCGAGTTCCATGGCCCGGAGAGTCGTCTCACAGCCGGTCTCCGTGAGTGAACTGACCATGATCACCGGCGTGGGACGTCCACGCATGAGCTTTTCCAGAAAGGTCAAGCCGTCCATCTTCGGCATTTCCACGTCCAAGGTCAGCACATCGGGATTGAGCGCCTTGATCTTCTCTCTGGCGACATAGGGATCCGGTGCGCTGCCAATCACCTCAATGTCAGGATCCTTTGACAGTAATTCAGCCAGCACCTGTCTCATCAGTGCCGAATCGTCGATCGTGAGTACTCGAATTTTAGCCATTGCAAACCATCTCCAGTTTCTGTGGCATGCCCATAGGCACTGCCACCACGCGGTGTCTGCGCTTAGAAGAGCGTGATATCGCTTTGCTGTGTCGTCGGCTCTTCTTCGATCCGATGTTGATAGGCTGTTTCCCGCTCGTAAATCGTGCGGTTTTTGACGCGCTCGATCTTTTTCATCAGGACGCGGCCCGAATCGGTAAAGTAGTACACCTTCCGCGGAAACACGTCTCCGAGATCACTCTTGGCGACGCTGTAGCCTTCCGTTTTCAAAAATTGTAGGACCCACTCGGTATTGCGGGCGCCGACATCGATATTGCCTTCGTAAATTCTTCCGGCGCCGAACAGCTTGATCTCGAGCCGATGTTTCACTCCGCCTCGTTTCAGGATTTCATTGATCAGTTGCTCCATCGCGAATGACCCATAGCGGGTCGACTCCCCACCCCAGGAGTCTCCGGATTGGTGTTCCTTCGGAGCCGGGAGCATGAAATGATTCATGCCGCCAACCCCGACGATCGGATCGCGAATACAGGCGGAGATGCAGGAACCGAGCACGGTGTACACCACCATCGGTTCACGACTCACGAAAAATTCCCCTGGAAGAATGCAGGCGATTTCGTACGGGAAGCGACGATCGTGCATTCGGCGGATGTGGGAAAACGTCTCAGTATCAATAGCAGGCATGTCGATCAGGCTTCTTTCCAGTAAATGGTCGGTGCGATCGCTTTGAAGGGGTGGGTGACCCATTGCAGACTTTCCGAGTGCCCGATGAACAGATATCCACCAGGCTTAAGGTGCTGATAAAACTTGTTCACCAGCCGTTCCTGTGTCGGGCGATCGAAGTAGATCATCACGTTTCGACAGAAAATCAGATCCAGTGGCGCCTTGATGGGGAAGCGGTCGTCCATCAGATTCAAACGTCGAAATGTAATGATCGAAGAAAGATGCGGCTTCACCTTGACGAGCCCGGCACTGTCTCCGCGGCCGTGGAGGAAATGCCGTTTGATGATCTCCGGTGGAACCTCCCGTACTCGCTCTTCCGCATAGAGTCCCTTGGCGGCATGTGCCAATACACGAGTCGAAATATCCGACGCGAGAACCTGAAAGTTCCATTGCTCCGGCGCGCGAACACTCTCATACAGCGTCATCGCGATCGTGTAGGGTTCTTCTCCGGTTGAACAGGCGGACGACCAGATGCGGATCTGCTTGTCCTTCTCGAGGGAAGGCAAAATACGTTCGCGCAGGAAGTCGAAATGTTTGGGTTCACGGAAAAAGTCGGTTTTGTTCGTCGAGAGGAGATCCAGCATGCGGGTGAATTCCTCGCCGCTGTCGTCCTGCGTCACATAGTCATAGTAGGAGGCGAAGCCGTCCAGTTGGAGATGACGAAGCCTTTTCGTGAGACGCGAGACCACCAACGATTGCTTGCTGTCTCCCAGCGAAATGCCGCTTTCGTCGTACAGCAATGTCCGGATCTTTTCGTATTCCTGCTTCGAGATTGCGTATTCCATCGTGTCAGCTCCGATACCAAACGAACAATAGCATGTACACCAAATAGGCCGTGAGCATCGTACCGCTGAACGTCCAGACAAGGGCGTTCCCCATGCGTCGATGTGTCGTCATGCCGGCGACCATTGCGCCCACGCTTCCGAACCGAAGGCGATGGAGGCCCATGTAGAGATTGTACGCGCCCAATACAATCGTCGAGACCGCCAAGAGCATATGCGTAACGAAGATGGGGACGTAGAGTGACCAATAGTCGGTCTCAGGGCCTTGGAACGACTCTCGTCCGAAGAGCGCTTGTTTGAGTACGTAGGCGACCAGCCAGATGCCGACGATGGTGCATCCGACGATCATGCGATGGGAATGGTGCGAGACATCGTGGGATTTTGCGGCACGGACGCCGGCCAACACGACGAGATACGCCACGGTCAAACTCGTGAGGACGAGATACCAGAGGATGGTTTTGAGGTCCATGATTCGTCCTTGGCTAGTGGTGAAATCCGCCGGAGCTGTCGAGTTAGATCCGGCATACAGACACCTGCACCTTCCTTTATCGGTTGGCTGGACCTAGTTCTTGAGGGGGATCATGATACACATGTGGGCAGGAATTGAGGAAAGCAGAGAAACGCGAGTCCCGAGGGTGGGCAAGTATTGCCCACCCTCGGGCTCAAGATGCTAGAACTCTTCGAAATCGTCATCCTTCTTGTGGCGATCATGACCGTTTCCGGCTGCCACACCCACCGGCTTGGCATCTGCCGACTTTGATGAGAAGCTTGGCTTTTTCAGGACCGGCTTCGCGGCGGTGATACCAGGCTTGGTTGTAGTCTTGGCCGCCGGAGCGGCATTGCGTGCGGACGTATGCCCTCCGGACGAGTTGACCACGAACACGTCCATCTGGCTCATCAATTCCTTGGCCTGATCCTTCATCGACTGACTGGCCGATGTCGTTTCTTCCACCAAGGCGGCGTTCTGTTGGGTCGTTTCGTCCATTTGCATGATGGCCTTATTGACCTGATCGATGCCCTGGGCTTGTTCCTGAGACGCTGCCGTGATTTCAGCGATGATGTCGGTCACGCGCTTGACCGAGCTGACGATCTCTTCCAGCGTTTTCCCGGATTGGTTGACCAACTCGCTGCCGTCGCTGACGCGCTGGATCGACTCGTTGATCAATCCCTTGATCTCTTTCGCGGCCGTCGCGGACCGCTGAGCCAGATTGCGCACTTCTGCGGCGACGACTGCGAAGCCTCGACCATGTTCCCCTGCCCGAGCCGCTTCCACCGCGGCATTCAAGGCCAGCAGGTTGGTCTGGAACGCGATCTCGTCGATCACGGTGATGATGTCCGCGATCTTCTTGCTGCTCTTGTTGATCTCGCCCATCGCTTCAACCGCACGGACGGTGACGGAACCGCCCTTATCGGCGATATCCCGTGCCGCGATGGCCAACTGGTTGGCCTGCTTGGCATTATCAGCATTTTGCTTCACGGTCGAGGTCATCTCTTCCATGGAGGCCGAGGTCTCCTCCAGCGCACTCGCCTGTTCCGAGGTGCGTTGAGAGAGGTCTTCGTTGCCTTTGGTGATTTGTTCCGCCCCTGAGGACACTGCCTGGACGGCTTCCCGTACGGTCGTGATGGTTTGGGTCAGGTTTTGAACGACCGCGTTGATGCTGGTTTTCACTTTATCCAGATCACCGCGATAGGTCTCAGTCATTTCCAACGTCAGATCGTTGCTTGCCAATCGTCCCAACACCGCTTGCGCTTCCGCTACCAGCTTCTCCATATCGATCTGCGACTGCTTCTGCGCGGTGATGTCGGTGGCAAACTTGACCACCTTATATGGCTTCCCGCTCGCATCGAAGATGGGGTTGTAGGAGGCCTGGATCCAAATCTCCCTGCCGCCCTTGGCGATGCGCTTGTAGACGCCGGTATCAAACTCGCCGCGATTCAGTTTCGCCCAAAATGCCTGGTACTCCAGGCTGTTGGCGAAGGCTGGATCGGCAAACATCCGGTGATGTTTCCCCTTGATTTCATCCAGGCTGTAGCCCAAGCAGGCCAGGAAGTTGTCGTTGGCGGTAACGACGGTGCCGTCCAGGTTGAATTCGATCACCGCCTGCGACTTGCTCATGGCGAGAGCCTGCTGCTCCATCTTGCGTTTCTCGGTGACATCCGCCCACTCCAAGGCATTGCCGAGATACTCGCCGGTCTGGCTCATTACCGCGGTGACCAGCAGGCTGAGGGTCAACGGGCCGATCTGAATATCCGCCTTGTGCGGCATGTTCCCGGGATCGGCCAAGATTCTGCGCTGCTTGCTGGGATCGAGATGGAACTCATCGATACAGGTTCCCACCACCGTATTGATGTTGAACTTGGGCAATACTTTCTTGATTTCCGATTCGAGGGCCGCAAGGGTCCTCTTCGCGGTGGAGTTGGCATAGGTGATGACCAGATTGCGGTCACAGAGCAAAATGTTGTTCTGCGATTGCTCGAGCGCACCCAGATAAAACCCACTCATATCAGTCTGCGCTGGCGTTTTCTTTGTTTTCGCCGTAGCCTTACTCATCGTCTTCTCTCCTTGTGTGTGGTGTGCGCGTTTTGCGCCCGCAAGCATAATGGTCTTAATGGCGGTGTAGGCGTCGGTCCAGGCCTGCTTGACTTCGGGAGTCCAGGCCTCGCCGGCGAATTCGCCTAACACGGCCAACAAGTTCTCTCCGACCGCGTCGTAGTGCGCGGGCTTGGCGCCGTATCCGACATGTCTGGCCCCCATGTCCTGCAGCACCGGTGTGAGCTTCTCAGGACGGCGAATGTTCTGGATAACCAACACCAGGGAGGCCAACAGCTTTTTCTTCTGTTCCGGGATGGAGGCATTCTTGAACAACGGCTTCACGGCGGGATACTTCTCGAACAGCCGTTCGTAGAAGCGGGTGACCAACGCGTCGCCCTGGGGTGCCACAAGTTTAAAGCTCGATTCCAACAATTCAACGTTTAATCCCATGTCGTAGTCTCCTCGGGTGCGATGGTTAAGCAGCGATCTTCTCGGTTTCCGTCATATCTCCGTCGGTCAAGAGGCGATCCATATCCAGCAACGCGACCAGTTTGTCTCCGGCCTTGCCGATGCCATTGAGAAAACTGACATCAACCTGGGCGCCGAACTGCGGGGCCGGCTGAATATCTTTCTTATCGATATCGAGCACGTCGGAGACCGCATCCACGACGAGGCCCATGATTTTCTCTTTGACGACCACGACGACGATCACGGTGAACATCGTGTATTCGATCGTCGGCATTCCGAACTTCGTACGGAGCTCGACAATCGGGACGATGGTGCCACGCAGATTCAACACGCCCTTAATGTGAGCTGGGGTGTTGGGGATGCGGGTGACTGCCGTATACCCCTTGATTTCCTGCACCCGGAGAATGTCTACGCCGTAGAGTTCTTCTCCGAGCTGGAATGTCAGAAATTGGCTGCCGTCAGTGGTGATGCCCATTTGATGATTCAACTCTTTGTTTGTGGACTCCTGTTCAGCCATCGTCTCCTCCCAGCCTTTCCGTGAAATCGCCGCCTCAATCGTTTGAGAATGTGTGGTTTACGCCGCCTTGGCCGTACCCTTTCGAGAAATATTGAGCAACCCGCGGACATCCAGAATGAACCCGACCGTGCCGTCGCCCAGAATGGTGGCCCCGGCGACGCCTTCGATCTTTCGAAAGTTTTGCTCCATGCTCTTGATCACTACTTGCTGCTGTCCGAGAATCTCGTCGACCATCACGGCGACGCGTTCGCCCTCCGTTTCCAGAATCAACAGAATCGCCTTGGTAGGATCTGAGAGCTCTGGTTCTAACCGGAAGACTTCGTAGAGTCGCATGAGCGGCAGATAGGTGCCGCGCACGTTCACCAGCTCCCCTTTGCCGACGAGCGTCTTGATCATCTCACGCTTGGGCTGGATCGATTCGAGTATCGACAGCAACGGAACGATGTACGTGTCCTTGCCGACTCGAACCGTCATGCCTTCGATAATCGCTAGTGTCAGCGGAAGCTTGAGTGTAAAGGTGGTGCCCTTGCCGGCCATGGTTTTAATGCTGACCGTGCCGCCGAGCCCCTCGATGTTACGTTTCACCACATCCATTCCGACCCCGCGGCCGGATACGTCCGTGACTTTTTCTGCGGTCGAGAATCCAGGTTTGAAAATGAGCATCCAGATCTGCTCATCCGACAGCTTGTCGGATTCTGCGATCAGTCCTTGTTTGATGCCTTTGGCCAGAATCTTGTCTCGATTGAGACCTCGCCCATCGTCCTCCACGGTGATGCAGATATTGCCGCCCTCGTGGAAGGCATTGAGGCGAATGATGCCCTGCTCAGGTTTGCCGGCCGCGATGCGTTCGGTCGGTGGTTCGAGACCATGATCCGCGGAGTTGCGCACGAGGTGCGTCAATGGATCGCCGATGGACTCGATCACGGTCTTATCCAGCTCGGTTTCCTCGCCGGACAGAATCAAATGAATCTTCTTACCGGCTTTACCGGAGAGATCGCGGACAAGACGCGGGAAGCGGCTAAAGGCATTTCCGATCGGAACCATACGAATGCCCATCACACGTTCTTGAATCTCGCGCGTGTTACGCTCGAGCTGCGCCACGCGTTCCAGCAGGACGGGCAGCTGGCTCATCTCGAATCGGGAACCCAGATCACTGAGCATGGACTGCGTAATGACGAGTTCGCCCACCAGATTGATCAACCGATCAATCTTGACGGTGTCTACACGGATCGACGGGGTCTCCGCCTTCTTCGCCGGAGGGGTGCCTTCCGATTGAAGTTTCAGCGCGTCGGAGATTTGTTTCGGCGTGGCAATATGTTGTTCGATCAGGATTTCGCCGACTCGTTTCTGTTGAGACAGGGCTTGATTGAGTTCCGTTTGTGACACCACGCCGGTTTCGACGAGGATTTCACCCAAGGGCTTGACTCCATCCGACGGAAGGGATGGTGTCGGTGCCACCTGGCGATCGACAATCGTCAAGGTACTGTCTTCCCGAACAAAATCAAACACGGCCTCGATGACTTTGAGATCTTTGGCCGTATCCAGTTCGATCGTCCAGCCCAAGTAGCATTGTTCGGGATCGAGATCTTTGAAGGCCGGCAATCGGCTGGCGTCAAGTGTCACGCTGGTCACGGAACCGAGCTCTCCCAGTTCTTTGATGAACTGAGTGGGGTCGAGCCCACGCTGAAACAGGTAGCGCGGGGGAACCCATGTGAGTGTAAAGTGGTGGTCGCCCTTGGTGTGTGATGGATTCAGTGCGGCTGGGGCAGCCTCCTGCTTTACTGCAGACGCTCCGCTCTGACAGGCTTCGAGACGGGCCCCCAGGCCGGACACCACTGCATCGTTCGGCGCCTCGCCGGATTTGGCGCAATCGATCAGCGTCTTGAGGCAATCAAGTGATTGCAGCAACAGATCGGTGACTTCCACGGTCACGACCATCTGGCTGCTGCGGAGTTGATCCAGAACCGACTCCATTTTGTGCGTAAACTGGGAGACGGCTGTGAAGCCGAACATGCCGCTGTTGCCCTTGATGGAATGCGCACCGCGGAAGATTCGGTTGAGAAGGTCGATGTCCCCCGGACGTTGTTCGAGCTGGAGCAATCCCTCCTCGATGGTCGTCAGGTGTTCCTGCGATTCCTCAAAGAAGGCATCTTTAAAATGGGAAAGGTCAGTGCTCATGGTCTCTCCGCGTCGGTCTTCGTGCGTCGCGCGTCAGTCGATGTTTGCGTGTCGTCGCATCAATGTCACGATTCGCCTCGACGATGTCCGCTCAGCCGGGTAACACTTTCTTGATCACCGCCATCATCTGCTCGGGGTTGAACGGCTTCACGATCCAGCCCGTGGCGCCAGCCGCCTGCCCTGCTTTCTTTTTGTCATCGGAGGCTTCCGTGGTCAGCATGAGGATCGGTGTGAACTTCAGAGCCGGCATTTTCCGAATTTCCTTGATTAGCGAAATTCCGTCCATTTCAGGCATGTTCAAGTCAGTGACGACAAGATCCGGCTTCGTGCCGCCATTGACTTTGCCGACGGCCTCCTTGCCGTTGCCGGCCTCCACAACCTGGTAGCCGGCGCTACTCAGTGTAAAAGCCACCATCTGTCGCATCGTGGGGGAATCGTCGACAACCAAGACTGTTTTCGGCATGACGCACTCCTTAATTACTCTGATGATCCGGCGTTACTTAAAACAGGGTGACATTCGCATCGTCTGCTGGGGCAGCGGCCTGCGTCGTTGGCGCAAACTGCCCATTCGTGGACTGATGAAACAGGACTCGCTCCTCTTCCATGGTGTAGGTTTTGTCGAGATTCGCGAGCATATCCAGCTTGTCTGCAACACGGTCGCGGGAATGACCTTGAATCAGCGCGTCCATCAGTTCACGTACGTGCGTGAGAGGCTCAATGACATGTTCAAGTTTTTGTCTGGTGATGTCTTGGAACTGCAACGCCATGATGATTTTGCCGACATCCTGTGCGAGTTCGTCGGCGTGCGCTTTTGAGTTCATGATGGCGAACTGGAGCGTTTTATTACGTTCCGCAAGGCCGTGGGTCATCTGGTCGAGACGATGTTTAATCGAGAGTGTCTTGCTGAGATCTACCGAGGCGAGGCTCTCAACCGTGCGCATGGCATGGCTGGTGCTTTTCTGCACATCCTTCACCATGCTGTTGATGCTACTGGCGGCTTGGCCAGACCGGTTTGCCAGTTTCGTGACTTCATCCGCCACGACGGCGAATCCGCGACCATGCTCTCCCGCTCGAGCGGCTTCGATCGCGGCATTGAGTGCGAGCAACCGCGTCTGGTCGGCAATGAACTCGATCTCGCCGATCATGCCGGTGATGGCCTTCGTACTGCGTTCCACCTCATCCATGATGGTGGCGATATTCAGAGCCATTTCCGACGACTTCATGACGTCACTGACAAACCCTTCGAGCATGGTGTCGGTGGTTTTGAGGACGGTGTCCAGATTGAGTTCGCCGCCGGCGCCGCCGTACAGCGTCATGAACTCCTTGCCTTGAGCAGTGGCTCGAGCGGCGATCATGCCGAATCGTTGGCCGAGATCGGTCGCGGCTTCTTCGGTTTGATGAATGACGCTCTTCATTTGCGCATTGAGCACGGTCACGAGTGGGATCATCGAATGCCCGAGTTCTACCCAAAGCGCGTTGTGCTCAGCGTGTTCCTTGAGCATGACGTCCTGTGCGGAGCGAACCTCGGTGTTATTCGAGGGGTGTTGTCGTCGACACCAAGCCCAGGACAGATAGCCGCCGAGACAGAACGCACAAATTACGTACAACCAGTCGAGAATCATTGGTGCCTTTTTCCGTACGTACGCATGAGGTCAGAAATTATGCGCCCAACTCGGCCATTCGGGCTCGCATGGAATCAGTGATGCCTGTCAACACGAAATGCTCCGATTGTCGCATGGCAATCAATAATTGAATTGCCGATGCGTCAAGCTTATCGACTTCGGAGAGGTCCAGCTCCACCTGAGGATTGGCGGTGCTTGCCTGCTTCAAATCCTCGCAAAGTGCCCCGACCTCAAATATCGTCAGATCACCAGCCGGTTTCACAGTCATACACAGGTTCCTTTCAGAAGACGCACGCTTGCTGGCGTAACGCTGTATCGGTCTGTTGCATACGTTTCTTTACACGTAAGGGTGTGTCCGTAAGACCCATCTGGAGAGGCTGATCTGCCCAGATGGCTGCCGACCAGTCGGCTCAAAAAGGCATCGCCGGAGGCGGTGCCCCAGGCAGCATAGAATCGAGGGTCTCTTCCGTAAGGGTTTTTTCCAGAATGATGATTTCTACCCGTCGGTTTTTGGTCCGCCCTTCCGGCGTATCGTTCGTGGCAACCGGTTTCGAATCGGCAAATCCCGTGGCAGATAGATGGGTGATGGGTACTTCGTACAGCTCTGAGAAGATTCGGACCACCATCACTGCGCGCACGGCCGACAGTTCCCAGTTCGATGGGAATTGAGCCGTTCGGATCGGGACATTATCCGTATGGCCAAGGATCCGGACATGGCGATCCATTTCGATCAGAATCTGCGCAAGAGATTTCAGAAAGGGTAATGCCTCGGGCCGAACACGAGCCTCACCGCTGGCAAACAGAATGGATTCAGGCAAGGAAATCATGATGGTGCCGTTGCCGGTTTCCACGATTTTGATATCCGGCATCTCGAGAGCCAGTGAGGGGTGAATTTTCTTCAGAATCTCTTTCATCCGTCGAATGACCGGCTCATTGGCACTTGCCATGTCGGTGTTGATCATTTTTGGCTTTGCGTCGCCTACCGCAAACGGGAGACGGCTGGTGGGAGTACTGTTGACTGGATTCAAGGCGGCTTTAATGGAGTCACTGACGGTTCGATATTTTCCTTCGTTTACCGAGGAGACCGAATACATCACCACAAAGAATGCGAACAGCAGCGTGATAAAATCCGCATAGGACACCAACCAGCGTTCATGGTTCTCGTGTTCTTCGTGTTTCTTCTTCGCCATGGCATCAGCCGATACACGTCATCCGTCAGTCGTAAGCCGTTGGTGTGTCGAGGCACAAGGCGACATACCGCGTCATTTCTTGTCGTCCTTGGTGCGTTCGTGCGGAGGGAGGAAGCTTTCGAGTTTTTCCTGTAACAGCCTGGGGTTTTCGCCTTGAGCCAGTCCGACAAGCCCCATAATCACCATCGTGCGCAAGCCGGCCTCTTCCTTCAACTTGAACTTCATCTTGTTGGCAATGGGGAGAAAAAATAGGTTAGCCAAGCCGACGCCGTAGACGGTGGCGACGAAGGCTACCGCAATCCCGCCGCCCAGTTTCGAGGGATCGGCCAGGTTTTCCATCACGTGGATCAGACCAAGGACGGCGCCGAGAATACCGACCGTTGGCGCGTAGCCACCGGCGGCCTCCCAAACCTTCGCAGCATGAACGCCTTCTTCCTCGTGATGTTCAACCTCGATCTCCAGGATTTCCTGGAGCAGCTTGGGGTCGGTGCCATCCACAATCAGTTGAATGCCCTTCTTGAAAAAAGGGTCATGCAGGTCCTTGAGCTTTCCCTCCAGCGCAAGTAGCCCTTGTTTCCGCGCGACATTGGCCAGATCGAGAATCTGCGTGATTGTGCCCTTGACGTCATGCGGGGGATTGGTAATGACGAGGGTGGCGCCCGTCAGTGCTTTGATCACGACAGAAAGAGGGTTTTGCACGCAACAGGCCCCAAGGGTTCCACCCGCAACGATGATGAAGGCCGTCAACTGAAGAATGGAGCTGAGATGCCCGCCTTCCAGCGCTTGACCGCCGATGATCGACCCAAGGGCGACGACAATGCCGAGTATTGTGGCGATATCCACGGTTCAGTTACCTCGATGCCCTGGGCTGTCGGCGTTCCCCAAAAGTACCTGTACCAAGTCGGAATGGTGGGATTGCGCCCCTCGAAATGATTTTGATAGCGTGCAGCCTGTCACAAACGTCTTGCCTGGAGGTGCTCTTGTGGGTCCTGCCGATAGCTTGATGCTCGATGCCAAACAAGCCATCCTCGATGAGCAACACCGAAAGTTTCAGGTCTTGCAGAAGGAAGGTCGTTGGACCGAAGCCATGCAACAATTTCATGTCACTCTAAATTGCGCGTCGGACGTTCTGGCAGAGTCGATTCAGTTGCTGGAACGGGTCCTCGACGCACGGAATCGTCGAGGCCCCTCCCTGCCCGATTCTTCTGATCCGAACCAGTCCTAACCCGTACCGCTCACTCCCCTTGGAGAAGGCCGGCCATGATGGCCCTTCCCTCTTGCTTAAGCTGCTTCCCGAGCTAGGAGTAGCCGACTCAGATCTACCAAGATCAGAAGCCGGTCATTGATACGGCCTACTCCCTGGGTAAATTCCGCGCCAGCCATGGTGCCGACGGAAGGCGGCGGCTCAATCGCGCTTTTGGGCACACGCAGCACTTCTTCCACCGAATCCACGATCAGCCCGACCAATCGTGCCTGCACCGACACCACCACGATTCGGGTCTGGGTGGTTTGTTGTGCGCCGGTGAGGCCGAAGAGCTTACGTAGATCCAGCACGGGAATGATGCGGCCCCTCAAATTAATGACCCCTTCTACGTAGGGCGGAGTCTTGGGGACTCGCGTCACCTCCACGATCCGGTTGATCTCCTGCACGCTCAAGACATCCACCGCGAATTCTTCACTGCCGATCAAGCAGATCACGAACTGCAGCAGATCGTCGGCGGACTTCTCGGCCAGACGGTCCGCAGGGTTGTCTGCGGCCGCCTGGATGTGAGATTGCACTTGCTGTTCAGTCGCACTCATGCTGGGCTCCTTCTCGTGGTTGGCTGCTTACAGCTTGAATCCACCCACGATTCCCTGCAATTCGACTGCCAACTGACTCAGGTCCTGACTGGCCTTCGCCGATTCATGCGCCCCGGACGAAGACTCTTTCGTGACCTTCGCGACATTTTCGATGTCGCTGGCAATCTGTTGTGTCGCAACCGATTGTTCTTCGGAGGCCACAGCAATCTGCCGGATCATATCGGCGCTTTCCGAGACCATCCGCACAATCTGGGAAAGGGCTTCACCGGTCTTATTGACCAGATCCACACCTGCCGTCACTTTCTGTGTGCCCTGCTGCATCGAATCGACGGCTCCGCGCGTATCCTGTTGGATCTGGCGGATCATATCGCCGATTTCCTTCGTGGCTTTGGTCGTCCGCTCTGCGAGCTTCCGGACTTCATCGGCCACGACGGCGAATCCACGACCCTGTTCGCCGGCTCGAGCCGCTTCGATTGCGGCGTTCAAAGCCAGCAGGTTGGTCTGGTCGGCGATATCTTCGATCGTGCGGACGATTTCGCCGATTTGATCGGACGACTTGCCCAGATCGGAGATGATGGTCGCCGAGTTCGACACCGCCTCGGACAACTGTTGCATGCCGGAAATGGTGCTCGACACCACCGTTCCACCTTCTTGCGCGGTCTTGACCGTGTCTTGCGCCAGGCTGGCGGCCTTTCCGGAATTCTGCGCAACCTGACCGACCGTGGCGTTCATCTCTTCCACCGCGGCAGCGGTTTGTGATGCACGCGACGTCAAGGTATCGGTGCCTTTCGAAATCTCTTCGGCGGTAGCCGACAATTCGACCGAGGCAGAGGCAACCTTGTCCGTCACGTGGGCCACTTTCTTGATCATGTGCTGCAACTTCTCGATGAACTCGTTGAAGTATTGGCCCATCTGTGCGATTTCGTCGTGGCCATCAGCCGGCACACGCTTGGTGAGATCGCCTTCACCCTTGGCGATATCGCGGGAGATCTCGCTCATTTTCGCCATCGGCTGCAAGACAATGTTTCGGAGCAGCAGATAGGTCACGACAAGAATGATCGCGACGATGGCGCCCATTAAGCCGCCCGTTTGCCACATCGAACGATTTGAGAGCACAATAGCCTCGGTCATCGGCACGGACATGCTCAACATACCCAGGACATCGCCGACCTGGTTACTGGTATGGCAGCTCAGACACGCGCTGGAGGTGGCCTTATCCACCGTGGCGCGCCGGAACGTCGGTACCCCGTTTAGTTCGTCCCGGCGTGCATACGATTCGGCTCCCGCCATGATCGCCCGGATGGCTTCATTCTCGAAGTTGTCTTTCGGTGAATTGGACGGATTCATCGGGTTTTGGCTGATGAGCCGAACGTTGTACAGTCCGGTGCGATTCGCCTCTTCGCCCATTTCACGAACGGCCGTTGCAGGGAATGGGATTGCATCCGCTACAGCCGTATGGTCTTTGACCACCTGGATCTCATTGCCGGCTTTGGATTTCTTCACCTTTGCAACATAGTTTTGCGTGATGTACGCGCGGCTGATCATGATTTGGGTGGCCACGACGTTCGCACGCCCGGTCAACATCGTGTCCATCTTCGTTTCTTCCTGCTGGTACAGGACAGCGAGGCCGATCGAAATGACGACTAAAGCCACCAACGAGATGGATAAAATGAACTTCGGCCCGATAGACATGTGCTTCATCATGCTCCCCATAACTCCTCCTCTTACCCTTTCATGCGTGAACGGTTGACTTGACGAGTTCCTCTCACACCATATTCATGATTTCGCCGATGACTTTTGACAACGACACCACTTTCTCTGCACAGCCTGCCTCAACAACAGCCTTCGGCATGCCGTAGACGACACTCGATGCTTCGTCCTGCGCCACGGTTCGACCTCCTACTGCCTTGATGGCCTTCATGCCATCCAGTCCGTCATGTCCCATGCCCGTCAAAATCACTCCGATGCTCCGTTCCCCAAACAATGCGGCCACGGATTGCAGCATGATATCGACGGAGGGCGCATGAGCATGCTTTTCGTAATTGGGTGCCAATTTGACCACCGATGTCGTGATAGTTTTCTTCACGACCCGGAACTGCATGCCGCCTGGAGCCACCAACACCCGTCCCGGTTTCACCTCATCGCCGTCAACTGCCTCCCGCACTTCTAAGGCGCACAGATTGTTCAAGCGTTCGGCGAACGGTTTGGTGAACGAGCTCGGCATGTGTTGCACGATGACGATTCCGGCCGGACAATCGGCGGGAATGGTCGGAATGATTTCAAAAAGCGCTTGCGGTCCACCGGTGGAACATCCAATCGCGATCAGTTTGGTGCCGCGAGTCACGGAGACGGATCGACTGCTCAACGCCTTGGCCACGGGCACCGAGAGCTTCGGTGCTCCGGTGACAGTGAGCCGTTTCAGTTTGCTGCCCGCATATCTGGCGGCAAGAACTTTGGGAACCAGTATTTTTTGGATCTCAGCGATTTTAGAGGCCACGCCGTCCAATTGTTTGGGGATGAAATCAACCGCACCCCACTCCAACGCCTGCAATGTCTCCTGTGCGCCTTCCACCGTCACGGAGCTCACCATGATGACCGGGACGGGATTCTTGGCCATGATCTGCTGAAGCGCCTGGAGCCCAGTCATCCCGGGCATCTCGACATCCATCGTGACCACGTCGGGCTTGAGCTGTTGAACCTGCTGGACGGCTTCCTCGCCGTTGCGCGCCACGCCAACCACCTGAATCTGCTTCCCCTCTTCCAACATTGTGGTGAGGCTTTTGCGCATGAAGGCGGAATCGTCCACGACCAACACGCGAACCGGGTTCGCGACGCTCTGCGGCTGTGTGAGTGGGAGTGCCATAGGGTCTTTACCGATACATCGGCTGTCCGGTGCAAAAGCTTGAATCAGCCGTCACCGTCACGAAGGCGTCCGCCGCTGATACTTAGGCGGCTTTTTTCCCCTGGTGATTGGGTTGCTGAATATAAAGCGCCAGTTTCTCGCCCAGCATTTTCGCGTCAAACTTCGTGATATAGTCCGTTGCGCCGACCGTCCGTCCCTTTTCCATATTGCAGGCTCCTGTCAGGGACGAGTGAAGCATGACCGGCAAATGCGCCAGCCTCGGGTCGGCCCGGATATGCTTGGTCAGCGTGAAGCCGTCCATCTCGGGCATTTCGATATCACTCAGAATGCATTGGATCTGATCCACCTTTTCTTTGCCCTCAGCCGTCGCCTGATCAGCCAGGGCCTGCAGCTTTTGCCAGGCTTCCCCGCCGGTCGTGGCGATCACATAGGACATGGAGAGGCGGTCCAAGGCCTTGCGAATCTGCATTCGAGCCACGGACGAATCGTCGGCAAACAAGACGCACTTCGATCTCAACTCCGGCGCGATCGTCATGCCCGCGAAGACATCGTCGTCCGTGCGAGGGCAGATATCGTTCAGAACTTTTTCCACATCGAGGATCAGGACCATCCGTCCATCTTCCAGCATCGTGACGGCGGTCACGGCGCCTTTGTTGTTCTCCCGAACAATGGCCGGTGGTGTCTTAATCGCGGACCAAGAGAACCGGATAATGCGATCCACGCCGGCCACAAGAAATCCCTGCAAGCTGCCGTTGTATTCGGAGACGATGAGGTATGGGTTTCCCCCGGGAGTTCCATTTCCCTGCCCATCCGTTTCCACTCCTAACCCCAAACTACGCTTGAGGCCGACGACGGGGACCATGATTCCCCGGATATTGGCCATGCCGACAATGCGGCTATCGGCTTCCGGAATCTGGGTGAGCTCCGGCAGTTTCATCACCTCACGCACTTTGAACACATTGATGCCGAATATTTCATTCGTGCCGAGTTTGAACAGCAGCAACTCCATCTGATTTGCGCCGGCCAGCCTAGTCCTGGCATCAATTTCATTGATCAGTGTGGACATACTTCCTCCGATCTCGCGGATACCTGTTCATCTATTTTTCTTGAACACCCGTATTCTGCTGCCACGCCCTGACGCGCACTCCTTGTGTCAGGCGGCGATACCCGGGTTGTGCCAAGCTTGCGCATTTTGAACCAACTCCGAGGTATCCAAAATCAGTACCACCTTGCCTTCGCCGGTGATTGTGGCGCCTGATACGCCTTTGACGGTTTCCAGATAATCCCAGATCGACTTGATCACCACTTCCTCCTGGGATCGAAGCTCATCGACGACCACCCCCACCCGGCGATCTCCCAACGCTGCGACGACCACGTAAAACCGCTCGCGATTGGAATCCGTCGGGATATCAAACTCCTGTGCCAAACGAATGAGCGGCAGCACGCGGTCGCGCAGGTGTAACACTTCGCGTCCATTGATCGTTTTGATCTCGGAGCGCGAGATGCGAACGGCTTCGATGACGGTGCTCAATGGAATGGCGAAAATCGAACGCTCGACTTCCACCATCAAGGCCTGAATGATGGCGATCGTCAGCGGCAGCTTGATGATGATCTGGCTCCCCTTGCCCGGCTCGGACTCCAGATCCACGCTGCCGTTGATTTTTCGGATGTTCGTACGGACCACATCCATGCCGACGCCCCGGCCTGATACATCTGTCACTTTTTCGGCCGTGCTGAATCCCGGCAGGAAGATCAGATTGAGAATTTCGCGATGCTCCATCGTTGCGAGTTCAGCTTCGCTGATCAGGCCTTTGGCCAACGCCTTTTCTTTGATCTTTTCAACCTGAATGCCGCGCCCGTCGTCGTTGATCCGAATGACGATGCTGTTGCCTTCCTGACTTGCGGCAATGGTCAGTTGGCCTTCTCCCGCCTTCCCTTTCGCCTGGCGCTCGGCCGGAGTTTCGATCCCATGGTCGATCGCATTACGTACCAGGTGCACGAGCGGATCACCGATCTCGTCGGCGACGGATTTATCGAGCTCTGTTTCTTCGCCGCGCATTTCCAAATGGACCTGTTTGTTGAGTTTCTGGGACAGATCCCGCACCATGCGAGGCAACTTGGCGAATACTTTTTTGATCGGAAGCATGCGGGTCTTCATCACGGCCAACTGCAGATCGGTCGTCACCAAGTTGAGTTGCGCGAGGGTTTCGCTCAGGACGCGCACCTGGGGATCGGATTCATGCTGTTGCTCCAATTGCGTGCCGATCTTGATCAGACGGTTCCGCCCCAAGACCAGCTCCCCGACCAGATTCATCACGCTGTCGAGCCGTTTGGTCTCCACGCGGATGGTGGCATCCTCTTCAACTGGTTTCGGCTGTTTTTCTTGTTTGTGCAGCGCTTGATCCAGGGCGCGCTCGGTAATCGCTTTGGCTTGGAGCAAAATTTCGCCCAGTGGCGTCTTGGGCTCCGGTTGATGCTGTTGCGCGGTCAACGCATCGAGGACCTGTTCCTTAGATGCCAATCCGTCTGTGACCAAAATTTCGCCCAGTGTCTGCGGCGGGGCGACCGGGGCTGCGGGCGGAGCCGCCGGCGACAGGGCTTCGACCTTTGGAGCAGCCACAGGTTCTGCAGGCGCGGCCGTCGGCGCCGAAACAGGCGTGGTGCCGTTCAGAATATCGTCGAGCTTTGCCGCAATTGCCCCCGTGGGGACATGACTGTCGGTGCCTGATTCCCGAATGTCGGCCATGATCGCCTTAATGACGTCGATGGTTTCAAGAATGATGCTGATGATGGCCGGGTTGACGGCCATTTCACCCTGACGAAGTTTGTTCAGAATGTTTTCGCCGCGATGGGCTACGTCCACGAGGTTGTTGAAACCGAGAAACCCGGCGGATCCCTTCATGCTGTGCATCGCACGAAAGATTTCATTGAGCAGATCGGTATTGGTTGGGTCGGATTCCAGCGTGACAAAACGCTGATCAAGGACCTCCAGCATCTCGTTGGATTCGGTCAAAAAGTCGTTGAGTATTTCCTGCATTTCATCGCTCATAGCCCACCTCAGTTAAAACCGAATTGCTTCAAAATCTCGTCGGCGAGATCTTGATCCATGGAGGTATTCTTGGTCGCTTCCAACTGCTTCAGCATTTCGCTCGCCTTGTCCTGGCTCTGTTTCGCTGCCTGCTTCTGGTACGGACCGAAGACGACGACCAGTTGAAGCAGCTTATGTTCGACTTCCTGTAGAATGGTCACGAGTTTGTTGACACTTTGCGCGACGAGGTCCTGGAAGGAGAGCGCCGTCATGATAGCGAGCAGCCGTTTGTCGTCGGCGCCGATCGCCTCTCCGATATTCTGAACCTGCTGCAGTATCTCCGGACTCGTCTGCTGCTTCTGAAGCGCTTGGGTCAGATCCTTTAACATCACCTCGAGCTTGAGATGATGATCCTGAATCGCTTCTACCTGACGCATGACCTCGTGCGTCCCCTGCTCGGTCATGGTCTTGAGATTCGTCAGATGGGTTAGGGCCTGAGGCAACTGTTCGGTCGACGTGCTGACCGGCGTGCTGAATTCGGACAGCGTCTTCATCGTCGTGTCGATAAAACGGGCAAGCTCACCGAGCTCTTCATAGAGCTTGCTGTCAGGTGCCTTCTCCGTCTGCTCGTTGTCTTCCACGACCTCTTGCGCCTTTGCCGCCACGCGTGGTTGTGTCATCGTCACCCTCACCGGTTAAGAGGCGATTACTTGAAGATTTTGTTGATTTTGTCTTGCATCGTCTCTGCGGTGAACGGCTTGACGACGTAGTTGCTGACACCGGCCTGAACGGCTTCCATGAGGTTTTCCTTTTGCGCTTCGGCCGTGACCATCAGCACCGGAATCTTTTTCAACTTTTCATCGGCGCGAATGGCGCGCAGCATGTCGATCCCCATCATCACGGGCATATTCCAGTCCGACACCACAAAGCCATACGTATCGGCATGCAACTTGGTGAGCGCGTCCTGGCCGTTTTCGGCTTCCTCCAGATTGTTGAAGCCGAGTTGCTTCAGAATGTTCTTCACGATGCGACGCATCGTGGACATGTCATCGACGACAAGAATTTTCATATTTGGATCGGCTGGCATGCGATATCCTCCTTACTTACTGTTTCTCATGAATAACGGATCGGCCTGCATGAATGGTTTTGAAAAGGCCGGATGTGTCGTGCAAGGTTTCTGAAAATCCGATCATCAGATACCCCTTCGGACGCAATGCGTCTCGAAGATCTGACACGATTTGGGCCTTGGCTTTTTCGTCGAAATAGATGAGGCAATTGCGGCAGAAAATGATATCAATGCCTCGTACCAGTTTTAACCGCGGACGGTCGTAGAGATTCACGTTCATGAAGCGCACCATGTCCTTCACCGGCTGGACCAGCGTGTGTTCTTCCTTTTTCCCGGTGAAATAGCGCGCGAGCAGTGCCGGAGGAACTTTGCGCAACGAATGGGATGAATAGGTGGCCGTCCGTGCGATGTTCAGGACATTTTCACTGATGTCGGTCGCCAGAATATCGATAGTCCACCCGGCAAGCGGCGGATAGTCGCGAAGCAGCAGCGCAAGGGTATAGGGTTCGTCCCCGGTCGAGCAGGCGGCGCTCCAGATACGAATCTGTTTCGTGCCCGCATTGGTTTTCATCACTTCGGGGATCATCACCTTCATAAAGCTGTCCAGCTGGGCTTCGTCGCGGAAGAAATACGTCTCATTGGTGGTGATCACCGTATAGAGTTCGGTGACCTCACGGTCACGGTAGGCATCGAAGCGCAGAAAATTCAGATAACTTTCGAAGGTCTGACACCGACAGGCCTTCAGTCGCGGCAGGAGCCGGCTCTCGAGGAGATACGTTTTGTTGTCCTGAAAGTGGATGCCGGTCTTTTCGTAGATGAGATCGCGAAGTTGTTTGAAGGTGTCGGGTACGAGTTTCGGGACGGGCAACTCTGTCTTTCTTACGGCATTGCTGTCGGTCATCGATAACCTCGTCTGAACCCTGGGTCGTGATAAGCGAATCCGTCAGGCCGGTCTCAGGCCTCGACGACGAATCAATTCCCGTATGCCGGACCGCCTGTCCCTCGGAGAGATCAGTTGTGCTGCGTCCGGCTGTGCATCCATTCGTGAATGTCGCGCCGGAGAAACCGCCAATGCTTTCCGATTTTGGAAGCCGGCAATTCACCGAGGCGCGCGAGCTTATACACCGTGGACTTCGGAACGCGCAGGAAGTGCGCCACTTCCGAGACGGTGAGAATCTCGCCTTCCGAAGGCAATACACTGTCAAGGTTTGTTCTGGTTGCTGTGGCGATAGTGTCGTTCATAACGGATATGGTATCGGTGTGCGCCGTCTCAAACTTTAGTTGCCGGTTTTTATACGATGGGGTTAAATAGGCATCATGAGGTGAGGCCATTGGGCGAGAGAGACTCCGGCCTCTAGTCCCATTCCGCGCAGACGTGTAATCCGAATGGCAGACCGCGTGAACAAGATCCTTAACCAACGGTAAGAGAGCAACCTGGATGGCTACGATTGTCTCGATCGGCTCAGGAAAAGGCGGGGTTGGAAAAAGCATTCTCGCCGCTAATTTATCCATGTTACTGGCAAAACGAGGCAAGCGAGTCGTTCTCGCCGATCTCGACGTGGGAGGTGCCGACGCGCATATCCTGTTCGGGATGCTGAATCCTCCCCGCACGCTGACCGACTTTATCGATCGCCGTGTGGAGCGGCTGGACGAAGTGCTCCAACCAATTTCGGCGCACCCCTTTCTGCAATTGCTGCCAGGGACCGGAGATACGCTGGCTACGGCAAATCTGCCGTATGCCAAGAAAAAGCGATTGATTCGCCACTTCGCACAATTGCAGGCAGACGTGATCGTCGTCGATATCGGTGCTGGCACCAGTTACCATGCGCTCGACTTTTTTCTCATGGCCGATCACTATGTCACTGTGGCGACTCCCGACCCTACCTCAGTCCTCGATCTCTACCGCTTCATCAAGCTTGCGGCCATTCGCCGAGTCCTCTCGGCATTCCTGTCGCGCGATGCCGTGAGCGAAGCCCTCTCCGAACGCGATTTCTCAAGCATCGAGGAAGTGATTCAGGCCGTCGCCGAGACGGATCCCAATGCGCGGGAGGTCGCGAGTCGAACCCTGCAAGGATTCCAACCGTACCTGATCGTCAACCGCGTCTCAGGCAAGTCGCGCGTCAACGTCTTGCACTTGAAGAAACTGTTGCAGGAGTATGTTGGTGGTGACCTGACGACACTGGGAGAGATTCCGGACGATCCGGCTGTCACACGCGCGGTCCGTAGTTTCTTGCCGGTCGTCGAATGTGAGCCGACCGCGCCCGCAGCCCTCGCCTTAAGTCAGGCGGCCGACGCCCTATTGGCGGCGATGGCGCGTCAGGCAATTCCTCCTGCCGAGCCTTCCCCCGCCCCGGAACAGGTCGCGCAAATGCCCATTCCCTCCTGAAGGAGTTTTTGCTCCGCACTCAGATCGCAGCTTTTCTCGCCCGTAGCCGTTCGGCCTGGACGTGAAGGATATGCCGGATGATGAGTTCCTGTTCGTCTCCTCCCAGTTCGATGAATTGAGTCGCGACGTGAAATTCGGCGGGAGTCTTCTGCATCGGTGTGACCCGGATGATGCGCGCGGTGGTTTCGATCATGCTGAACGGCGGCAGGATCACTTTGAGCAGCAGCACGTCATCCGCTTCGAATCGGCGAGGCGTATGAAAGCCCACTCCTCCGGCGCTGATGTCGACGTCGGTGAGTCGGGCAATCGCCACGCTGCCGGGATGACTTTTGACAAGCGATTTGAGAATGGTCTCCAGCATCCAATCGATTTTCGATACCCATGGCAACAGCGGAGAACCCGCAAACGTCTCCCCTCCACGGATCAGCAGGTCGAGTGTCGGCTTCGAGACCGCGGTGGCAATGGTGTCTTCCGTAGCCGGCGGGAGGTACGCATTCATGGCATCTGCCGTTTCATCGATTCGTCGATACTCGAGCAACAGCCGATCGTCGATGCGTAACCATTCCCGCCGATCTTCATTCTTGATGTCGTTCTGCGGGCGTTGAAACAGCCGGTCGGGCGAGGGCGTCATACCAAACCTCTACGGTGGAAGATAACGGGTACGCCAGATGCGCTGGCCGTACGATCCTCAAGCTTCACGATGTATCGTGACACGGTCAGAGGCGAGTTGTCCGTTACTTTCGCGCAATCGGTGCAGATGTCGTGTGATCTGAGCCGCCTCCACCAATAAGCCGGAGATCCCTGCTTGAGCAACCAGAATAGCGGTGCGAACTTCTTCGTCCATGATCAGAAGTCGCTGTGCGAACGTACGGTCGAGGGTGCATGCGGCCAGACTCATCCCACGCGCACGATAGCAGGCGTCGACTTGATCCCAGTCGCCGGCCCGGGCCGCATCCAGCGCTTGGATGGTAAGCAGTTCGATGGAGCGATAATCGTGAGGTAAGCTGGTATGGGAGGGACTAGCTGCCGACATGGGCCACCGCTTCTTGTCTTGCCACGACCTGCCAGCCTTCCCGTAGAGTTGTCAGACAGCGAATCGGTCCGTCGAGATGTTTTCCATTGTGCCGAAGATTGGCTTGGATGCACTGCTGAACCATATAGTCGTACAGACGGTGCAGGGACACGGCGATCTCCCCGCCACGCTCGAAATCCAGGACGCTGGATAACTCTCCGACGATGGCCATGCCGCGGTCGAGGAATCGGGCCTTATCCTTGTAATTGTTCGTGAGAATGGCTTCCCGGGCGAGCTCCATCGATTGAATCGCAGAATCGTAGAGCATCACGATGAGTTGTACCCGGTTGGCGGTCATGACTTGCGTTTGTTGGTAGGCATTGGCTGCAGCAACGATCATAGTAATCCTATGAGTTATTGTAATGCTTTGAGAGCGTTGGTTTGGCTTTGAAGTTGTTGTAGTGTTGAATCAAGTGAGGCGAATTGCAGTCGCAGCCGTTCTTCATATTGCGACGCGATATCTTCCTTGCGGCCGATTTCGTCGGTGAGCTTGCTGATCTGGCTCGTGATCGCCGTCTTCCTGATCGTAAAAGCACCGGTGTCGACGGCATCGAGAAAATCGACGGCCTTGACCACCCGGTCTGCAATGCCGCTGGATGTCGGTTGGGTGATAAACAGCGCCTTCGTGGCGCTGTAGTTATTCGCCAATGCTGTATCCAACTTCGCATTGTCGATCGTGACGGTGCCATCGCGCTCTGTCTTGAACCCGACCTCTCCCAAGGTCGTGTAGGTGAAGAGTCCAGCGACGTTACCGGAAAGCGCAGTACGTAACTGACTCAGCACATTTTTTGCCGTACTCTCATTGAAAAAAATCCCGCCGGTCTTCGTCGAGATATCATACGTCGTTCGCTCATTGACGAACTTCACAATATCGTTGTAAGCGCTCGCCAGAGCCGCGATATTGCTTTTGACGCTCTCGGGGTCGGTGGTGACATTGACCGTGACCGGTTCCGGTGTGGGTGTCGTGACAGTCTTGGACTTCAGGGTCAGCGTGACATCCGGAATGGCATCGCTGATCACATTGCTTTCGCGTTCAATGGAAATCGTCGTCTGATCCGGTTCCCCGATGACGACAATAGCGTTCTGGCCCGCTTGAAGCGTACTGCTGCCTCCGGATCCACTCGCGTTGGTCAAGTCTAAACTCGTGGTATCCGTGACGACCGTCACGGCATTGGCGGCGCCGGTTGCAGCGGCGGTGAGGGTCAAGCGATAGGCCGGACTTGCCGTCGTTCCGGTATTGATCACGGAGGCGGTGACACCGGCTCCAAGATCGTTAATGGCTGAACGAAGGTCGTCAAGTGTGGCGCCATCATTGAGCGTCACGGTTTGATTCGCACCGCTTCCGACTTTGAATGTAAAGGTGCCTGAGCCGCCGGACACGATCGCCGTGGTGGTGGAGGCAACCGCCTTGGCAGCGCTGTTGGTAATCTGATGCGCTTTGGCTAATTGAGTGACCTGTACCGTATAACTGCCGGGGGCCGCGCCGGCGCCGGCCTGGGCGGTCAATTTGGTCTCGTCGCTGACGGTGGTGGCCGTGCGGTCGAAGCTATTGGGCAACCGAAGCGCGTTCGCGGCGCTCTGCAACGCGAGCAGCTTCGTGCCCAGGGTCCCGTAGTCGGTCAGTTTGGTCTGCAGGTTATTTTTCTTGGTGTTCAACGCGTCGATGGGCACGCGTTGGACTTTAACCAGCTCGGTGACGACCTGGCCAAAGTCCACGCCATTGCCTAACCCGCCGAAACTGATCGCCATGACATCCCTTTCATGTGGCGAAGGAGGTTACACCTTGTGGTGCAAGAGCAGCCCGGTGGGCGTCTCCAGCCTCTTGGCCAGATCAATGACTTCCTGCTGTGGAATCTGGCGGATGACAGTACCCGAATCCCCATCCATCACCTTAACGACTACCCGGTCGAGATCTGGATCGACGGTAAACTCCAGTCTAGAGTCTGCCTTCTTGAACACCTCACGCACACGCGTGAGAGCCTGTTCCAAATCCTTTCCTTTCGTCTCAGCTGTAGACGACTCAGGCTCTGGAGCCTTGGCCTCGACCTTCTTTTCAGTCGAATGCTGTGGCCCATTCTGCGTCGCTTGAAGCGCGGCTGCGGGGAGGTCTTTATAATTGGAAACATCGTGGACCATGTTACCCTCCTAGGATCAGTCCGTGGGTAGCCCTCCCTGCGGAGGGCTACCCGTCGGGTGACGCCTTATCCTCGCAGCAGCGCTAACGCTTGCTGTGGCAACGAATTGGCCTGGGCCAAAATTGCGATGCCGGATTGGGTGAGGATCTGGTTCTTCGTGAACACAGATGTTTCCTGAGCAATGTCCGCATCTCGAATCCGCGATTCGGCCGCGGTGAAGTTTTCGGCCGTAACCGTCAGGTTCTGGATCGCGACTTCGAACCGGCTCTGGATGGAACCGTAATTCGCGCGGGCGGTTGCCACCGCGCTGATCGCGCTGTCGATCTTGGAAAGCATCGATTGCGCGGCTGTCGCCGTCGACACGCTTGCGCCGGTCAAGCCGACCGCCGCTACGTCGAGGTCATCCAAGGCCACGCTCAACGAGTTACCGGATCCACTCTTGAAGCCGATAAAGACCTCAAACGTGTTGCTGCTTCCGCTCAGAAGCGGCTGACCGTTGTATTCCGTCGTCGTCGAAATGCGATCGATTTCCGACCGCAACGCGACAAATTCTTGATCGAGGTAAGAACGCTCGGTCGTTCCCAGCGTCCCGCTGGCCGACTGAGTTGCCAACTCACGCATACGAGACAGCAAGCTGCCGACCGTCGCCGCGGCACCGTCCGCGACCTGGGTCAAGCTGATGCCGTCACCGGCGTTGCGATTCGCCTGATTGATACTACGAATCTGGGCGCGCAACGTTTCCGACACGCCCAATCCGGCCGCGTCATCCGCCGCTCGGGTGATTCGCAGACCAGATGACAACCGCTCAACGGATTTACCCAATTGAGCTTGGTTGGTCGCCAGGTTTCGCTGAGCTGCCAGTGATGCAACGTTGGTGTTGACTACTAATGCCATGACGTACTTCCTCCTGAAGATTCTGCACTACTCTCGGAGTCGCCAGCGTCCGTGCCGACGAGGTGGTAAGCAGGTTGGGTGAAGATGTGGCCACATCCTCGTTGGCCTGTTTACCGTGTTGCTGTGCCCCTTATCGGTAATCGACGGGGAAGACTTAAGTGCTTCAGGATCTACAGGAAATGTCTGAAACCGGGCGCATTCCGCGCTGCCGAGTCGCAATAGACAACAACGGATACTAAGCAGCAAGACGGCCCTCGGTCAGCCGAGGCAATAATTCATACTCCAGCAAATCCGCGACATGAATCGCGTCTGCGGTGGTGCGCGCGCCCAACAGTTCTTGAATCCAAGGTAAGAGCGAGGCTGACGACAGTCCCTCGACACCTTGGGCCTGCCCGGCGTCCAACATTTCCGTGTAGTCAGCCAGGCGTCCCAACCAGGCATCAATGGTGCCGATATGGGCGGTGCCGGAACGCAAGGGAGCCAGCAGTACCTGCCCGTCTGTTCGCAGCTCTTTCGCAAAGCGGTCGATGGCCTGTTTCGCCTCAACGATGATGGTATGCAGCGACTGGGAGACGGCCTGCAGTGCCCCCACATTCCGAGCCGGCTGATTGAGAAACGGCGGAGTGAGATCGCGATCGCTGATCGGCTTGCCGCCGACGGTCAACGACGTCACAATACGATGTTGGGCATGCGCTCTGTCGCTCAGCGTCGCCAGCACGTTCATCATCGACGTGTCATCCGACATCTGAAACTGCTCGCCATCAAGGGTGATCAACATGGTCAAACTCCTTTGGAAGGTACACAACACTGTCGGGTCACGCTACGCAGAGCGCACCATGGGAAGAGGTCGGGATCCTCCCCGACGGACGAGTCCCTGTGCTCGGTTGAACGAACGGAATCTGCTTGCGACTGCCTGCAGCCGCTTGTGCCATCGTCGATAGGTGCCCAGCCGGGATTGCGCCAGCTCAGTCAGTTCGCTGCCATCATCATTGTGAGTATCCCGTACCATCGCCACCGCCAGTGAAGCAGTGGCCGGTGTGTTCATGCTCAGCGCCAGGATCTGTTGCCGTTCCGACGTCTCATCACGTTGCAACTGTTGCAACGCGCTGACCGGCAGCGGGTGTCTGGTCGTAAGGCGGACTAGTTCTTCGGCTTTCGCGACCAGCTTTTTTGCGAGAGGCGCCAGATGCTCGAGTACAGCCAGAGCCTCAGCCCAATCGGGAGCCGGTTCGGGATGAGCAGGAACTTGGCTGGCGCGGCCGGTGAATTCCTCGAACCAGAAGCGGC
>WBZU01000254.1_pt1 | contig 49100 bp, 36 predicted proteins | sample 5204311 | NCBI WGS metagenome assembly WBZU01 (sample SAMN12344359, study PRJNA552823) | activated sludge metagenome | biome: Activated sludge suspended growth; feature: Nitrification reactor; material: Wastewater; isolation source: activated sludge from nitrification reactor of wastewater...
CCCGAAGGAACACGCGAAGCTCGTCTGGGCAGAGCCCTTGCCGACATCGGTGTGGGCGCGGGACAAACCTTCATTGGAGTGGATGGAGCGATCATTGGCGGCGGCGCGACCATGACGGGAGGCGGTGCGGTCGTCGGCGTGCCGCTGTGCATTGGGAGCGTCGCACTGGCGACGAATGGCGCCACTACATTTTGCAATGGCACCAAGAATCTGATTATCGTGCTTTACCACTGGAACGACGGTACGGTCACCGCCGAAGCGGTACCTCCATCGCAACCGTCCGCTTCGACTGGGCCGCAACAATCAAGCCCGCAAAGTGCTCCACCGCAGCCCACTCCCGCGGCCAAACCGCCTCCCGAGACACCGCCGTCGGCGGCGAAACCCGCCGCGAAGTCAGCTGCGCTAAAGACACCTAAAGCGGAAGCACCTCCGCCGGGTACGGCGCTCGTGCAGACGCAGCCTTCAGGCACCATAACTACGACGATTCGTCGACCCGATCCGGGTAAGCCGCCGCCGAAGATCACCACCACCATCACCACGAACCTCGACGACGCCGGTCAGATTAGGTCGATAACAACGACGACGGAGAAGGCGGCGCCAGCACACGTCAAGCCAAAAGTTGCGGATCAACCGACCACGGTGTATCGGTCGATCAACCCAACGACTGGCCAAGTTCAGTATGCAGGTATTACGAACGAGTATGCTGTGCGACGTCTCGCGCACATGCGGGAACGAGGATTTGACGTCGAACGTGTGATATCTGGATTGTCACGCGCAGACGCCCGTGCGGTAGAACAAGCACTCATAGAAATACATGGTCTCGGAAAAGATGGGGGAACTCTGGTGAACAAGATCAACAGTATTGCCAAAACAAACCCTGACTACGCTCAAATCGTGAAACGTGGATACGAAATTCTCGAATCAATTCCATACAGGAAGTGAGAATCCAGATGGTACGTCGATTACGCCCGGGCGATGTCCTCGAAGTCGAGTTTCCCAGAGTGCCCTCTCCGGAAGCCTCGTTCCCCAATGGAGGATTTGGATATGTTACATACATAGGGAAACACCCCGAAGATGGGGACGCAATTCGAATACGACCGCTCGTTTTTGATCAGCGTCCACAGATAGCCGATGAACTGTTTTCGGACAGTTTCGTGGCCCTATACCCTGCGCATCTTGCGCTCAAGACCGGCCTCGCAACGCTCGTTGGCAAAGTGACCCCAATGCCGATGCCTACGGTTTTCCGGAGGCGCGGCGGAATCGATCGGTCAGGCAAAGTATTGAATTGGTTAATCGAACAAGGAAACGAAGTCATCTCAAAAGATTCGCTCAGCCTTGCCGAACGGCAACTTCCAATTGCGTCGGTATGGAATCACGAACTGCTCCTTATCCGTATTTCTCAGGGATGGAGGCCGGAATCGCTCTATTGACCGCAAGAGGACGCTTGCAGGACCAAAAGCTCAACTGGCGTTTTCCCGGCGGGCTTTGAAGGAGCCTAATGATGCAGTTTTACGTAATGGAGCTCGAAGTGGGCTCGCCTTTTGAAACCTGGTACGATAAGATGGATCCTGTTCACCTTGGTCAAGGGAGTGATCGTCAAAAGTGCCCCAGATGCGGCGAGGAAATGGGGGCAAAGCTGCCATGGTTGCCACCGTATCGAGCATCCATTCGGGCCTACGGAAAACAACTCGGCGACGTTGCTTTTTCCGGGATGTCGATTCTCGTATCGGAAAAGTTTCGTCTGGCGTGGACCGACGCTCAGCTCAAGGGGATCGATACGTTCCATCCCCTTGAACGCATTCGCGTGCGTCCGGCGCGTTTGGGAAAAAAAACGCCCACGTATTTCGTTGTCCAACCAAGACGCTTCGGCACGCGGGTTGACCTGAATCGTAGCCTCATCGAGTACAATGGCCCATTTGCTTGCTCGTTTTGCCTCCACACCAACCTCGACACTGTCCGCGGCTTCGCCATCGACGAATCCTCATGGACAGGTGAAGACATCTTTATCGCCTGGGGCAAACCCGGATCCATCATCGTCACCGATCGCGTCCGTCAGCTACGCGATGATCACGACTTGAAAAACGTGACGCTCACGCCCGTCGAAAAGTTTGTCTGGGACCCGCTCAAGCAGTGGACTCCCGTCGACTACAGCCGCGACGACCCGCCTCCCAAAGCGGACGAAGTCGTCCACCACGACGACAGCAATTGATTGCTGCGCGTGTCCGGCGTTATGACCGGGCAAACCATCTGTATCGAGGGGAAGTACGATCGTTATGGACCGGACGATGCCGGCGGAAGATGGACGCCTGCGGCTCAAGCCTTCTTCTTCGCGCGCGGTCGAGCAAATCGGCGAAAGTACGATTCGACGCGCGCCGAATCATGCGGAAACCTCTTGGTCAATTCCGCATGCAAAATCTTGCGCTCCTCGACCCACTTCAGCTTGAGCTCCGTAATCGTCTTTTCGTGCAAGAATTCAAGCTGCTCCTCGATTTGCGTACACGCCTTGTCGGCATCTTCGACGCCTTCCACTGCCGCCTGGAATTTGTCGCGATACTCATTGTAAAGCGGCGCAAAATCCGGTTTGGCTTGGTCCTCGTCGAGCGTCTTGATGATATCGCGCACGAGTTGCGGTTCGACAGTCCGAGCATCCGCTTCGGTCACGGCCCGAAGGCCATTCTTCAAATAACGACGATACCGGGCATCGTCGCGGTTCTTGTTGACAAGGTCGAGCAAACGCAGCTCGAACGAACGAACCAATTTGTCGAGCACGCGGTCACGGACCGAAATCAATGCTTCGCGTTCGTTGATCGTATCTTCCAGGTCTTCTTCTTCACGGAACTTTGTGACGAGCTGAACATGCACGGCTGCGAAAGCTGCCTCCATGCCCTGCGTTTCGGGATCCGATCGAACGGCGGCAATAGAAAAAGCGCCATTCGGACGGAAGTCCTTGTTGGGTGTATCATCTCGGGGATTGTCCATGACGTGCAGCGTACAGCCGACTTGAACGTTGGGCAACAAAATGATCGACGTGAACGTCAAGAAGTGCGTTTTTACGTCGTCCCGTCGTGACGAGGAGTGCACAAAGCGCGTTTTTGCGTCGTCCCGTCGTGACGGGAAGTGCACGGAGAGCGTTTTTGCAGCGCCCCGTCGTGACGGGTTGTGCACAAAGAGCGATTTTGCAGCGTCCCGTCGTGACGGGTTGTGCGCGAGGAGCGTTTTTGCATCGCCCCGTCGTGACGGGTTGTGCGCGAGGAGCGTTTTTGCATCGCCCCGTCATGACGGGTTGTGCACGAAGAGCGTTTTTGCTGCGTCCCGTCGTGACGAGGACGACGCGGATGATGTTCTGGGAGAACTTCAGCGCATCAATTGATGCCGCAGACGATCTTGTTGTCGGCGACGTCTTTGTTGTTGCCGTCTTTGCATTCCTGAATCGTATTCGCAGGATCGACGACCGCGTAGAGCTGCACGAGCAGTCCGGGCGGGAAGTTGGAAATGGCCGGATTCAGCATGATGCTCATGCCCGGATCGAGCGGCCCGGCAATGACTTCTTCATGCACGACCGTGCCTCCGGCGTTGGGATCGCCCGCGTAATAACGCACCACGATGTTGCTCGCGGGAGCCGTTCCTTCGTTGTACACCGTCGTCGATACCGTCGGTTTGGGGCAACCCGTGGCGTCGGCGATACCCAAATCAATGCGCAAATCCGGTCCAACGTCACCGGCCATCACGGGAGCGGTCAGGGTATTGTTGTTTTCGATGCATTCGCGTTGCGAATTCGTCGCGTCGACGACGACACGCACCGTCTCCGGCAAGGAACCTTGCGCATTGTTGGCCGCGTCGTAACTCACCGTCACGAGGATCGAATCGCCCGGTTCGAGGTTGTTTTGCAGCACGGCCGTGAGCTTCGTTTGCATCATGTCGGCATAAAGCGCCTCGTCGGGCATTCCGCCCGGCCAAATGCCTTCAAAGCCGATGACCACGCCCGGACCGACGCGTTCGTCGCCGTCGTTGCGAATTTCCACCGTAATGTCGAGTTTCTTCGACAATTGTCCGCATGCGGCGTCGGGCGACGACAATTGAATGCCCGTGACTTTCAGATCCGGCGCCACACCGTACGAGCGCGGATTCGAGCGGTACGTATTGTATTGGCGACCATTGTAGGGTTTCCAGCTCTCGGGCTCTTTTAATGGAACACCGCCGCTTTCGAGCACGTTCGTCACGTGATACGCGTGCTGATTCCAAATGCGTCGCGCGCTGACCCACGTGTCGCTCGCATCACCCCATACCGCAATGCCATTGGGATAATTGAACCCGACCGAACAGCTGCTCGTGTCGTTATTCGAGCAAAACACGATTTCGGCGTTGCCGTCATTGTCGACGTCGGCAATGACCGGGTTTTCCGTTCGCGTGCGGCTCGGTGAATGATCGCGGAACAGAACGGCGCCGTCCGTGCCGCCATAAATGCGGAACCAGCATTCATCATTGTAGACGACTTCCGCCGCGCCGTCGCCATTGAAGTCGAAGACGCTGGACGACGTCACGCGGCTCGAATCATCTTCCGTGATACGTTGCCAACCGTTGTGCAAACACGTGCATTCGCCTTTGATCTTGTTGCAAACGGCACCGGCCAGGCAATCGGCATCCTGCATGCAGGTCGCACCGGGCGTACGCGCGGGATTGCCTTGGTTGCCCATTTGCGCATCGCTGAAGGCATTGGGCCAGGCGGGGCAATTCATCGAGGGCGATTGCAGATCGATCATCATGTAGCGCAATCCAAACGCCGTTCCGACTTCGGGAAACCCATCGCCATCGAAATCGTCGACGTTGGGCGCGCCGCCGTTGGTTCCGCCATTGAGGTTGATGAAGCGACGTTGAACGCCTGTTTCTCCATTGTAAATGGCCAAGTAGCCGCCGGAAATGACCACGACCTCGGCTTTTCCGTTCAGCGGATTGGCCGGGCTCGGATCCGCCGCTTCATCCATACCGAGCACGTCGGCGATGGCGCAATAACCTTCGCGTTGGCCGGCCGGAACGAGCGCTGCGCCATTGACGGTTTGCGCATCCCAGACCATCGTGAGGAAACCTTTGCAAAAGTCGCTGGGATCATTGGCCATGCATTCCGAGATTTTCGTCACGCCTGCGGGCGGAGTCGGGAAAGTATACACCGTCGTGCCGGCGATGATTTCTTGACCGCTGTCGCCCACGAGGTTCGCGATGCATGAAATCGGGCCTTGTCCGTTGTTTCCATTGATGGTCCCTTGACCGACGAATTTGTCCTGCAAGACCAATTTGTTCGTCATCATGTCCTTGGCGAACGTGAAGACATTTCGCCCGACGATGACCTCGGAGAATCCCTTACCGTCGACGTTGGCGATCGCCACGGCGGGGACGTTGTGCCCTGTCGCAGCCCATTGATTGTCGGCGCGCATGATGAGCTCCCCGCGATTGTCCAAAATGAAGAAGCCCAAGATCTCACTGGGAACGACGATTTCCGGGACCCCGTCGCCATCGATGTCGCCGACCGCGGGCGTGCCCGTCGAATTGCCGATCGCATTGGTACACGTATACGACTCGTCGAGCGGCTCGCCTTCGTGCCAAATATCCGGCCCGGCATTGGCGAAATAATCTTTGCCTTTGTTCGGCCCACCGCCGTGGATGGCGCGCACGATGCCATTGATCGCTGCGTCGGTATTGCAATACGTCATGAAAATGATCTCGGCAAAATCCAGCTCGTTGATCTTGCCGTCGCCATTGTCGTCATCCAAGTTGGCGACGAGCGGCGTCATGCTGACTTGGGCCGAAATGGGGTAGGGCGCGTTCACGGCTTGGTTGGCCGGAGATCCGCTGCCCGTTCCGCCCCATTGAATTTCCTTGGTCGGCAATACTTGCGAGAAGGGCACGGCAGGCAGCGTGCACGTGGGGGCTTTGCCGGTGCCCGTGCAGGATCCTGCTTCGCATTTCGTATTGGCGGGACAATCCCAATCGTCTTCGCACGGGCAAATCGAATTGCCGGGTCCCACGGTCGTGCATGCGCTGGGGAAATACGTCGTATTGCCGCAAGTGAATTGTTGCGTTTGTCCGCCGCCGTTGGCGTTGCATTCGTAGACGTCTTGGTTGACGCACGTCGTCGCGCCCGGGGCGCAAATATCGTTTACGCAAATCGTACCATTGCAGTATTGATTCGGCGCGCATTGCACGTCGCTCGTGCATGAATTGTCCTGACAAATCGCTCCGCCGTTCGGCGTGGGAACACAAATCTCCGTCGCACTACAGCTGAGGAATCCGCATGTATTGGCGACACACGTGCCCATGCCATTTTGCACTTCGCAGTGCAGGCCGGGATCGCAGGCGACGCCCGCGCACAAATCGCCGCCTCCACCCATACCGCCATTGCCACCGGAGCCGACGAAGATGTTTCCGCCGTCGCCGCCCATACCCGCTGCTCCGCCGGCCCCGCCTTTGCCGCCGTCGCCCGCGGTTCCCGAGCCGCTGGAGCTCGCTGAGGAAGCCCCCGTCGTTTGCGTCGTTCCATCACTACAACCCGAGGACCACGCGAGCATGGCGCTTATGCCAAGCCCAAGAAATGATAGTTTCGTTGTTCGCATGGATCGACCGTAACAAACTTGGCGGCCGGGTAGAAGCCGAAACCTTCATCTTTCCTGAATTTTTCCTTGACGACCTTTCCGTTTTGAACTCCATTGTCGGCCGCATCGAGGACGTTTCGTCCCGTATTCGAGTGAGTGGAGGAGCGCATGAAGGTTGGTGTGTTGGGATCCGGGCAGGTCGCCAAAGTTTTGGCCAAAGCATTCTTGGAAACGGGCCACGAAGTCATGCTCGGCAGCCGAGAAGCATCCAAAGTGGCCGGTTGGTCCGATGATGCTCGAGCCAAGGCCGGAACATTCGCCGAAACGGCAGCTTTCGGCCAAGTCGTCGTATTGGCCGTCAAAGGCACCGTGGCCGTCGACGCCGTCAAACTCGCCGGTATCGAAAACCTCGCCGGCAAAACCGTGATCGATGCGACGAACCCGATCGCGGATGCGCCTCCTGTCAATGGGATTTTGCAGTTCTTCACCGGGCCGAATGACTCGTTGATGGAGCGATTGCAGGTCGCCGCGCCCGAAGCGAACTTCGTCAAGGCATTTTCGTGTGTCGGCAACTCGTTCATGTTTCGCCCGAATTTCCCGGGCGGGCCTCCGACGATGTTCATTTGCGGCAACAACGACGCCGCCAAGGCTGAAGTCAATGCCATTTTGAAAGACTTCGGCTGGGACAGTGAAGATGTCGGCAAAGTCGAAGGGGCACGGGCCATCGAGCCATTGTGCCAATTGTGGTGTGCGCGTGGATTTATCCACAACAAGTGGACGCACGCGTTCAAGCGCCTCGATCTGTGATTTTTCCCCAACGCCCCTCAATTCTATTCCCGCCTTGATTTCCTCGTGCTAACGTCGCGCGCATGTTGCATCGCGCGATTCGGGGCTTTCTTTTCGTCGTCGTCGCCACGGTGGGCTGTTCGTCGAGCACCAACCAGAACAACGGGGCGGGCTCGGGCGGGGCCGCAGGCTCCGGCGGATCCGGTGGATCGGGTGGTGCGCCTGTCGTGACGTCTCCGGTTTGTGACGCTTTGGGTTTGCCCACGCGGGCTTTTTCCGACGGACCCACCGGCATGTATCGTCGCGAAATCGCCGCCGACTTCAAGCTCGATTTGATCAACGAAGAGCCGTGGCAATTCAAGACGCAATGGAGCGGCTGCGAAAATGTTCTATTCATTCCGGATACGCTCGTCGTTTCGGCGCTCGATTCGACCAGCATTTGGGACAATGATCTGAATTTGCTGCTCAAGAAGTCCCCGCCGAATACGCAATACTTTTTCGTGTCTCGAGCGCAAACGGACGACGCGGCGAAAACAGCGCTCGACGCGATGCGGGCGCGGATCGATGCCGCCTTGGCGGCGCCTGTGGGGTTTGACCCCGTGGCTTGGAAGCCGCGTCTGCACGTCGTGGCCACGCGCGCGGGGGCGATCGACGGGTGGGTGAAAGATGTCCTAGCGGGCCATGGACGCGGCGGATTTGCGATTGATCGCCAACAAAAGGTTCGCGGGTTGGGATCCTTTGCCGATGTCGCTCGATTCGATTCGGCGCTCGAACAAGCCATGCAATGGCCGTGGAAAGCGAACCTCGCGTATGCCGCGTACGACGCCGCATTTTTGAATTTCGACGCCGAACAACAAATTCGCCTCGATGCGGATGGAGCGACCGTGGTTTCGTTATGGAAAGGTGAGACGCTCGAAGAGTTTGCCGAGACGGACGTGATGTTGCCTTCCGCAGCGGAAATGGCGAAGTTCGATACGCTCGAGATTGACGTGGAGCAGGGGTGTCCGGATCCGAAAGCGCCGGAATTCGGCAATTGCGGAGCGTGGGATTACTTGGCGTCGCTCGGCGTACGTAATGACGCGATGGAAAACATCGAAATCGCGCGGTTCATCACGAGCTACCATCGCGAGTCGCATTGGGTGGTCGATGTGTCGCCGATGCTCGTGCTGCTGCAAAAAGGCGGCATGCAGCATTTCCGTTGGGACTTTGCGCCTTCGTGGAACAAACAGCCCACGGCGACGAAATTGTCGCTGCGTTTGTCGAATCAAAACAAGGGCCTGCGGCCCGTACGCGCGACGTTCTTGTGGTCCGGAGGCGACTTCAATGCGATGTACAACATGTCGCACGCGCCGAAGACCGTACCGATCGCGGCGGCGACGAAAAAAGCTGAAATTTGGGCCTTGATCACGGGGCACGGAGCGGCCATGTCGCAATGCGCCGAGTTCTGCAATCACCGCCATGAGTTCACGGTCGACGGTCAGGTTTTTCTCAAGGAACACAAAGAAGCGGGGTCGAGCAACAAATGCGTTCCGGAAGCGGAAAAAGGCATGGTGCCGAATCAAGGAGGGACGTGGTGGTTCGGTCGAGGGGGCTGGTGTCCGGGGCAAAAAGTACATCCATGGACAGCCGATATCACGACGACCGTCAAGCCGGGCATGGATGCAATGGTTTCGTATCGAGGGTTGTTCGGCACGACGGATCCTCCCGATGATTCGGGCAATATCGTCATGACGTCGTACCTCGTCGAATATGAATGAAGCCTAGTCTGCGCGTTGCTGATGGTCGAAGACGTTGTGTTCGAGCGAGTCCCCAGGAGGTTGTGTATGAATACGAAACGAAGAACGCCGTGGTTCTTCGGCGCATTGCCGATGTGTTTTTTGCTGGCGGCGGGATGCACTTATGAGCCACCCGTGAACGAAGCATCGGGCGGCAATGGTGGATCCGGTGGAGATTCCGGTGCAGGCTCTGCCGGCGGAGGTGTTGGCGGTGTTGGCGGCGGTGTTGGTGGAATGGGGGCGGGCGGCGATGGGGGCGGCGCACCGACGCACGAGCTCGATTGCCTCAACGGCATGGATGATGATTTCGACGGACAGCCCGATTGTGCGGATTCGGATTGTGTTCCCGGGTATGAATGCGTGCCCGTTGCGCCGCCGGGATCCGGCCCGTATGTGCGTATTTCGTTGACGACGGGTGAAGCCATGCCCGCCACGTGTACCGTCAATGGTATGCCTCCGACGATTCGCGGCATTACGGCGGCTTCTCCGGCGTGTACGGCTTGCGAATGCAACGTGTCCAATATCAACTGTCGACTGGAAATCATTTCGACGTATGCGTCGATGGATTGTTCGGGAGCACCGCTGATCCAGCCGGCAACCTCGGAATGCATGTCCTTGCCTGCGCCTCTTTCTACGGGTTCGGTGAAGATGACCAGGGGCCAGGGGATGGCCACGGTGAGCGTCACGCCGGCTGCTCCGTTACCGCAACAACCTTGGAAGGATGTCGTTCAGGTTTGTCCAGCTTATGATGGTTCGCCGGGCGCCGGGTGCGCTACGGGGCAGTTTTGCGTGCCTCGAGTTACGGTCCCGTATGAATCGGCCGTATGTGTGCACGCGATGGGCGATGCGTCGTGTACGGGCGAATATGGTCGCAAAATCACCGCGTTTGATTCGGCGCTGGATTCGCGGGGTTGTGCGCCATGCGGGTGCAACCCCGATATTCAATGCTTCGGCTACTACATGCAGCTCAATTCCGGCGGAGCCTGCAATGGAACCATGGGCGCCAGCGCCGTTTTTGATTCCTGTGTTTCCATCAAAGCGGAAACGGGATCGATTCAACTGGGCACATTGACGTCGCAAGTGGGTAACAAGAATATTTGGGGAGGCCAACCTACCGGCGGCGTGACGCCGACGAATCAACGCACCTTTTGCTGTACGCAGTGAGCGCTGATTCTCGTCGTCTGCGGAATTTGCATCGACCGCTCCGCATCGCGCAGGTTTTGCACGAACGTACGCGCACCGATTGCGGTTTTCCATGAAAAAACAGCGTTTCGTTCCCGAGGCACGGGCATTGCCTGCCGGAGAGCATGCGTCCCGCCTCCGTTTTGACTCGTCGCCCGTCCGCGTCGGCTTTTTCCGCCGCGATTCACGCATCGGATCCGTTGTGCGCGTGCACGCCGAAACGCTGGGCCGATACCAAATCGCCTGCGGGGAAGGAGAGCATGAGATGAGTACGCGAGTGATTGCGCAGCCCAAACGAGGGTTGTTGCCGATGTTTGGCGAGCCGATGGTCGAGAACGTTCCTCCGGTGCATCCTGCATTGGCCAAGGGATTTCGGCCATTTTTCCTGCTGGCGGCGATATTTGCGGCGAGCATTTTGCCCTTGTGGTTGGCGGTGTTGGCGGGATGGGTATCGGTCGGGGGGTATTTGGATCCGACGACATGGCATGCGCACGAAGTTCTTTATGGTTTTGCCGGTGCGGTGATTGCGGGGTTTTTGCTCACGGCGGTCGGCAATTGGACCAAGCGAGAAACGGCGGTGGGTTTCCCGTTGCTCGCGTTGGCGCTTTTGTGGGTGGCGGGACGATTGGCGATGCAGTTTGCGCATCGTTTGCCGATGGGTGTGGCGGCGGCGATTGACCTTGCGTTTTTCCCGGCGCTCGGGGTGGTCATCGCGCGGCCATTGATTGCCACGGCGAATCGGCGTCAATTCGTGATGCTCGTCGTGCTTGGCATGCTGACGTCGGCCAATGCCGCGATTCATTTGGATGCCCTCGGCGTATTGCCGTACGTACGTCGTCAGGCGCTCGTGTTCGGCGTCGATGTCGTCGTTTTGTTGTGCCTGGTGATTGCGGGGCGCGTGTTTCCGATGTTTACGCGGAATGCTACGGGCGCCGAATGGATCACGTCGTATCCGAAGCTCGATGCCGCGGCCATTCTGGGCATGGCGGTGTTGGCGCTTGCGGACGCGTTTGCGCCGGCGCATCGATATGGTGCGATATGGGCGGGCGTGGTGGCCGTATTGGCGGCGGCGCGGGCGATTCGTTGGGGATCATTGCAGTCGTTTCGCAATCCGCTTTTGTGGATTTTGCATCTGGGTTATGCGTGGATCGTCGTCGGATTGGCGTTGCGCGCGATTGCGGGGTTTACGAGCGTGATTGCTCCTGCGGCGGCGCTGCATGCGTTGACCGTGGGCGGCATCGGTTGTTTGACGCTCGGCATGATGGCGCGGGTTTCCCTGGGTCATACGGGGCGACTTTTGGAAGCGCCGCGTTCGGTGGTCGCGGCGTTTGTTCTGCTGGCAGCGGCGGCATTGACGCGCGTGGTGCTGCCGATTGTGGCGCCCGGGTTTTACATGGCGTCGCTCGTGGTGGCGGGATCTTTGTGGGCGGCGGCGTTTGCGCTGTTTTTGATCGGTTACGGACCGATTCTCACCTCGCCGCGCGTGGATGGTAAGGCCGGATAAGCAGAGTCGCGTTGCGCTGGGCGAAAACGATCAAAATCCTTTTTCGGTGATCTTCGGCCGAACGAGCATTCCCGACGTCGTCAAGGTTGCATCGGCCCAAGGTCCGGTCGGCGATGTGCCCGGGATCAGCGCCGAACAAGCTTCGTTTTTGTCGAAGAGGGACCAATTGGCCCAGCTGATCGAATTTTGGTCCATCCACGACAGCCACGCATTCGTTTCATTGGCATCGACGCTGCCATTTCCATCGGCTGAACACGTGCCCCATTCGGTGACGAACAGCGCCAGGCCCTTACCGAGCGCGGTATTGGCTTTGTCGCGCAGGAATTGTTTATGCGTGGCGGCATAAAAATGCAGCGTATAAGCGATATTCTGGTATTGCGTAATCGGGTTGTTCGCCGCTACGTCCACATCTTGCGACCACGTGGGTGAACCGACGATGACGAGGTTATTGGCTCCCGTTCCGCGGACGCTGCCAATCACTTGCTCGGCGTAGGTTTTCACCTGGTCCCAACTGATTTGCGTGGGCTCGTTGTAAACTTCGAAAATGACATTCGGCGTATTGCCGTATTTTTGCGCCATTTCCGTAAAGAATGCTTTGGCTTGGTCCGTGTGGTTATGGGCATTGTGGTCGTGCCAATCGATGATGACGTAAATGCCGCGAGCAATCGCGCCATCGACGACGCTCACGACTTTGGCTTTTTCGACATCGGGGTTCGTCAAGTACGCATCGGCGGGCTCGATTCCCATGGGCGCGCGGACGATTCCGCCTTTCCAGTCGTTGGCCAACGTGTCGACGGCATTTTTGTTGTACCAAGGTCCGGCCCAATTGCTCCAGAACAGACTCATTCCGCGCAATTGGACGGGATTGCCGGATTTGTCGACGATTTTATTGCCCTGAACGACCAAGGTGCCGTGAATACCCACCGCCGTGTCCCCGGCCATTCCGCCGCTCGAAGAGGACGAACCTCCGCCGCTTCCGCCGCTGCCGCTCGTTCCGCCACTTCCACCGCCGCCGCTGCTGCTACTTCCGGCGGGTTCGCCGCTGCTGCCGGCGGAAGAAGTCGATCCGGTCGAACTTGTGCCGTCACCGCATCCGGCCAACATGGCCAAGGCCAACACGGCCAGGGATGGGGTTACGAAATGGGCACGATGACGAAGGCCATTGGATTTGCGCATTTGGGGATCTCCACGAGGGTTGTTACTCGCAAACGCCGAGAAACCCCCGAGGTTATCAGGGGTTGTCAGGGGGGTCAAGCGTGTGTCTTGGTGTCGCCGGTACGATTGCGCGTATGGCGAACATTCAGTTTGTCGAGGAGGAATCCGGGGGGATGAGTTCCTCGTCGGGATCGTCGGGGCTGTGATCGACGGGGGTCCAGCGGCGGTAGGGATCGATCAACACTTCCTCGACAGGTACGAGGTTCATGTTTGTCAATCCATATTTGTCCCGCATTTGGCGCACGCGATCCGTAACGATGAGACGGCCCGACATGCCCCAAGGGAAAAAAAGGTCCTCACCAGTCCACGATTTTTCATCAATGGCAAAACCACGGACGCTGTCAATACCGCCACTCCTGCATTTGGAGCACGTGATGGGTCGATCGTACTCAATGAGGCTCCGCGCGAGATCGATCTGTGTACCAAATAGGCGCGGCTCCACGTGGAAATAGGTAACGGGTTTACGGCCCAAACGTGCCGGTCGTATGCGCAAACGTTCCAATGGAGAAAAGACATCAATACCGCGAAAGCCCTCTGTTAGCCATGCATCCCGAAAATGTGCGGAGACGAGGAGGTCGTTGCCGCTGCATTCAATGATGTCCCCAAGTTTGCGACCATGTACAACAATCTCGGCGTTGTAGGGCGGTAACCAAGCCAGCATACCAACATATTGGTTGCACAATGGGCATCGAGGTGCATCACCGATATGTTCGGGTTTGATGGAATGACCATATGCGGCATACGTCGGGTCATCTGTACGCAGGTCACCCAAGAGAAAAAACTGCATGGCGCGCATCCTTAGAGTCCGTTGGGGAAGCGGTTGAGGAGGTCAGGCGCAGCGTATCGCTTACGTAGATATGCATCAAAGTCCTTGGGGGTCAGGAACGCTCTATCCTTGATCCATTTTGTGATCTCGTTGTCCAAGTCAATGTGCCACTTCTGGTACCCCTTGTGCACCGATTCGTCAATCGCTTGCGTGACAAAGCGATTGTCCCGGTATTTGTAAACGCCCTTGAGGTTTGGATGCTTTTCCAATTCCGTGTGAATCTTCGCGGAAATCGCATGATGATTCTGCCCGGTGCAGCGTTTCCACGTCGTCGTGTTTGGGCTGAGGACGGTGGGGCCGCATAACGTAGGTCGACGTGTCGCGGTTTGTCCGTTCGACGGGGCGTTTGGCTTGGCTGCCGGCTTGACGGGTTTTGCCGCCGGTTTGGCCGGTGCAGTCGTCGGCGCGGCGCTTGGTGTCGCAGGCTGCGCAGATGTCGTTGTGGGCGTAGCCGTTGAAGGCGCGCTCGTTGACGGCGCGCTTGGCGACGATGGATCCTTCGGTTGCACGGCGGCCAGAGGTTGCGCGTCGGCCAGGGCGGGCTGTTCGTAACAAATCGCGATCCACAGGCTTTTCGTACCGTGCAGAAACGTCGTCGCCCCATTGGCCGCCAAGGTGATTCCCGCGACGCACATCGGCACGCCGACAACAGCGCCGCCACCGGTGCCCGACATTCCCACGCCCGTGGCGCCCATGGTTGTTCCGGCACCCATTTGAAAGAGGCCGACAGCCATTTCGCCAATCGCTTCACCCTTGCGAAATTCTCGAGTCGGTACCGGCAGTTTGTCGGAATTCATGACGGCGTCGGCCATGAAGACGCCGCCGGGTACGGTGCCAATCGTGGCACCGGCGCCAATCCCTCCAATGACTTGCCCCGTTTCTGTGTCAATGATGCTGATTTGCTCGTCTTCGGGCCCGCCCGAGGGCACCTTGGGCATCGCCCAGCGCACGGCATCACGCAACATCTCACCCACCGCTTCAATGCGCTCTTGCGCCGTACGGCGATCGATGGCTTGTCCGCCACCTCCAAAGACTTGCCCCACATAACGCCGCTCGGCCCCGTTGAGCATTGATGCGTTTTCGTTCAATTCCGCACGCAATGAATCAAACGGCACTTCCATCAAGGCTGCCGCGAGCGCTTCACGTAAGGTCGGCGAGATGGGAACCTCGGGCAATTCTTTGGGCAAAGGGACTGTTTTGGCCGAAGACAATGTTTGGCATGACATCGTTTGATAAGGCCAAGGCAATCGCTCGGCGGATTCCTCGGGCGCATTCGAATCGTACCGATAGATGACGTGCGCCGTCTGCGCGACGCGCTCGAATTCGTCCCAGTTTTCATCTGAAACGGTCGTGCGCAATTGTTGGTTGTGCGCCCAAACCAGTGCACCAGGGCCGATATTCGGCGTTCGGACACAAACCTGCACGATGTCCGCCCCGGGCGCCATGGCTTGCAACGCTGCCGTCGAATATCGCCCCGCACAGCCCAATTGCGTCAATGCGATCATTGCATACAGCGACAAACGAACGAACCACGTCCCACACTTGCCCCACAACGTCGCTACAATCCGAGCTACCCATGCGAAAATCCATAATGAGATACGGTTGCGCATGCGGCGATGACAACAGAACCGACTACGTCGGTCAAGTCGTTTTGCCCGAGAATTCCTTGCATTTATCTCGAAGATCCGGACGTATTCATCGAAGGCCCAGCGTTATCGCTTCCCACGTGTGTCGGCACGAATCCCGCTCCGAATTCGCCGGCTTTCTTCCTCGAAAAACGCTCGCGCCGATTGTTCGTCGTCGAAAATGTACGTATGCAAATCGCGATTGAACAAAGCCTTTTGCGTCCGAACCAACATGTTCAAGATGACCCGCGTGGCGAAGGATAAGCCGTACACGACCCGCAGGTCCGCGACGAATTCGCGTTGCTCTTTGGGTACGGACTTGCGACCGTCAGGGTCGATGCCGGTGCCTTGTTGCCCGTCGTAAAGCACGAACACGTGGGGATTGTTTTTTTTGACGCTCACCCCGAGTTCATACAACCGCTGCATATCGTCGACGGTCAACTTGCCCCGCAGTTGGACGAAAACACGATCGCCGTCAACGTACGCCAAATGCGTACCCAGCGGCATCGCGTTCACTTCGACCTCCTTCATCCGCGCAACCATGGCACAGATCAACGCGACTGTGAAGGCCCTGGTGGCTCGGTCTGAACTTGCTTTCCGCCCGGCTTCTCGAATACGCTGTTTTGCATGACCATGGTGACCTCCCATTCCCGCGCTTTTTTGACCGCGATCATCGCGTTTGTCGTCCCATTTTCCACGGCATGCAGCGACGTTCCCGGCGCGTTTCCGGAACCTCCGCAAAACCCGCCACCTCCGCCGCCTCCGCCGCCTCCGGATTGCGACGTTGCCCAAACATTGCCGCCCGGTGACCACGAATTCACCATCGCGAGCGCCAATGGACTCACGTACACGTACACGCTCGTGATGCCGGAAACGGTCGTTGCGGGGAAAAAAGCGCCATTGGCGCTGGTTTGGCACGGCCTGGGGTCTTCGCCCGAGGAAACGCGCGGGCTCACGCATATCGATGAAACGTTGGCCAAGTATGCGGCGATCAGTGTGCATCCGCGGAGCCCCGACAAATCTTGGGACGCCGGAACGTGTTGCACTTCCTTCAGCGGAGGGAAGACTCGCGATGAAACCATTTTCGTGCGTGAATTGCTCGCCGACGTCAAGTCGCGCGTATGTGTCGATGCGCAGCGCATTTACACCACGGGTTTTTCCAATGGCGGCATGTTGTCGCAAATGCTCTCGTGCAAAATGGCGGACGTTTTTGCGGCATCGGCGCCCATGTCGAGTTCCCTCACGATTACCGCGGCCGAATGCAATCCATCACGACCGGTTCCGCAATTCATGATCAATGGCACCGGGGACAAACTCGTGCTGTATTCCGTTCCCAACAAGGCGGAAATGACGGTTCCCACGAGCTTCGAGCTTTGGGCGAATCGCGATGGTTGTACCGGTTCGCCGACGGTGACGTTGCAGAAAGGCAAGGCGACCTGTGAAACCTACGGCAATTGCGCGGGCGGTGCGGAGGTCACGCTTTGCTCGGTCGAGGGCATGGGTCACTGTATGCCCGGTATGCAGGCCGAAAGTCCGACAAACTGCCTCACGAAGAACTTCGTCCCGCTTGGCATGCCAAACGATGACATCGATGGGATCGATCTATCCGCGGAGTTTTTGACTCGATATTCGCTGCCTTGAAGCCGCGGTACCGTTTGGAGGGCCGGTGACGATGAAGGGCGTAGGCAATGCGCTCGGCGGTTTGGCCGGAAGAACGAGCCGTGCCGCCGTGGGCGTTACTTGGGACCTTCCATTTGGCAGGTGCTCGAACAGCCGTCGCCGCTCACGGTGTTGCCATCATCGCATTGTTCGCCGTCCGGGCCCTGGGCTTTCCCATCCCCGCAACGTGGTCCAAGCTTGCACTCCGATGTGCAGCCGCCATAACCACCCGCGTTGATGCCATCGTCGCATTGCTCGCCGAATACGCTGTTGACTTGGGCGTCGCCACAATATGCACCGAGCTTGCAGCCGGGGGCACATCCAGCCATACCCGTGAAGCTGTACGTCGTGAGGTTCACGCCGTCATCGCATTCTTCGGGCGGAGTCTGCTGAACTTTGTCCCCACACCGAGGCCCGGGCGTACAATTGGCATTGCAATGCCCATACGTACCGTCGTTGACGCCATCGTCGCATGTTTCGTCGCCGGCGACGATTCCATCACCGCATTGGCTGACGCATTGGCTCTTTACCGTGACAAACCCACCGAGCGTCAGGTTGAAGTTCGATCCGGTGCTATGACGTTCCGCATGGAAAAGCGCAATTTCGTAGACTTTGCCCACGGTCAAACCGAGCGACGCAGCCATGGCGGGGTCAATGGTGAACGATCCCGAAACCGGCGGATGAAGTCCCCCAAGATCGAGCGCCAGGCGGCCGTTGATGAAGACCCAGACATCGTCGTCCCCAGAGAACGAAAGAGATTCGCCTCCTTTAAATTCGAACCACGTGCGAATCTCGCTCGTGAATCCGAAGTTGTGTCCGGGCCCCGTTTCTTGTCCGGCAGCGACCCAACCCAACCCATCGACGGGGAAAAATTGCGCCGTGGGGAAGTAATACGTGCCATTGGGCTGCTTGGTGAGCGTCAATTTAGAAATAACCTTGATGTTGACGCCGGCCGCCTCGGTATACCATTGCGCAAAATTATTGGCCGTCGTGGTCTGTTGCCCGAATGGACAGGGCCCAATCAAAGATGCCTCGCAAATGCCGGTGTATCCGGGTTTGCCGTTGGCTCCGAGCATGGCGGGGACCAACCCTGGGGTTTGTATACTGCCGCCGAAAATCTCGAAATCGGGGTGACGAACGCCGCCATTGATCGGAAGTGCAATGACATCTCGGAAGGCAACGGGCACATCGAGCGTATCCGGAAGCGCGCCGGCGACCGTCGTGCACGAGAAACCCGCTTCGACTTGGCAGGTGCTCGAACAGCCGTCGCCATCTGTGCTATTGCCATCGTCGCACGCTTCGTTGTCACCCGGCAAAATGAAGCCGTCGCCGCACGCCGACGTGCAGGCTCCCAAGCTGCAATTGGGCTCGACTTCGCAGTACGGATTGCATCCGTCCCCAATGACGTCATTACCGTCATCGCACGCTTCGTCGCCTTCTTTGATTCCGTCGTTGCACACGGTGAGATGACACGGCATGCCGGCCATTGCGCATTCATAGCCGGTTTCGCGTTTACACGTATCGGAACAACCGTCGCCGGACGCGGGGGGCGTGCCACCATCTTCGCATTCTTCTTTGCCGGCAATGATCCCATCACCACAAGCCGCCGCCGTGCACGGAGCGCCAGGCGTATTGCAGGCCCAACCATTCTCCAATTGACAAGTTGCCGAGCAGCCGTCGTTGCTTTTGGTGCCGCCGTCGTCGCAGTTTTCCTGACCCGAGACGAGGCCGTCGCCACAAACGACGGTCGATACGCAGGGTTGACCGGGACTCGGACACGCGAAATCCTGTTCAATCGCGGTGCAATTCGCGGCGCAGCCATCACCAGGCGTGTTGTTGCTGTCATCGCACACTTCACCTGGTTGAATCAATCCGTCCCCGCAGCCGGTGGTGTCGATACCGCCTTGACCACCCTGGCCGCCTGAAGCTCCCGTCGAACTGCTCGTGGTGAACAGGATTCCCCCGTCGCCACCCATTCCGCCTTGCATTGCGCCACCTTGTCCGCCGGCACCGCCTTTTCCGCCGGCACCTGCGCTGTTTCCGGACGTGGTCGATGAGTTGGTATCGTCGCTGCAACCAACACCGAACGCGGCGCAAGGAAGCGGGGCAACGAGCGCCAAGACAAGAGGAAAAACTCGATGATTGACAACACGGGGAAGGGTGGGCATCGGACCAGGATATCCGGAAGTTCCGTCCGCGTCAATGCGAGTTTCGACCTGTTTTTCTTGGGCGGCGACGGCCCGAGTCATCCACCTCGTCGTGACGATCGCGGGACGCGGCAAACCTACGGCACGACGAGCCGCATGACGCTGCCGCTTCTGGCGTCGTAATCCGAAAAGACGAGTTCGTTTTCGATTACATTTTATGAAACGGCCGAACCATCGAAAACGACAAATGGTTTTTCCGCGCGTCGACTTTGCAAAGGTGGCCCATTCAAAATCGATAAGCAACTCGCGCCCGGAGAGTTGGCAATACGGAGTCATGGTACGGATCGATTCGGGCTACGTCGAATGTGAGTTCTCCGCCGATGACTACGCGCCCGACGATTCCATCCCCGCCGACCGATGCTCGGAACATCGCAATGCGGTGATACGGCCTACGTCATTGTTCATGGCTGGAGAACGATGCCTCTTCACCAACCTCGGCATTCCCCTCTTGAACCGGCACGACAAACCGTGTACCGTGCCCCTATCGCCATGCGCCACCCTTACCGATCTCTCGCTCTCGCCCTCGCCCTTGGAGCTACGGCAATCGCCGCCGCGCCGTCGGCACAAGCCTTCTGTGGGTTTTACGTCGCCGGAGCCGATGCCAAACTCTTCAACAATGCGACCATGGTCGTCATGATGCGCGAGGGCACCAAGACGGTGCTTTCGATGCAGAACAACTACCAAGGGCCACCCGAAGACTTTGCCATGGTCGTGCCCGTGCCGATTGTGCTGAAGGAAGACAACGTCAAGACGTTGCCCGCGGATATCTTCGATCGCGTGGACAAACTCGCCGCCCCGCGCCTCGTTGAATACTGGGAGCAAGATCCCTGTTATGAGCCGCCCGAATACAAGGGAAACGAAAAGATGCTCTACATGGAGTCATCGTCCTCGGAAGGCGCTGGTCTGCCGGGCCGAGCCGCCGGCGTGACCATTGAAGCGAAATTCACGGTGGGCGAATATGAAATCGTGATTCTCAGCGCCAAAGACGCCACGGGCCTCGAGGAATGGCTCATCGACAACAAATACAAGATTCCTTCCAGCGCCGCTCCTTTGCTCCGACCCTACGTGCAAACGGGGATGAAGTTTTTCGTGGCCAAGGTCAATAGCAAGAAAGTCAAATTCGAAAAAGGCATGGCCAAGTTGTCTCCGCTGCGTTTTCATTACGACAGCGAAGCTTTTGCTTTGCCCATTCGTTTGGGCCTCATCAATTCCGGCGGCACACAAGACTTGATTGTGCACATTTTGGCGCGCGGCAAACGGTACGAAGTCGCCAATTACAAAAACGTCACGATTCCGACGAATTTGGACGTCAACGAAGAGGCTCGGACGCAATTCGGAGCGTTTTACGCGGCGCTTTTCGATCGTACGGTCGAGAAAAACCCGGGCGCGGTGGTGACCGAATATTCCTGGGGCGCGGAATCGTGCGATCCTTGTCCCAGCTCGCCGCTCGACGGAAATGACTTTGCCACCTTGGGCGGCGATGTCATTCCCCCGGCGACAGGAGATCAATTCAATCCCATCAACAGCATGGTGCTCACTCGATTGCATGCACGTTATGGCAAAGACTCGCTCGGTGAGGATCTGGTGTTTCGCGAAGCCAAGCATATCGTCGGCGGTCGCGAGCATTTGCAGGAAAACGGCAAATTGGAAACGGGTTCACGCATTCTCGACGACGGCAGTGTCAGCAATTTCCAAGGGCGATATGCCATTCGTCATCCGTGGAAAGGCGCGATTACGTGCAGCAATCCCAAACGTGGCATTTGGGGTGGTCCCTGGGCGGGTGAACAATCCAAGGGCACCGAAGTCGCGCAAGACTTGGCTTTTGCACCTCGAGGGGCATTGCAATTGGCGAGCGTCGTGCAACATGACGTGCCGGAAATTGGGCTGTCGAGTGAAGGGTCGAGTCGCGTTCCGGAACCGGGAGGACTTCCGTCGGCGGAATTGCGCCGTACGGGCGGATGTGCCGCGTGTTTCATTGGTACGGGTGATGTTTCCGGTCGCGCCGCATGGTTGGCGGGCGTCGTGGGTTTGGCCGGGATAGCCGGGCTCGTGGTACGGCGCGCCAAACGAAAAGGGTAGGCTCGAAGCGCGCGACGTTGCCGACTCGCGCGCACTCGATCGAAGCCCGACGTGCTCCCTGGCCGTCGCGATTGGGACAAACCGTGCGATCCGGCATCGATAACGGTGCGTCTCATCACTCGGTCGACGCGAGAAACGAGACGATTTCTTCGAGCAACCGACCATCGATGTCGCGTCCGATGTCTTCGTCGCGCAGGCGTTTTGGGTCCGGTTCTGAGATGCAATTCAAGGCATGGGTTACGCAAGGAAAAACCTTCACCCGATGCTGCGTGTTTTTCGCCGTCGTGAGCCAATTGGCCCACAAATTGATTTCCGCCGCATTGACGTTGTAATCGTATCCGCCACCCAGGATCAAGAGCGGTCGATCGAGCTCCCGGGCCACGATCGGCGCTTTTTTCGCCAAATCGAGCCACGATGCCCATAATCCCGGAGGTTGGCCCAAAATCAAACCACCCAAGTACGTTCCGTTTTCAATCGCCGCCAACGAATGCGCCGCATCGAGCAGCCGATTGCCCTCCGTCGTCGCGCGATTCGAATCCCCCATGGTCGTATAGGACCACCGCAATTTTTCGCTTTGTTGTTCCAGGACAACCGCCATCGTATGAAAAGGCGGGGCCAGCATCACGCCCGCTCGCACCTGCGGTCGCTCGGCAAGCAAAATCGGCACGAGTTCTCCGCCTTCGCTATGACCGATGAAATACGTACGCTCCGGATCGATATCCGAGGCGTTTCGCACGGCATCCATAGCGGCCACCGCATCGCCCACGTATTCCTTCGTCGAAAACTCCGATTCGATCATGTTGAACGGAATCGAGGTAAAACCATTTTCCGAACAACCATTGAATTGACCGCACGTGCGTTTGTCATAACGATACACGGCATAACCACGCCGAGCCAATGCCGTCGCGAGCATGCGGTACACCGGCATTTCGAAGCCAAACCCAAGACCCAACTGTCCCGGCATCAGGCCATCTCGAGACATCGGACCACTTCCGTGCACGATGACCACGGCCGGGACACGTGTATGCTCTTGTCGCGTGGGCAGGGTCAACGTTCCATCGATATGCCAAATGCCGCGATCGAACGAAAGCGCCACTTCCTGCATCGGGATGGCTCGACCGCTGTCGGCCAGCGCCGATTCCGTCGGGTGTGAAATCGCAGGAGAGGGGAGTTGCGGTGAGGGGGGCGAAATCGAGCTGCACGCGGCGAGAAGCGACGCTGTAAGCAGGAGCGAGGCGCGGCGGACGATCACGAAAAGCGATAGACAGCGGCCAAGCGTCTTTTGTTCCCCGTCGAGCAACATTCAAATCACAATCGCAAATGATGCCCTCTTGAAGCATTCGGCACTTCGCGCTTGTACCGGTACGATGAACCGTGTAGGGTCCCGGGATCACCATGCGCAATTCGTTCCGCTTGTTCACCATCGCCCTCGCCCTTGGAACCGCGGCATTTGCCGTAACCCCCGACGCAAACGCCTTCTGCGGGTTTTACGTGTCCGGCGCCGACGCGAAACTCTTCAACAACGCGACGATCGTCGTGCTGATGCGGGAAGGCACGCGCACCGTGCTTTCGATGCAAAACAATTACCAAGGTCCACCGCAAGACTTCGCGATGGTCGTGCCCGTGCCGGTCGTCTTGAACGAGTCCAACGTCAAGACGCTTCCCAATGACGTCTTCGCGCGCGTGGACAAACTCGCCGCGCCGCGCCTCGTCGAATACTGGGAACAGGATCCTTGCCATCCGGTACGCGACATGGAGGTGCTCCGTTCGGTCTCGGTCGTGGAAAGCGTAGGCGAAACCGACGATGTCGAAGTGGCCGAAAAACACGGTGTCAAGATTGAATCAAGGTTCAGCGTCGGCGAATACAACGTTTTGATCTTGAGCGCCAAGGATTCCTTGGGCCTCGATACGTTTCTGCGCAGCCAACGTTATCAAATTCCCGCAGGCGCCGAGCCGTATTTGCGTCCGTACGTCGCGCAGGGCAGCAAGTTCTTCGTGGCCAAAGTCGACGCCAAGAAGGTGAAATTCGAAAATGGTCAAGCGATGCTTTCTCCGCTGCGTTTTCATTACGACAGCGAAAGTTTCAGCCTGCCGGTTCGTCTGGGCCTCATCAATTCGGCCGGCACGCAGGACCTCATCGTGCACATTTTGGCGCGGACGCGATTCGAAGTGGCCAACTACGAAAACTTTGCCATTCCGACGAACATTCGCGTCAATGAAACGGTCAAGGCGGGATTTGGGACGTTTTACGCGTCGCTCTTCGACAAGGTCTTGGCGAAACATCCGCGGGCGGTGATTACGGAATATGCGTGGAGTGCGGGTTCATGTGATCCTTGTCCCGAACCTCCGCTGAACGTGAGCGACTTGGCGACGCTCGGCGTGGATGCGTTGCCCGGGTATGAAGGCGCGAAGGAAGCTCCGCCGGAGATCGCGAATGCGTTTACGTTGACGCGATTGCATGCGCGTTATGATGCCAATGCGTTGGGCGAGGATCTGGTTTTTCGCGCCGCACCGGGGATCATGGGTGGGAATGGAATCCCCGATCCAGAAGGCAAAATGACGCGAGGTGCTCAGCCGGCTGGATACAACATGTTCCAAGGCCGGTATGTCATGCTGCATCCGTGGGAGGGCGAAGTGAAATGCGAACATCCGCAACGTGGTTTATGGGGCGGTCCGATCAAAGAAGTCGCGGGTCCGCCGCTGGTTGCGAACAACACGGCGTTTGTGCCGCGAGGTGCCCAATTGGCGTCGTTTTTACAAGCGAACGAATCGGAAAGCGAATCGAGCGACGACGCAAAACTTCCGACGGGCCCGGTGAATGACGTGCCGCCATTACCTCCGCCGATGAATCGAGGGTGCGGGGCTTGTGCCGTGACGGATACGCATGCGGGCGTCGGGGCATTCGTGAGCGTCGCGCTCGCGGGATTTGCCGCCTTGGGTCGACGAGCGCGTCGACGTTCGGCTCGCTGAAACAATTCGCCTGCATTCCTCGCTTGACAAATTGCGTCCGCCGTGGTGCGATGGGTTTGTACCTTCCACACGCGAGGAATTCTTCATGCCCACGTATGGCTCGTTTTTGACGGTCGTATCCGGTGTCGCTGCGGCGGCTATTCTTTCGTTGAGTGGTTCGGCGTTTGCGGTTGTTACGCAGCCAAATGGAACGGTCATTCCGATCAATGGAGGGCCCAGCCTGAGCGGCTACATCAATGGTTCGCCCGGGAACGATAACATCAACGAAGGGATCGACGTCGTTCAGGAAGCGGCGACCGAGCCGCAGAAATTTTCGCCGCTTTGCGATTTTGGTGGAAAATACGTCGCGAAGGGGGGCGGGGCTAATTTTGCCGTCGGTTGGTACAACGTGGACGACAATCGACCGAACACCATGCCGCCGCTGTACGTTCCGGTCGATTTGGGCGCGGGGCTCAATATGGCGGCGCCGAACAGCGACATTCAGATCTTGTTTCCGTTTTCGAGTTCCTTGCCGCCGGCGGGGCAACAAACGCTGGATGCTGTCTCGATTCGGCAAAATCCGATGTACAAGGGAGGTTCCATCGGATTCGTGCTCGTTCCCAATCCGAATGGGACGGGCAATGGAAACGCGACGCAGTACCATTACACCGAGCACCGGTTCAATACGTTATGTTCGCAATGCGCGACCCCGGGGCCGTGGTATTCGGACCTCATTTACAAGTCCAAGATGCTTCCGAACACGTTTTACTTGGGCTTCGAGGACCTCGATTTTCTGAATTTGCCGGGCGATCAAGGCGTCAACGGCAACGACCTCGATTATGAGGATTTTTTGTTTCGTTTTACGGGCATTGCGTGTGCCGTGGCGGGTCAACCGTGCGATGTACCCGGGGGCCTGGGGATTTGCCAACGCGGCGTGACCGATTGCGATGGCTCGGGCAATCCGATTTGCAAGACATCCGTTGCGCCGGGCAGTCAAATGGAGGCTTGCGACGCGCTCGATAACGACTGCAATGGATTGATTGACGACAACGCGATGTGTCCGCCGAAGCAGGTGTGTTATCAGGGGGCGTGCGTGGAATCGTGCGCATCCGGGGAATTCCCTTGCCCGCCGATGTACATTTGTCAGGGGGATGTCTGCATTGAAGAGGCGTGCAAAGGCGTTGTTTGCAATGCGGGCGAAGTGTGTAGCGGCGGCGTATGTCGCGCGGCCTGTGCGGGGGTGGTTTGTCCGTTGGGACAAACGTGCAGCGGCGACAAATGCGTGGATGATTGCGCGGGCGTCGCCTGCGCGATGGGCCAGGTCTGCGTACACGGCGTGTGCATTGCGTCGTGTGCGTGTCGTCCGTGCGGGAGCGGGGATGCTTGCGACATGGCCACGGGCGAATGCGTGGAAGCGGGGTGCGTCGGAATGAATTGCGTCGCCGGAACGGTATGCAAAGGCGGCGCGTGTGTCGATGCGTGCATGGGCGTGACGTGTCCTCCGGGGCAGAATTGCGAAATGGGCCAATGCGTGACGCCTCCGCCGATGATGACGACCAGCTCGTCGTCGGGTGAATTCGTCGGATCGGGCGGTAATGGTCCCAGTTCCAGCAGCGGATCGGGCGGGGCGGGGGGCAATGCCATGGGCGGCATGGGCGGTGCGGGAACCGGTGCTTCCGGCCCGAGGCCCGGCACGCCCTCGAGTTGCGGTTGTCGCATTGATTCGGCCATGTCCAATGAAAGCGGTATTGCGCTCGTCGCGGGCATCGCCGCATTGGTCATCGCGCGCCGCAGGCGAAAGGGCGAATAACAAATCGCGCTTCCAAACGATTGCGTGATTGGCGCAACCGTTCGTCTTTCTCGTACCACTTCTCCGACAAACTGTGCGTCATGAACGACCATTTCCTTGACAGACTTCGTTTGTCGAGGTAACGGGCGCCGATGCGCACGATTTACGATCAGCTTGGCAAGCAGATGCTTCGGGCGAGCCTCGAGGGGCGGGGTACGTTCATATCACCGCTCGAGGTGAGCCCGGATCCGCACCAGGCCGACGGGTATTTCGCGCCGGATCTGAGCAAACCGTCCCCGGTGGACGGCACGTTGCTTGGGCGCATGACGGAAGGCTCGTGTGTTTTCGAGATGTTTTCCGAGCCGCCAAGTGTGCTCGACATGGAGGGGTGTTTACGCAAGCATTTGAACCTTCGGCACATCCTGCGCAAGACGCAAGACGAGGCGCAATTGCCGCATCAATGGATCGTATCCGCGGGCAAACCGTGGGGAGCGTTCGGCGCGGTGTGGGTTCGTCCGGCCAAAGGATGGTTGCGAGGGGTTTACCGAGCGCAACCATTGGATGCGACGTCGATTGTGGTGATCAGCGAATTGCCCGAGCTTCGAGGGACGTTGATGCTGAGGCTCATGGGGCGAGGACAAACGTTGCGCCGAGCGATCAAAGAACTGAAAATGCTCTCGGAGGATGAGTTTGAAAAGTGTATTGCGTTTCCGCTGTTGATACGGTATCACATCGAAGCGGCTGCCGAGCCGACGTCAGCGGAGAGCAAGGAGTTCATCGTGAACACGCAGGAAATCGTTGACATGATGGAGCGACGGGCGGAGCTTCGAGGCGAGCGTCGAGGTGAACTTCGGGGTGAACTTCGGGGTGAACTTCGAGGTGAACTTCGAGGTGAACTTCGGGGTGAACGCAAGGTCGTTTTGCGTTTACTTCGACACAAGTTCGGCATGTTGCCCGAGGATGTCGTTGCGCGAGTGGAAAATGCCGACGCCGCCCAGCTCGAACAACTGGAAGGCAAAGTGCTCTTCGCCAACACGCTCGACGAAGTGTTTGCACCGTGAACGGGGATGGTGATTCGCCATCTTTCCCTCGTTCCCAAATCCCTGTACAACACCTCCATGCGTTTTGCGTTCGTCCCCGTCGCTCTCGTCTTGTCCCTGGCTGCTTGCGCCTCGACGACTCCGCCGTCGCACCGCTCCAAAACGAGCTCGGCGCCGGTGGAAACTCCTGTCGCCTTCGTCGCATCCGCGCCTGATTGCCCGACGAACCAAAGCTCCGTGCCGCTTCTTCCCGACCGCGTCTTGCGTTGTCGAGGGATCCCGTTCAATGTCACCTTTCCGCAAAGCGCCAAGGTTTCTCAAGAAAAAGTCGGTACGGGCACGAGTTTTCTCGGCCTTCTCCAACCCGCGGGCATTGCTGCCTTGGCCGTTCGCCCAGCGACGTTTGAATTGATCACCACGCGTGATCCCACGACGGGACTCGACCGTTCGCTGGATATCCTCGTCGATTCTTTGAAGAGAAACAATCCGCAAGTCGAACGTCGGTACGACGTCAAGCTCGGTGAGACCATTTCCGGTCGAGCGCTCGATTTTTCATATCCACTGGGCAGCAAAAAAGTCGCCGGTAGCATGCGCGCGTTTCTCGTCGGCGGTTGGGTCGCCATCGTCTTGGCGGGCGGGCCCGATGATACCGACATGTTCCGCGGAAAACCCGAATCCAATGCGTTCCTTGATTCGCTGCGCATTGCGCCGCGCGATCCCAATCCCGTCATCGTCCAGCTGGAAACCGGCCCAACGCTCAACTTATCGCCTGATGCTTGGCTCAGCGACGACAAGGTCGACAAACGCAGCCAAGGCATTTTGCGGGAACGAGTTTATGCCTTGCCGGAGCTGGGCACGACGTTACTCTTGCAAGAGCAAGCCCTTGGAAACCGGCCTTGTACTCAATTCGTGGATTCTCAACAAGCGAACCCCGCATTGGGGGAAGGTTCGGATTGGCAAAAGCAATTCAAGATTCTCTCGGTCGAGCGTAAAAATCTTCGTGGAGCGCCGGTTCTTTTCGTCGAAGTCGACGCCTCGGTCGACGAAGGCAAAGCTCGCGGTATGCCGACCATTCCCACGTCCGTCGCGCTTTTGTGCAAAGAGCCCACGCTCTTGATGGCGATTGATTTCGGTATGCGATCGCGAACGGAATTGCGAGCGACGCTCGAATCGGTGCTCGCGACATTCGATACGAATGGCCGAAGGGCGACGAGTTCGCAACAAGTTGCGCGGTAAACAAGCCGAATTAGAACAAAATCGGCACTTCCGCGTACCCTCGCATGCCCATTGCGCCGTTCCAACGTAATGACTCCACCGGCAACGCCAAGCGCATTTCCGGAAAACGCCGGAACAGCGTCTCGAACGCGATTTGCCCTTCCATGCGTGCCAAAGGCGCCCCGAGGCATAAATGAATCCCGCGCCCGAAGGCCAAATGCCGATGCGCATCGGCTCGGGTTATGTCGAATGTGTCGGGATTCGTGAATTGTTTTGGATCGCGATTGGCCGAGCCAAACCCTACCGTCACGGAAGCCCCTTTCGGAATGTTCGTCCCGCCAAGCTCCACGCTTTCTTTGGTCATCCGCGGCGAACCCGTGAAATCGACCGGGCCCCAATAACGCAGCGTCTCTTCCACGACGTTCTTGACCAGGTCGAGGTTGTTGCGCAATTTCGCCGCCTGTTCTGGATGCGACAGCAGCGCCACGACGCCATTGCCGATCAGATTCACCGTCGTGATGTGTCCGCCCAAATAGAGAATGAAAACCATCGACAAAAGCTCGCTCTCGCTGAGTTTGTCGCCATCCTCTTGGGCCTGGATCATTTGCGAGATCATATCTTCGCCCGGTTCGCGCCGTTTACGTTCGAACAGCGCCTGCAAGTAATTGGCAAATCCCAAGAGCTGCGTCCGCGTTTTCGCTACAGCTGCGGGATCGCGATTGTCGATGCGCACTTCGGACAGGTTTTCGATGGTCTGCCGGTCTTCTTCCGGAATGCCGAGCATTTCGCTGATGACCGCCACGGGAAATGGATACGCAAACGCCTTCACCAAATCGATCCGCCGATCGGGACTTGCTTCGCCTCGTTTCGCCGCTTCCAGCTCCACTTGGTCCAGCATGTCCTCTGCCAGTCGTTGAATGCGTGGACGCAAAGCTTCCAGGGCCCGAGGCCCGAAACTCGGTTGAACCAACCGCCGTAGACGCGTGTGATCCGGCGGATCGATGAGCGGCAGGGTTTGCAACATCGGCCGAAATTCTTCGGGAATCGGCGGCATTTTCGCCAGATGCTCCGGAGGAATCCCCGCCAGCGGATTGCAACTGAGCTTGTCGCTCATCAATGCGGCCACCACCTCGTCGTAATGGCTCACGAAAAATGTTTCATTGATTCGACGTTGCCCCTGCATCGCTTTGGCTTGATCCGCTTCGTCCTGCAACGTGGCATAGACGCGAGTTTTCGAGACGGCACCTTGCGCCCGCAAATCCGCGTATACCTCGTGCGCTTGCGCAAGAAACTGCGGATCGGATCGATCGAGAATCACCGACGAGCCGGGTGTTTTCTTGGCTATATCGGCGCCGTCGGTCGGTGATGAATTCGATTCTGTCGTCATGGGATCCTTCGTGTCGTTTTCTTATTTCGATTCCATCGCGGAAACGCCCGTCCAATCCGCCGGCGGAGGATGAGCGGCATAATGAGCACATCGTTTGAGCATCAAATCCGCGGCTTTGTCGTCCGGCCGTTGTTCCAGGGCCATATCGAACAGCTCCTGCGCCCGACCAAAATCACGGGAGAAATAAGCTTCCAGGGCCGCCTCGTACGTTGTCGCGGCTTCCCGCGCAGACGCGGAGATCTTTTCTTCGACGCCCAGCACTTCGTAAATGTCCGTCGATTGCGACTTTCCTTTGACGGCGATTCGATCCAATCGGCGGCAGAACAAGCGTCCGCGAATTTGAGCAAACGTCGTTTCGGAAATCAGAATGCGCGTTCCATATTCTTTGTTTACGCCTTCGAGCCGCGCGGCGAGGTTCACCGAATCGCCGAGCACCGTGTAACTCATTCGTTCGCTCGCGCCGAAATTCCCCACCATGACGCGTCCGGTGTGAATGCCGATGCGCGTAAATAGCAGCTCCGCGTCTTTCAGCTGCGCCACGGCTTCTTGGCACTTCAATGCTGCGAGCGCCGCTCTGTACGCATGATCGTCCACCGGTCGAGGCGCATTCCAAAAGGCCATGACCGCGTCGCCGATGAACTTGTCGACCGTTCCCGATTCCGCCGAAACGACGTTCGTCATCGTTTGCAAGTATTGTCCAAGCATTTCGGCGAGCGATTCGGGCGTCATTTTCTCTGAAAATGTGGAAAATCCGCGCACATCCGTGAAGAAAATCGTCAGCTCTTCGGTGCGCCCGCCCAAAACCGGTTCTTCGTTGTTTTCGAGCAACGTGCGGACGAGCTTCAATGGTACGTATTTCTCCAATGCGCGCAGTCCACGCTTGAGGCTCTTGTACGCATCGGTGATTTCGGCAATTTCTTCGAATCGGGACCTCACCAGGGGGCGATCATCGAAAGACAATTTCCGAATATGCTGCGTCTCCACGGCGATTTCGTGCAACGGATTCACCACCGTGCGGCTCAGCATCATCGCGATGAAAATGAAGACGACGATAATGACCAGAGCGGCGATGGCGCTCGTCACGAATCCACTTTGAATTTGACCCAAATACGGAGCTTCGGGCACCATCGCGATGACAAACCATGTGCGTCCTTCCGCCACGGGCAAGCGCTGCAAAACCCCCAAATACTTGCCGTCCGGCGCCTGCATTGCAAAAGAAATCTCTTTGGATTGCTTCACCGCCAGGGCGATCTCCGGATGTTGCGCCAACTCCTGCAAAAGCCGCCCGTTGCTCGACCCGAGTCTCGGAAGAAAGAAACGACCGTCCGGACGGGAAATGAGCTCCACTCCATCGGATGTGGCAATGATGGTTCCGTCAGCTTCGGCAATCACCGTATTGACGACGCGGCCGTGAAGTTCGATGGTGCGCAAGAATGAGGACAAACCGTCGAGCGATATCGTTGCAGCGGAAATGACTTTACCATTGCGTGATGCTCGAGCCGCCGTGAGCACCGGCGAACGATTCGTCAAATGCACATACGGATCCGTCCAGTAAATGGAGCTTTGTTTGGCCGCGCCTTGGAACCAAGGTCGGTTTCGTGGATCGTAATGTTCGGCATTGGGTGCCGATTCTTCGCGAAATTGATCGAGCGTTTGTCCCGGATCCCGCCTATGCCAAAGCAACATATTCGCTGCGGGATTGGAGATTTCTTGGGAATCGAGACCCCCCGCGGGCGAACGTTCCACCAGCAAAAATCGTCCGGAAACATCGCCGAATTGCATGTACGCGAGGCCCGGATGCGTGCGCAAAATGGACATTTCCAGCGCTTCGAGGCGCCGCAGATCTTCCATTTCGCCATTGCTATCCGATGCGATGTCGGCCCCAAGTTCGGCAGCTCGTTCGACTTCGTGCAAAAAATCACGCGCTCGCTCCGTGACGACCGAGGCGACCGGATCCAACAAAACATGGGCAAAGTCACGAACAATGCGGGACGTGACGGTATAATGCAATCCGAAAAGCAATGCAGACAAGAGGCCCATCATGAGAAACAAGGCCAAAGGAATCGTGATCCGCAAGCGAATGCGGCGAACCGGAGCGGTTGACGGGCGAATGATTTCGGAGGTGTCGGAAGGTTCGGTCATGGAAGGGTCCGCAATCGACTGGATTACCGAGGTATCGCAAGGATGTCAAGGCGGATATCGCGGCCGGATCGTCGCTCGGAGGACTTGACGGGCCGAGAGTTCTCGTGTCTTCTAGCATTGAATCGTCATTTGTTCGGGGGTCGCATCATGCATCACAAGTCCACGTTGTTCGTCCTGTTTGGCGCTTGTTTTCTCGGGTGCGGGGGAGCCGGAGCGTGGTCCGGCAGTGTCGACGCGGGCGTTTACAACCAGTCTCCGCCGCCGGCCTGTGGGGCGGGGTGGAGCTCGAGATGGACGACCATTGATGCCGATGGAGCACCGAATCGAGGCGAATACTCGTTTCATCCGCATCTGGCGTTCGGTCGCTTGGTGGTCGTGAAAAACGACGGGGCCGGGGCGATTTTCGACATCTGTTCGTCGTCATGGCGCAAGGTTGCGTCCGGAGGCGAAACAACGGCGCTCGGGCGATCCTGGACCATTGGCGACAAACTAGTTTTCACGTCTCACCCCATCGAGCCGATCAAGGGAGCGATTTTGGATTTGGAACGAGCGCAATACCGAAAGTTTTCGACTTCGCCTCGAGAACTGGGGGCTCATGCCGTTCAATTGGCGACGAGCAAAGGAATTTTCGTGTGGGGTGGAGGAATTCGCCGCCCACCGCCGCTTCCGCGCAACCACATCTGGATGGACACCAATGAAGGCGCTTGGCTGGACGTTTCTTCGGGGAACTGGCATGCGATAACAACGGAAGGCGCTCCATCGCCTCGGTCGAAAGCCATCGGGGTATGGACGGGAAAAACGTTTGTCGTCTGGGGTGGAGCGACCAACAGTCAAGAATCGGGCGCTTCGTGTGATCATGGAGGTTCGCCTTCGAATCGCGAGTGTGAATACTTCACCAATGGTGGAATCTACGATCCGGCGACGAACAAGTGGCAAACGATGTCGACAAAAGGTGCTCCGCCGGCCATGAAATCATCGCGGCATCTATGGACCGGTACGGAGATGATCGTGTGGGATTTTCCTGAAGAAGACCTCGAATCCACGCGGCTTTATGCTTTTAATCCCGGCGCAAACCAATGGCGGGTCATCACGGATCTGCCTTTTCCACGCAAAATGGAGACCGGCATATCGGCAGGCCGTATCGTTTCGATTGGTCAAGGCCAAGGCGTCGTGATCGATCCCGCGACGGGCCGTAACGATCCTATTGTATGGCCTGAGGATTTTGGCGCATGCAAATGGATTCGCGTCGCCGCCTTCGAGCCCACGCGCGTGGTCGTCTACACTCCGCTCGGGTGTCGCAAAGGAGGCATTGCGATGGGTGGCTTCGATCCCATCGAGCGTCGATGGACGACCCAGGTTTTGCCTCCGTTGCCGGATCAACGTGACGATTCGCGCTCAATCGATGGCGAATTGATTTGGACAGGCAAACAGCTCATTGTTTGGCGACAGTCATTCGGCGGAAAGAGACGATCGAATGGTTGTGAGAATGCGCCGAGGGATGTGGGGTGTGATCCGATCGTCGTGCCGCCGGTGCCGACGGACCCTGGCGTCTTCATCAAACCGGATATTTAGACCGGCCGCAACCTCGAAATACATCAATGCTCGGCCAAACCCTTTGGGGCGCATCTCGCGGACGGCGTCATTTGCAGCAGAACGTCACCGGTCCCGCGGACACCACCGAACCTATGGGATTGCCGCCTTGGGGTGAACACGCCCCTATGACTGTCGGCGGAATTCGCGATATGGACCATGTGCCCGAATCGGCGGCGAGGGAAACATCGTTGCAAGAGCCGGCGCTCAGGTCTGTCGTTCCGTCGCCCCCCGGGGTACAGTCGTCATAATCATGAAATACGTAGCTGCCGCCCTTGCATTCCGCGGCGGGAGCGCACGTGCATTCCGAACACGCACGATTATCCATTACGCTCGTGTAAGCATCGATTTTCGTCCAGCCTGTCGGGCATTCGTTTTGCCCTTCTTTGCGAATACACGTCGATTGCGGTGATACCGGTTTGGGAATGCAAGCTTCGTCGCCGCACCCTCCGCCTTCCATCTGTACCGGACAAGCTCGTACCCAGCCATTCCATGGAGCCTTGTTTGGAAAATCCGCAATGGATGGCGTACACGTACCCGGTGCGGCGACGGCGGCGGTTCCGGACAAGCGGCAGGACACCAGGAGCGCGCCTTGAAGATCGGGCTTTATGCAAGTGGCACCGCCAAAATCGTTCGTCCAGTCCACTTCTTTTCCAGCGGCGCAAATCATTGAAAACAGATTGCAAATGACACTGGGAGGAGAGCAGGTCGTACCGTCGAGCGGTCCACAGGTGCAGGTCGTGCATTCGGCGGGCCCGGCCGGGTTCGTATACAACGTTTCGGGTGTAGCCCCGCCGGGGCAAGCCATCACGGCAGGAGGTACGCCGTCGCCGCGTTCCAATGTGACTCGCGTCCACCCGGGGGCAAGTGCGTCCGTACAAACGAATCCATCGTTGCAATCGGTGTCGGCGCAATCGATTGCCCCATCTTTGTCGTTGTCGGATCCGTCATTGCAAATTTCGACCGTGCCACCGGATCCTCCAGCGCCGCCGTGTCCGCCGTCGGAAGTTACCGCGGTCGGCATTTCATAGGTGCAGTCGGCGGTCACGAGAGCCAGGACAAACGCCGCTCCAAGCCTGGAAACACTGCGGTGGTTCATTGGTTTTCCCCTTCTTGACGGATTGTCGGCAACGGGTCGGAACGATCTACGCCTCAGGGGATTTTGCGGGCCGGGGCGTCTTCGTGTCAATGAAGAAAGTCGGTGGAATCTTCCGCCCCTATCGACATCCTACCCCGATGCTCGATGAAAAATGCGTCAATCGCCAAGGCGATGATTTTCATTTCCCGGTGCCGATAGGTTCAATGAACCGAATTGAGGTCTTCACGTCAATCGAGCAGCGTGACTTTCACATCCACGTCGAGCGTTTCCGGGCCGCCGCCGACGTAAATGGTGCCCGACGTCGGCGTCGCATCTACATAATTACGGCCCACCGCCACGCGCACGTGATCCGTTCGTGTCACGACGCCATTCGTCGGGTCAAACCCTTTCCAACCAAGCTCCGGCAAATACACCTGCACCCATGCGTGTGACGCTTGCGCTTGCACGGCGTTCGCGTGCGTCGGGCCCGTGTACAAATACCCGCACACATAACGCGCCGGGACGTTCAGCAGCCGGCACAAACAAATGAACAAATTGGTAAAGTCTTGACAAACCCCACGACGATTCGAATACACATCGAAAGGGGTCGTCAATACGTTCGTGGCTCCTTGACGATATTCGTATTCGCGAAATATCGTTTGATTCAGATCGAACAAAGTGTCGACCAAATCGTAATCGTTGCGCTCGACGAAGCTCATCGCATATTGCGCCAATTCCTCGAGCTCGCTGTCGGGCAACTCCGTGGGCAAAAGAAATGGCTGCAAAACCTGACGCTGCCAAGGCATCCAGACCAATGGAATCGTGCTTCGGCTGTGCAAAGGCCGCAAACTCCACGGCTCCGTGTCGTGTAACGTCACTTCGGAACGGGCTTCGACGATCAGCTCGGTAAAACTCGTATCCAGAGCAACTTTGCGCACGCGATTGCCAAAGACGTCGTCGTAATCGCGCGCTTTGCCATCGACGGACAACTGGAGCGACGTGTGATGCAACGTCTGCAAGCGATCATGCACGGGCGTCAAGCGCAACAAATGCACGCTGCGTTCCACCGGTTTGGCATAACGATACGCCGTCCGATGGACCACCGAAAGCCGCCGCTCTTGCGCTCGTTCCGGGCGATTCACCGGACTGCGCAGCGGTACCGCCACCGCTTCCGCCGAAACTTGCACCGGCACCACATCCGCAATGACCGCACCTTGACGCACGATCACCAAATGACCCGGCGGGAGCATCGTCCACGTCGCGCCTTCGCCTTCCAATTGGTTTGACGCGACAATCACCCCTTTGCGCGATTTGATCCCCCGACGCCCAAGATCCAGCTCCAAATCGGCATCCGCCAAAACCAGTTTTTCATAAGGCGGCGAAACTCGGCCCATGTACAGCGGTCCTTCCGCCCGAGCATCCGCATAAGCCAACAAATCCCGTCCGTCCGTGAGCACGCACGTCGTGCATCCATGCGCGCTGATTGCCCCGAAAAACCCTTGGACCAAGGCCGGATCGGCGTCACCGATGCTTCGCCAGCCGTGATCGGCAAAAAATGCCAATAAGTCGCAAAAGACCCGCTCGCTGTCGGTCGACCCGACCGGCTCGAAGATGCCTTTTTCCCCGGGCGCTTCGACACGATGTTGCAAACTGCCGCTATGCGAAAAGAGCCAATCGCGTCCTGCATAACTACGCGAAAACGGCTGCGTGTTGGCATCGCTGAGCGATCCCCAGCGTGCCGTACGTATGTGCAAAACGAAGAGCGACGCTTCGAGGTGTTCCCACGCTTTCACAAGCTCGCTGCGAATTGATCCGTGCGGCGGCGCGGGCTCTTTCAACACCGACGCGCTCGGTTCTCCGCCCGGATAATACCCGATGCCCCAACCATCCGGTGCATGACGCCCGGGATGCAAACAACGCAAATCGAAACACGGTGCCAGCTCGCCCTCGAACGAAATCGCCAGCAGATTCGGCATGATTCAGTTCGGGGCTCCAGGGGCGGGGTAGCCAAAGAGCTCGTGCGCAACTTCCAGGCAAATCGCCGCCGTCTCCGAAATGATGAACGTGGCGAGGTCGTGTTCGGCGGCGATCGCTTCCGGATCGCGAGCTTCGAGCGCCATGTCGAGCGCGTCGAGACGTTCGATGGACTTGTGTCCCGGAACAATGGTTGGAGGGCAAAGCGACCGCAAACGATGTCGCGCCGCACTGACCGCATGACGTACGGAGCGCGGAAACGCTGGTTCCAACATGAGAAATGCCGCGACACTCGGACCGGTCACGCGTCCCCGATGGCGCTTCATGTAAGGCTCCCAGCCCGAGCATGACCGCAAAATCGCCAGCCAAATGCCCGTATCCACCACCACTTCCAGCCGCGAACCGTCGACGCGGAGCACCTGGTGATGCACGTCCACGATCCGCGCGGTTTGTCCCGCCCGTTCGAGCATGATCCCCAGCTCGATGAAGGCGAGGGGATCGTCATGGAGCAGGGTCGTCTGGAGAAACCCTCGACAAAGCTCGATCGAGTGCCGCACGCGGCGGTAGAACCCGTACCGGTTTGTCTCGTACTCTTCCTGCGCGGCGTCGCTTCGCGACCACAGGTACAGCTCGTTGATGGTTTCCCACACTTCGAGGCTGATCGCTTCGCGGATGGAGCGCGCGTTTTCTCGTGCTGCCGCGATGGTCGACAGGATCGACACGGGATTTCGTTCATCGAGGGCGAGATACGTTTGCACCCGTTCGCGATCGCCCATCGCTTCTTCCCCGTGCAGCGCCGAGAAACGCTGTTTTTCACCGGAAACCACGAGCACCGGTTGCCAACAGTCGCGGCCGGATAACTCCGCATCCAGCGACAAATGCAGCGTCACGTGCAGCACGCGCGTCATCGAATCGACCCGTTCGATGTACCGGCCGAACCAAAAACAATGATCGGCGACTCGAGCAATCACCGCTCACTCCTTGGCGATGACGAAGGCGATTTCAGCACCCACGTGTCTTTCGAACCTCCGCCCTGGCTGGAATTGACGACATACGATCCTTCCACCAAGGCCACCCGCGACAAACCTCCGGGCAACACCCAAGGACCTGTGGGGGACGTGAGAACGTAGGGACGCAAGTCGATCCTTCGCGGCACGACCTTGCGCTGCTTTGCATCCCAGGTCGGACAGGTGCTCAGTTCGATGCGTTCTTGCGCCACGAATCGCCGAGGATCCGCTTCGATCCGTTGCCGAAACGCTTCTCGCTCCGCCGCCGACGCGGTGGGGCCCATGAGCATCCCGTAACCGCCGGCTTCGTCGACTGATTTGACCACCAACCGATCGAGATGTTCCACGACAAACTTGCGGTCGCGTTCACGCGCGCACACGTACGTGGGAACTTGCGCCAGGATCGGATCTTCACCGAGGTAAAACCGAATCATGTCCGGGACAAACGCGTACACGGCTTTGTCGTCGGCGACGCCATTTCCCAAGGCATTCGCGAGGCTCACGTGGCCTTTCGCGTAAGCTTGTACCAGGCCGCGCACGCCGAGCAAGCTATCGGGACGGAAGACGTCGGGGTCGAGGAACGCGTCGTCGATGCGTCGGTAGATCACGTGCACGCGTCGCGGCCCGCGGGTCGTGCGCAGATACACGCGATCGTCGTCGACGTAGAGATCCGCCGGTTCGACCAGTTCGAGGCCCATCATGCGGGCGAGGAAGCTGTGTTCGAAGTAGGCCGAGTTATACGGGCCGGGCGTCAAGACCACCACGCAAGGTTCGTCCGTGGCGACGGGACAAACAGACCGCAAGACGTTCGACAACTGCGCCGGGTAGTGTTCGACCGGATGAACCCGCGCTTCCTCGAAGATCTGCGGCAACACTCGCTTCGAAACGATGCGGTTTTCCAAGACGTACGACACGCCGGACGGAGTGCGCAGGTTGTCTTCGAGCACGCGGAAGACGCCATCCGGACTGCGGATCAAGTCGATGCCGGAGACGTGGATGCGCACGCCGCCGGGGGGACGAATCCCGAGCAAAACGGGCAGATAATGCTTGGCACCGAGCGCCAGGTCGCGGAGGATCGGATGTTCGGCGAGCATGCGTTGGTCGCCGTAGACGTCGTCGAGGAACATGCTCAAGGCGCGGACGCGTTGTTCGAGCCCTCGTTCGACGTGGGAAAAATCGTCGGCGGAAATCAGCCGCGGCACCAAACAAAACGGAAAGATCTTCTCGGTGCCGCGTTTGTCCGCGTACACGGAGAACGTCACGCCTTGGTTGAGCAGCGCGCGTTCGGCCAGGGATTGAAAGCGGATCAGCGCTTCGGGCGTCAAGGCGTTGATCAGGCTGATGGCCTGACGAAATGGTTCATGCGACGAACCCTGCGTGCCGATGAGTTCGTCATAAGCGCCCGCGATGCACGAATATCCCGAGAAAAGTCCACGTGTTTGACCCAGGTTTGTCACAGCGTCATCGACCTCGTCAGCCTCATTGGGTCAAGAAAAACACGACGGCGCCGACGGTGATGCCCACGAGCACCGCGATCGGGACGAGGATCCAGAAGCTTGTTTCCTTGCGCTTCTTCGTGATCGCTTTCGCCTGCTTTTTCGGGTTGAACACTTCAGGTTCGGGCGCCGGATACGATGGACGCGTGTTCGTTCGTTCCGTCGTGCGTTCGAACTTGGGCGACTTGGCCAGATCCTTCTCTTTTTGAGGTTTGACGGCGATCTGCACCGGCGGTCTGTCGCCCGACGCCAGCGTCTCGGGAATCACGGCGGGCGCTGCGGGAATCGTGGGAGACGACGTCAACACCGGTCCGGATTCGTTGGACAAATGGATCACGACGCCTTCGCGATCCGTGGAAGGAACCAGGTCGTTCAGCTTGGGCAACGGAGGGATCGAGACGTCACCGGAACGCGCCGTTTCGGTGCCTGGAGCGGGCGGCGCGAGCGTCTTGATGTAGCGCACCGAATCGGGCGGGATCTCGGCAAGCGGACGCCTGGCCGGAGACATGGGAGGTGTTTCTTTGGCCGTACCGCCGAGACGAAACGGCGTCGTCTTGAGCTCGGGGAGGATTTTCTCGAGCGCGGCTTTGAGCTCGACGGCACTTTGTTGCCTTTGCGCGGGCCATTTTTCGAGCGCCGTCATGATGATGTTCTCGAGTCCCGCGTGGACGAACGGAATGAACTCGCTGGGCTTCGGCGCCGGTTGCCGGATGTGTTGCAACGCGATGTCGACGATCGTTTCGCCGCCGAACGGAAGTCGTCCCGTGATGAGCTGATACAGCAGGATTCCGCAGGAATAGATATCGCTGCGTTTGTCCACGGGCTCGCCGCGACATTGCTCCGGCGACATGTACTCGGGCGTTCCCACGATCACGCCGACGGTGGTCAGCGCCGAGCTGACCATTTGGCTTTCGGGAGGATTGCTCCCGTTGCCGCTGTCGACTTCTTTGGGTTCTTTGTCGAGCAGCTTGGCGATGCCGAAGTCGAGGACTTTCACGCGTTCGGAGCCGTCTTTTCCGGGCAACAGCATGATGTTCTCGGGCTTCAGATCGCGGTGCACGATGTTCATGTCGTGCGCCGTGATGAGCACTTCGCACACGTCGATGAGGATCTTGGCGGCGCGTGCTTCGGACAAACGCCTCTCGCGGGTGAGCGTGTCGAACAGATCGCGCCCACGCAGCATTTCCATCGCGATGTAGGCGGTTTTGTCGTCGACGCCATAGTCGATGATTTGCACCGTGCCGGGATGTTTGAGCATCGCGGCGGCGCGGGCTTCACGACGAAAGCGACGACCGAACGTCGGATCGATCGCGAGCTCCGCGTGCATCACCTTGACGGCGATTTCGTGAGGTTCGGCGTCTTGGACCCCCTGATACACGGTGGCCATTGCGCCTTCGCCAAGGACGCCGGTGAGGCGAAACCGACCTGCCAGGGTGTGACCTACAAGAGCCTTAGACATGACCAGACGAACGGCACCCATCGCGAGGGTAACGCGATACAGTCCTTTGCATGGCGAAAATCATCCAGCACCTTCGAAACATCCAGTTTTTAGCGGTTTTTGCGACCGCGGCGGCATCGCTTACCGGCTGTTCATCCGTCGAGTACGCGGACAAGACGAGCCAAGCCAATCCGCTCGACGAGTTCGAGCAGGACTTGGTGACGAGGCTCAACGAGCTGCGCAAAGGCGCAGGCGCTCCCGAACTTGCCGTGTGCGCGTCGCTGAACAAGGCGACATCGGCGCACAGCGACGACATGCGCGACAAGAACTACTTGTCGGATGTGGCGCCTGCGCCGGACAATTCGACGACGCCGATGCGCGCATGCGACGCGGGCTATACGCCGGGATGCGGGGGCATTGCGGCGATGGTCGAGTTCATCGCGAAAGGCCACGGGGAAGGCGATTTGACGCTGAAACAGTGGCAAGAGGATCCCGAGTCGAACGTGCTGCTCACGAAGCCCGAGTTTGTCGTGGTCGGCGTGGGCCGAGCGCTCGGGGCGGATCAACCGATTTGGACGCTGGACATGGCGGATCGCACGGACGCGAGCTGCGCGGGGATGTGACGGTAGGCCGAGGTTTGTCGGGGCGAAGCGAGGCGGCAGTCTCGTAACTCGATCGGTTCGTCTTCGCGTAACCACGCATGGGGTTAAAACCCCATGCTACACAAGCGAAGTCCGCACGATGTGCGGACTGTGCATCATCATTCAGGTTTGATCCTGCCATTCATGTCCCGGGCAAAATCACGGAGCGTGAATGGCGATTGCAGATCTGATGGCCGTTTCGAAGTCCCCCGAAGGGGGACTTCGTCATGAGTAGCCCCGGGTTTTAACCCGGGGCGATCGTACGTGACGAACACTGGTTTGGATTTGTAGAACTTCCTTGCCAATCTCGGTCGTACGTGCGAGACAAACGGATGTTTGGAGTTATCATACGGCGTTGCCGAACTCGGACGTTATTCCGAGAGGAACCATGGTTTGGCGTTGTGAAAACCACCGCTCATGCGCTCCTGCTGCTGCTGGTCTTATCGATGTCGAGTGGATGCCGTCGGGAAAGGAAAGTCGGCAAAGAGATGGCGACCCGCAAAGAATGCAACAAGCCGTCGTTTGCGTGTTACGAGAAGTGTACCCTGCGCAATGCGAGTGACACGTGCAGCGGCTGTTGTTTTGATCAGCGCCGCCTTTGCGATACGTTGCAACCGTATTCGTTTGAATACTGCGACTCGGCCCAGTGAGTGGACCGGACGAACCTTTTGACGTCCTACTTCTTCAGCTCGAGCACCGCATCCAAGATCGGACGCGCGCCTTGGATCGCGACGCGATGCGAATACAGAGCCAAACCTCGCTGACCGCCCAGCTCTTCGCCTCCGCCCGCTCGACCCGGTCCGCCGTGAATGCTCTGCGGAAGTACCGTTCCCGGCCCGGCCGTTTGATCCGCGATCTTCTCGCTGCCGAAGTACAACCGCCCGTGATACGGCGCCAAACCCATCACCATGTCCGTGACAAACGCGCGGTCGTCGCTGTACACCGATCCCACCAGCATCCCCGCGCCTCGCGCGATGAGCTCCACCACGCGCCCGGACGAACCATCGTACGGAACGATCGTCGCACAAGGCCCGAAGACTTCGTGCGCGTGAACGGCCTTCGCTGCATCGGGATCCGTGCAGTGCAGAAGCGTCGGCGCGACGAAGTAACCTTTGCCCTCGGGAACACCCGCCGGCGTGAACGCCTGGTTCCCCGTGACAAACGTCGACTCCTTCGCGAGCAGCTCGATGCCTGCACGAATGTCACGCAGTTGCGACGCCGTCGCGAGCGGTCCCACCGTGACTCCATCCGTTGCCGGGTTGCCCACCTGCACGTCGCGAAGCATCGCCGCGAGTTCGTCGCGGACATCGTTCACCATGCCTTCCGGCACGAAAATCCGACGCGTCGCCGTGCACTTTTGTCCGGCTTTTTGCGTCATGTCGCGCATCACTTCGCGCAGGAACATCCGGTACGTATCGCTCCCGGCCGAAACATCCGGGCCGAGCGTCGCGGAATTCAAGCTGTCCGCTTCGATGTTCAACCGCACCGATCCGCGCACGATCCCCGCATGCGTACGTAGACGTGCGCCCGTGTCCGCCGATCCCGTGAAGGCCACGACGTCCTGTTCGGACAGACTGTCGAGCATGTTGCCGGGCGATCCCGCGATGAACGAGAACGCTCCAGGCGGTAAAACGTTTGCTTCGACGAACAGTTTGGCGATCCGGTACGCCAAGACCGCGGTGCTCGTGGCGGGTTTGACCACGACGGGCATGCCGGCCAGGATGGCGCAGGCCATTTTTTCGCCGATGCCCCATCCCGGGAAGTTGAACGCATTGATGTGCAATGCTAGGCCGTGGCGCGGAACGAGGGCATGGTAGCCGAACCAGCGCGGGCTTCGGGCGAGCTGGATGCCGTCGCCTTCGACGAGGAACTTGGCGTCGCCGAGTTGCTTACCCAGGTCGGCGTAATAGGCGAGGGTGCCCGAGGCTCCATCGATGTCGAACTTGGCGTCGCTGCGCGTGTTTCCGCCGTTGGCGATGCCGTCTTCGATGAGCGCGTCGCGTTTGGCGTGAATGGCGCGGGAAAGGGCGCGGAGGATCTCGCCGCGTTGGGCGAACGAAAGAGCGCGGAGGGCTTTGCCGCCCACATCACGCGCATATTGAAAGGCTGCGCCGAAGTCGAGGCCCTCGGTGGAGGCTTCCGCGATGTGTTCTTCGGTGGCCGGATTGACGAGGATACTCGGCTTGCCCGAGCCTTTGACCCAATTTCCCGATACGTAGCTTTCGAGCTGTTCCATGCTGGGGCGGGTGTATACACCAAAGCGCGGCGCGCGGAAGGTGGTGGGGAGATTTGTTTATGCGTTTTTAGCGTTGCTCACGCCTTGCCATATCCCTCCCGCTTCCGTTATCCTCGCCGCGATGCTCCCCAAGCTCGCCGCAGGACTCGGCTTTCGCGAAGAAATCGCCGCCGATCTGCTGCGTGCTCCCAAGTCCGTCGACTTCGTCGAAGTCGTCGCCGAATCCTGTTTCGTCAAACCCTCCGCCCGTCGCGAAGCCCTCGCCGTCTCCGAAATCTGGCCCGTCATTCCTCACGGCGTCAAACTCTCCCTCGGTTGCGCCGAAGGCATCGAAAAAGACCGCGCCAAGTCCCTCGGGACATTCGCCAAAGACCTCCGCGCCCCGTTCATCTCCGAACACGTCGCTTTCGTTCGCTCCGGCACACGCGAAATCGGGCACCTTACCGGATTGCCCTTTACCCGCACCGCCCTCCAAGTCGTCGCGCGTAATGTCGCCCAGGCTCGCAAACACTTGCCCGATGTGCCGCTGCTCCTCGAGAACATCGCCTGGACATTTCAATGGCCCGACCAGGAAATGACCGAGCCCGACTTTTATCAGGAAATCGCCGCTCAAACGGGTTGTCCACTTTTGCTCGACGTCGGCAATCTGTACGCCAATGCCGTCAATTCGGGGCACGATCCCATTACCTTCGCCAAACAGTTTCCCCTCGATCGCGTCGCCATGATGCACCTGGCCGGCGGAATCCTCGAAGATGCGTTTTATTTCGACGATCACGCTCACGCCGTTTCCCATACCGTTTTCGATTTGGTGCAAGCCATTCTCGCGATCACCGGACCCGTGCCGATTCTCATCGAACGCGATGCGAATTTCCCGCCCTTTGGCGAGCTCGCCGGCGAAGTCACGTTATGCCGTCAATTGTTGCGACAAACGGAAACGCCGCCCAAAGACGTCGTTCCGGTGGATCCGCAAACGATGCAATCGCCGGACGGTGTGCACCTGAAGACGCTCGAACAGGCGCAAAATCACCTGGCCGAATTGCTCGTCGATATCGCGCCTGCCGCAGATCCGCACTTCGATGCGCGGGCGATCGCTCGATCGCGTGGGATCCTCGAACGCAAGCGAGTGGACGAAGCGTTGCCGTTGTTGTCGTTTCTGACGGGATTTCGTCCCGATGTGGAAAAGATCGCGCGTGAAGTCGTCGCGGAAATACCTCGCCCGGCCAAACTCGCCGGCATCAGTGACGCTCTGGAGATCGCCCGTCGAGCGACACGGATGACAAAATTGCGTTTTGCGGCGGAGCGGGATTTGTTGTCGCTCGAAATGCGGTTTGCGCGGGATCCCGAGACGAATACGGTTCGTCCGCGAAATGCGCCGCACGTGGGAATTCGGCCCATGTCCAATGGGCGACAAGCGTTTGCATTCAAAGGTTTCGGGCCGCATGCCCGAGTGCACGTGTACGAAAGGAAATTGGCCTCGACATGACGTACGTAATGCCCGCTCCGATTCGCCAACGTTTGGAGGAGCTTGCCCATACCCTGCAAGTGCAGCTCGGACCGAAATTGGTTTCTCTTTTGGTATTCGGCAGCGCCGCGCGTGGAGGTTACGACGAAGGCCGAAGCGATGTGGACTTGGTGCTCGTGCTGAAGGATTCGGCGCCGGAAGTCTTGCTCGCGATTGCCAACACGCTCACGATCGCTCGGACCGCATTACGATTTGAAACGGTCATCCTCAAGGAAGACGAGATCGCTCGAGCTGCGGACGTGTTTCCGCTGTTCTACGACGACATCCGCAGCTGCCATTTGTTGCTTGCGGGTAAAGACGTATTCGCGAACTTGCCCATTTCCGATGCGCACCGACGCGTACGAATCGAGCAGGAGCTGCGTGAATGCCAAATCCGAATGCGTCGCGTGGTCGTCGATTCCATGGGCGCGCCGCAAGCGTTGGCGGGAGCCATCGAGCGCAAGGTGAAACAAATTCGCAGTCCGGTGCACGCATTGCTGAATTTACGCAAAACCCCGCCGCTCGACGATAAGCTCGAAACGGTGCTCGCCAAAGCGCGTGACGAATGGATGGTCGATATCAAGTTTTTGCAGAGTGCCCGGAAAAACCCGACGAAGGCTCTGGAAGTGTTCAATACGTTGTTGACGCGCATGATCGAAGAAGTCGATCGGATGGAGGCTTGAGCGATGTTCCACTGGATCTTCGATTTTTACCCGTTCAACCTGCCGCCCGGTGGAGATTTTCTCACCTTTTACATACCGTTCTGCATGATTGTTTTCGTCGTGGTTCATAGTACTCGGGAGAGCTTGGTGAAGCGATGGATCGACAAAGAGCCCGTCGATCCGCTCGATGGTGCCGAGGACAATTTGTGGCAACCGAGCGTCGCGTCGCCTTATCGTGAAGTGAAAGGTTCGGCGACCAAGAAGAAGCCGCTCGACTTGGTCCGAGGCGTGATTCCCACGGGAGATTCGCTTGTTGCGGTGGCTTATTTGCGGCGGGGCATTCCCGGGGCCGCCAATGTATTGGTCACGCAAGCCATTGCGGAAAAGTGGCTCGTGCCCTTGCCGGAAGACGACGGGACGGTCAAAGAATATCGCTTGGAACCCATGGTCAAGCCCACGGAGCACTTGGCGCGGGTTTTTCATGATGCATTGCGGGTCAAGCGCATGCCCGTCGAAGTGTCCACGTTGTCGAATGAAGCCATTACGGTGGCCACGAATCACGAAATCACGCTGCAAACCATGTTGGAAGAAGCAGGATTGATTCGATCGGCCGAGCGAATCAAGCTGTTCGTGAACATCGGTACGGTCGCGCCGGTCTTGATGGTCGTCGTTTCATTGATTCGCACGTTCTGGTTGATCGAAATGGATCGACCGTTCTCGAATCTCTTCATTGCCACGCTCATTTGTAGCGGCATCGGGCTCTTTCTTGTGTACATCAATCGCGAGCAGAGCCAATTGGCCGCTCCGTACATCAAATGGCTCGATGATGCGACCTCGTCGGTTCGTACGGACGTACAATCGGGACGCCGCAGGGAGGCTGCGGATGTGGGATTGGCCGTTGCCGTCGGCGGCGGTGCATTGCTGGCCACCGTGCCTTTGTTTGCGGGCGTGAGCTCCGCGCTTGCGGCCGAACGGGGCCTCGCTCCGGGATCCATTACGATGGAAACGACCGGCGTCGGAACGGCCGAATGGTGGCAGGCGAATGCCAACAGCAGCAGCTCGTCTTCGTCCAGTTGTTCTTCGTCCAGCTGCGGAGGCGGCGGTGGATGCGGAGGCGGCGGCGGATGCGGAGGTGGCGGTGGATGCAGCTAATCCCGAAGTCTTCGACGTTCTCGATGTTTTCGGGGGATTCGCCGAGCTCGTCAAACCCCACGCGACGCTCGAAGGATCCATTCCTTTACGCGCGGCTCGGGCTTGTTCGCCGTTGCTCGATGGAAATAGGTTTGGCTTTCAAGTACGCTTGACGCAAGGACTCACCTTCGACAAATCGCTCTTGGGCGTCAAGTTCAAGGGCATGTCGGATGTTTTGTATCGCGCGATCTCGGGCTCGTTGCCGCGTGTTTTGGCTGAAGGTTTGTTTCCTCGGGGCAGTTCGTGGGCGCAATCGTTCGGCGAAGGCATTGTTTTGCGGGAAGAGGGCGATCGTCGCCAAGTTTCCCTGTTTACCGGCCTATTCGTTCGACCTCGACCGGGGTATTGGCTTCGCCTCGATCATGCGGGCAATCGTCGAAACGTCGCGTTTACCGTCGAAGAACGCTGGATCGCGAATACCAAATTTTTCACGCCGCTCGTGGTGACGTTATCGTTCGTCCCGGACGCTCCTTTTCCTTGTGATCTGATGGGGGAAATCGCCACGCTCGCGCCTTTTGCGTCGAAGCTCGAATCGCGACCCGTCGAAGGCGAAGAGCAAAAGAAGCTGGGCCAAGCGCATTTCAGTTTTTTTGACGATAAGTATTTTGCGCAAAAAAAACGAGCGTCGACGAAGAAGTATCGGCAAATGGTGGATGATGAAGCGGAGCCGACGTTGCCCGAGCGCGCGTTTGCCGGTCAAGCCATTTTTGGTCCGCGAGCTGTCCGTCCCATTGCCGTGAAAACATTCTTGACGCCGAAGGGCGTGGATTTGGACGCGGGCAACGATTTGCACGTCAATGCGTTTTACAATGCGGTCCCCTTGGTGTGTTCCTATGACGGGCATCTCGTGCACGTCGAGCCCGAACGCGAGGCATTGACGCAGTTTGCTCGAGTCACGCGGCAAGCGTGGGCGGATGTATTCGGCGCCGAGACGCTCGAACAACACAAAGGCGCGATGTGGTATTTTACCAAGTACGTCACTCCGCATCAGCCGGGCGAGCCGTATTTCTTCGTCAAACCTCCGGCTTTGATCACCACACCTCCCGGATATTCGACGCTCATTGAAGGGATTCCCGGTCCGGGGTACAGCGTCTTGCGCGGCGTCGTCGCGACGGATGTGTTTCACGCTTTGCCGGCCGTGTTTCGAATCGATCGACCTTTGCACCGAATCGAAATTCCCGAAGCCACTCCATTGGCTCGTTTCATCCCATTTCCCCGTTCGCTGCTCGATGCGTCGTTTGGCACGGTGGAATGGGCCCATGCCCCTCGATTGCGGAATTCCTGATGCTGGACACGCAAGCTCGTGCGCGGTTGTTCGAGCGCATCGCCGCGCGCGGATATGACGTATTGCCCCCGATTCCGGGCCTCGATGCGGAAGCCGCGGCGCGGGATCCTTGGGATATTGCGGCGCAGATCTTGGGCGAAGCGCCGGTGATGGTCGAGCGGCAGCCGATCAAGCCGATGCCGCAGGGAAAGTCGTTTGCTTCGAATGCGGCTTACACGCCATTGCATACCGACAGCCAAATGTTTGGAGGCGTTTCTCCGCACGTGCAATTGATGTTTTGCGCCAAAGCCGCGCGTGAAGGCGGCGTGACGTTGCTCGTCGATACGCATCGCTGGTTGGAATCGATTCGCCAGGAAGAACCGCGTTTGTTTCAAGCTTTGTTCACGGAAGTGCGAAAAATCCCGTTCGTCTTTGGGGACGTCGTAGGTCCGACGGTATCGTGGCGATCGGGCTGTGTGGTCTTCACGCATTCGCCGAAGCGCGTGGAGGATCCTGTGGGCTGGAAGCTCGAAGCCTGGATGCAGCGGGCGCCGATCGAGCAAGTACCGGTTCGGGACGGCGAAGTGCTCGTGGTGGACAATCACCGCATGCTGCACGGAAGAACGGCGTTTTCGGATGAAACGCGGCGATTCACGCGCCTTTTGGTGTGGCGTCGTTCCAGTTTTACGCGGCGTAACGATTACGAGGTTTTGGCGCGGGCGCAGGCGCACCTCGTGGCGGGGCAGGTGCGCGCGATGCCGGCGGAAAAGACGGAATTGCGGCGGCGGATCGTGCTGGAAATGCTGCGCGGCGTCCCTCCGGGGATTCTGGCGCAGCGGTATGGAGTGCGTGAGCCGATATTGTATCAATGGCGGGATGCGGCGATTACGGGCATGGACGAGGCCTTGGACGCGGTGGAATGAGGGGAGGGGATTGCGGGCAAGTCCGGTGAATTGGGGGCAATCAGGATTGATGCCGCGGGGTGTGAATTGCGCGCAACGGAATTGGGTGCCAGTCCGGTGATTTGGGGGCAATCGGGATTGAGGCCGCGGGGTGTG
>WBZU01000255.1_pt1 | contig 48985 bp, 43 predicted proteins | sample 5204311 | NCBI WGS metagenome assembly WBZU01 (sample SAMN12344359, study PRJNA552823) | activated sludge metagenome | biome: Activated sludge suspended growth; feature: Nitrification reactor; material: Wastewater; isolation source: activated sludge from nitrification reactor of wastewater...
GCGCGCCCTTGAGCCGGCACGCCGGATCCAGCAGGCAGTGCGACTGCGTTCCGAAGCACTCGACGAGCGCGAGGCTCGGTTCGAGCTGGCGGACCACGTTGCCGAGACCGATCTCGCTGCTTGCACGCGCGAGCCTCAAACCCCCTCCCTTGCCGCGTGCGCCGTCGACGAAGCCCTTCGCCACCAGTTCGGTGACGATCTTCATGAGGTGGCTGCGCGAGATGTCGAAACGCTCGGCGACCTCCTTGATGGTGATGCGCCGCTCGGGGATGGCCCCGAGCTACATGAGTACCCGGAGCGCGTAATCGGTGTGTTGCGTGATGTTCATCGGCAGGGCGTGCAGAGGAGTCGTTGTCGGCTCCATGCTAGCAACAATAGATTCATACAGGTTGACTCTTCAAGGAGGAACGGCCATGGCCCACGTCCTTACCGAAGCCTGCATCCGCTGCAAATACACGGACTGCGTAAGCATGTGCCCAGTCGAGACCCATCCGGCGCTGCCCGCCACCGCCCCCTGGCACGCTCGCAGCCCGCCTGCCCTCGCCTGTCGCTACACTGCCCGCACGAGAACCCGCGAAGCGAAGGGAGACAGGTCATGGCCGAGCACGCTGCCGAGCCGACGGTGAAGCATTTCCGCCTCGCCCTGCTGTGGCCGCTGCGGCTGCTGACCGCGACGGGCGCGCTGGGGCCGCAGCAGCGGCCGTGGCAGGTGCTGCGCGACCTGGGCGAGGCCTCGCCGTGGCGCGAGGTCGAGCACGACCTGGAGGTTGAAGGCAGCGTCTTCCAGGAGCGGCACTACAACGAGTTCGTGACCTTCCTGCCCTACGTGCAGCAGTTCCTCTACGGCGAGGGCCGCGCGCAGCGCGGCGACTCGGCGGACGCGGGGCCGGCGATGCGCGTGTTCCGTCGCCGCGATATCGCGAAACTGCGCGTGGCCGCACGCGACGGCGACGCGCCGGTGACGCTCGACGTCGTCCATGTGCATCTGTATTTCTTCTTCGACGTCGATGTGGTGATCCTCAACGTCGAGGTCGCCGGCGGCGACCTGCCCTTGTCCGCGGTGCAGGAGCTGATGTATCGCATCGGCCGCGCCTACCCGTCGGGCTGGGACGAGCACGGCCGCGCCCTGCACAGCCTCGCCGTCGCCGAGCTGATCGGGCGCGACGGGTCGGTGCTGGCGCGCACCGACGCGCACGAGCGCGAGGCCTTCCTGACCCACGTCAGCCGCCATCGCGCACCGCGCATCGCCGCGCACTGGGCCTGGCTGATGCAGCCGCTGGCGAGCGCCTACTCGGCCCAGCCCGGCACGCTGCGCTATCGCCAGATCGAGTATCACCGCATGCCGCTGACGGCCTATCTCGCCCTCGACGACCCGCAGGCGCTGACGCGCAAGGATTTCGTCCGCCTCGGCCTGGTGACCGGCGCAGGACCGCACACGGCACAAGCCGAACGCGAGGGCGGCGGCAACGCCCTGCCCTACGCTGAACCGCACCTGGACGACTTCGAGCGCCGCCACTGCTACGACCGCTTCTGGTCCGCGAGCGGCGCGGCGCCCTGGACCCGCTACCTGTGCAGCGGCCACGCGCTGGTGGTGGTGGGCGATGCGAAGTCGGCCTATTTCACCGACCGCGAGCGCGGCGTGCTGGCGCAGTTCCGCCACCAGCACTTCCTGCTGTTCCTGATCGCGCACTTCCAGAAGTCGGCGCTGCTGATGTTCTCCGAGCGCCTGGTCGAGGCGCTCAAGCGCCTGCACGTCACCGACCCGGAGAGCGTGCGCCGCTTCAAGCGCGCGATCCGCGCCAGCTTCGAGGGCTTCCTGCGCTTCACGCATCGCTACTGGTTCCACGACATCTCCGAGCAGGCGCAGACACGCGCGCTGTTCCGCATGACCAGCACACACCTGGGCACCGACGCGCTGTACGCCGAGATCAAGGAGCGCACCGCGGACATGAACGGCTATCTCGAGGCCGACAGCCTGCGCCGCCAGGCCAACACCGTGGTGCGCCTGACCGTGGTGACGATCTTCGGCCTCATCGGCACCATCACCACCGGCTTCCTGGGCATGAACCTGCTCGCCGAGGCGGAATCGCCGCTCACCGAGCGCCTGGCTTACTTCGCGCTGGTGTTCGGCGTGTCGACGGCGCTCACGCTGTACACGATGGTCAAGTCCAAGCGCCTGTCGGACTTCCTCGACGCGGTGTCGGACGAGCGCCTGTCGACCTGGAACAAGCTCCGCGCGCTCGCCGCCGTGTGGCGTCGCGGCGCGGACTGAGCGGCCCCGCTACATCAGCCACTCCGGCCGCAGCAGCATCACCGCACCGAGCGCCAGCATCACCACGCCCGCAAGCAGCTTGAGCATGCGGCCGCCGCGCTCGCCGAGCTTGCCGCTGCCGAGCGCGAGCACCGCGGTGCCGACCATCAGCGCGTCGTCGGCGATGTAGGCGAGGATGTAGAGGCCGAGGTAGCCGTAGTGGGCGAGCGGGGAGAGGTCCTGGCCGGTGAGCACCGCGGTGTAGATCGCCGGCAGGCCGGCGGTGCATAGCAGCTCGACGAAGTTCACCACCACCGCCAGCACCGCGACCGCGGCGAGCGAGGCGGGCAGGGATTCGGCCTTCAGGATGGCGCGCGCCCGCGCGTAGATGCCCGGCTTGGCGGACTCCGGGATGGACAGCGAGACGCCACGACGGAAGGCGAAGAAGTCCTTCACGTTGATCAGGCCGATCAGCACGGCCAGCACGGCGAGACCGACACGCAGCGCGGCGCTCATGCCGACGAGCAGGAAGACGTTGAGCCAGGCCGCCATGAAGGCGTAGTACACCGCGCCGCTGGCGAGCACGAAGGTGCCGGCGACCATCGCCATGCGGCGGCGGTCCTGCAGCCTCACCAGCAGCGACAGCAGGAACAGCAGCACCCACATCGCGCAGGGGTTGAAGCCGTCGAGCAGGCCGAGCGCCAGGGTGAACAGCGGCAGGCCGAGCTCGCTCGCGCTCAGGGTGCCGAACAGGCCCGACTCCACCCGATCGCGCCGCGGCGGCGAGGCCTCGTCGAGCAGGCGCAGCAGCTCGGCGCCGACGTGCTCGGCGTCGTCGAAGCCGACCAGCACCCGGCCGCCATAGACGAAGGTGGGCACGCCCGGCGGCCACGCCCCGGTCGCCGCGCTGATCGCCATCAGGGCGTCGCGCGCGACGGGGTCGCGATCGACCTCGCGCAGCACGACCTGCAGCCCGGGGCGGGCGTCGGCGAGACCGGCGAGAAAGCGCTTGGCCTCCGCGCAATGCGGGCAGCCTTCGCGCACATAGACGTGGAGCTGGCCCGGCGCGGGGAGATCGAGCGCCGGCGCGGCGGTGCCGGCATCGGCGCCCGGGCTCGCATGGGCGAACAGCAGGCATGCCAGCAGCAACAGGGTACGAAGAACCACCGCGATCGCCATGGATGCGCCCCTCGCCGGCGCCGTGCCGCTCAGCGGCCGGCGGGCTCCTTGCCGCCTCCGGGCGGAACGGCGGCGCGCTCCTCGACCGGCGCGGCCTCCTGCGTCGTCGGCTCGGTGCGTGCGCGCATGCTCTCGAGCGCCCCCTTGCCGACCTCGCGCAGGCGCTCCGCGACGTCGCGGGTGGCCTCGGCGATGCGGTGCGCCGCCTGCTCGGCGGCTTCCTTGGCGTCGCGCACGGTCTCGGGCGAGCGGCCATCACCGCCACGGTCTTCGTCGGGCGCCTGATTCAGCGCTCCCGCGTCGGATGATTCGCGCGAAGCGTCCTTGGCGAATTCGCTCGCGGCCTTCTCCGCCGCCGTGCGCACCGCCGCTTCCACCGCGGCGCTGCCCGCCTCGCCGATCTTGCGCGCGGCCTCGCCGGCCTTCTGCATCGCCTCGCGTGCCGCCTCGGCGGCTTCGCGCCGGGCCTCGGCAGCCTCGCCGCGCGGCGCTTCGGGCGCCGGAGCGGCTTGTTCGACCTTGGGCGCCGGCGCGGGCTCGGGTGCGCAGGCGACGACGAGCACGGAGGCGGCGAGGGCGAGGAGCAGGCGGGACGCGTTCATGAAGGACGAGAGCGGATTCGACGGCGACAGCCTGCAGGGTACGCAATCCCGTCGCGAAGAAGAACTGCAAGATGCACGCCGCAACAGGCGGAAAAACAATGGGGCCCACATGGGCCCCATCGTATCCGTCACACCGGAACCGCTTACTTGACGCGGTTCTTGTACTCGTCGGTGCGGGTGTCGATCTCGATCTTGTCGCCGATCTCGACGAAGGCCGGCACGGGCAGCTCGAAGCCGGTGCTGATCTTGGCCGGCTTCATGACCTTGCCCGAGGTGTCGCCCTTGACGGCGGGCTCGGTGTAGACGACCTCGCGCACCACGCTGTTGGGCAACTCGACCGAGATCGCCTTGCCGTTGTAGAACACCACCTCGCACTGCAGGCCGTCCTCGAGGTACTTGAGCGCGTCGGTCATGTTGTCCGCTTCGACTTCGTACTGCTCGTAGTCGGCATCCATGAACACGTACATCGGGTCCGCGAAGTAGGAGTAGGTGACTTCCTTGTGGTCGAGGACGACGACCTCGAACTTGTCGTCGGCCTTGTAGACCGACTCCGACGGCGCACCGGTGAGCAGGTTCTTGAACTTCATCTTCACGACCGCGGAGTTGCGGCCGGACTTGTTGTATTCGGCCTTCTGCACCACCAACGGGTCGCTGCCGACCATGATGACGTTGCCCGAGCGGAGTTCCTGAGCGGTTTTCATGCTGTTTCCTGAATGGTTCGACGCGACTCGTGGTCGCATGTCCTTGAAAAAATTAGCGCGCGATTCTACCGCGCGGCGTGCGCGATGTGGGAACAGAATGTATCGAGCGCGGTCGCGAGATCGGGCAGCGCCGCCTGCACATCGCACCAGCGGCGAGCATGGACATCGAGCGCGGGCAGCGCCGCGGCGAGGGCTGGCCAGGCCTCGGCCGGCGTCGCGCGATCCGGCGCGCAGCCGTTCCAGGCGCGCCAGAAGCGGGCGAGCGCATCCGCCTCGGCCGCCGGCAGCCCCTGCAGGTAGCGCGCCAGGAAAGCCTCGAGCTTGTCGTGGTGGGCGGCATCCGCCTGCGGATAGATCTGCCACACGAAGGGTCGCGCCGCCCATTGCGCGCGCACGAAGGAGTCCTCGCCGCGCACGAAATTCAGCTCGCAGGCCCACAGCAGCTCGTCGTAGCCCGCCTGGTCGGTGAAGGGCAGCACGCAGGCGGTGAGCGCGCCGCGCACCACCCGATCGCCCGCCTGCAGGCGCTCGCGACCGAGCACACGTTGCACGTCGCCGAGCACGCGCGACTCGGGCACCAGCACCAGCATCTCGCGACCGCTGCCGGTCCAGGCGTCGAACAGGGCGGGGAGCTCCGGCTGCTCGTAGGCGAACAGCGACACCCGCAGCGCATCCGGGCTGCTCGCGATGCCGCGCGCGGCCAGCCAGGCGGCGCGGCCCTCGGGACGGGCTCGCCAGGCGTCGCGGCGTGCGAGCAGGTCGGCCTCGCGCGGCAATCCGCCAGTGCCCGCATCGAAGCCCGGAAAAAAGAAATGCTTCACCAGCGGCAGGCGCGGATGCGGCGAGGCCATGCCGTGACAGCCCGCCACCCAGGCTTCGGCCGACAGGTACTCGAGGTTGATCCACAACGGCGCCTGCCGCAGCGCCGCCATGGCCTCGAGCTGGGCGGTCGGCAGCTCGCAGGCGAAGGCCTCGACGACGATCTCGCCCGGCACGAGCGGAACGAACGCGCTCGTCCAGCGCCGCAACTCCACCCCTTGCACGCTTCCGCCCGCCCGCTCATCCACCGCGGTGGCGGCCGGACAGATGCGCCGCAAGGCCTCCCATTCATCCACCCAGAGCCGCACCGCTCCACCTCCACGGCGTGCCAGATCGGTCGCCAGCCGCCAGCACACGCCGATATCCCCAAAATTATCCACAACCTGACAGAAGATCTCCCAGCGGGGACGGGCGGGCGACCGGAATCGATGCATGGTGGGGACAATCCTGGATAAACAATGGGGACAGCTTGTGAACAAGCCGACTTCACGCGATCGGCCGGAAAAGGCTCAACAAAACGCGCACAGCCGACCAAGGGGCTTCTCAACCGCCTTTTGAAGAACACGAACGCTTTGCCGGCAAGGTCTCCGGGTACTTATCCACAAGAAACGCGCCACTGTTAACTTCTTTGTTATTTAAATCAATAGAAAAACAGAAGAACAAACCCGCAGCCGCCACGGCCGGGCCACCAAGCTTGCCCAGCGCACGAGAGTGCCGGCATGATGCCGGCCATGGGTGGTCGCTTCCCCGACCATGAACCACCCGAGAGGCCGCCAGGCCCATGAATCAGGATCCTTCCCCATGCGTGGCCGCAAACTTCTTCCGCTCGCCCTGATCCTCGCCTTTCCAGCGCTCGCAATCGCCCAATCGGCGCAACAGCAAGGACTTCCCTCCCCCGAGGCGGCGCAGGAACAGGCTCTGCTGGAGCAGAGCCGCACGCAGGTGCGCGGTTTCTCGGTATGGCTGGGGGAAACGGTGAATGACTGGTTCGGCGATCGTCCCTTCGAGGAGGGCGGCAAGGTGACCAATGGGCGTCTGGGGCTACGCAACCTGTGGCGTCAGGACGAAGGCTGGAATACCAACGTGCGTTTCCGTGCGCGTTTCGATCTCCCCAACCTGCGCGACAAGGCCTACGTTTTCATCGGCCGGCAGAACGAGCGCGAACTCGTGACCGACCAATCCGAAGCCTTTACGCGCGAACAGCTCCTGCTCGAAGAACGCCGCAAGGAAGACCAGACCGGTTTTGCCGGCGTGGGGGTGGCCTTGCGCAAGAACCTCGATTTCCGTGTCGGTGTGCGCGGCGGAATGAAGTTCTACACGCAAGCGCGTTATCGCAAGCAGTGGGCGCTGACCGAACTGGACCGGATCGAATTCCGCGAAACGGTGTTCTGGAACAACAAGGACAAGTTCGGCTCGACCACCGCGCTGGACTACGAGCACGCCTTCACGCCCTCGCTCTCGCTGAATTGGCAGAATGCAACGACGATTTCGGAAAAGACCGACGATTTCGCCTGGGGTAGCAGCCTGGGGCTGTTCAAGCGCTTCGGTGACGATCGGATCCTGTCGGGCGAGATGCTGGTGACCGGAGAAACCGGTGCCGAAGAAAACGTGGATGAATACGGCGTGCGGATGAAATGGACCCAGCCGGTCTATCGCGACTGGTTGATCGGCGAGTTCATCGTCGGCCACTACTGGCCGCAGCGCGAGGACCGCGAGCGCGAGCGCGCCTGGGGGGTCGGGGTGAACCTCGAGATGCGCTTCTGAGCTTCCGAGGCCTCGCAGGAGCGACGCAAGTCGCGATCGGCGCGCCGGTTCGTGCGGCACTCGTCTCGCCACCGCAATCGCGACTTGCGTCGCTCCCACGGGAGACAGCGCGGCGTATCGGGGCCGTAGGAGCGACGCAAGTCGCGATCGGGCCTCGATAGCACCGTCCGCTCGAGGGCGAGCGTCCAATCGCGACTTGCGTCGCTCCTACGGAAACCGGTGCGGAGGCCGGCGCATGCGGCGGAGCGCGATGGCAGGCAGGCTCAGGAAGTCGCGTCGGCGTAGTCGGCCAGGCGGGCCAGGTCCTCGGTCTCGAGCCAGCGCCACTGCCCGGGCGCCAGCTCGTTCGGCAGGTCGAGCCCGCCCACGCGGCTGCGGTGCAGCACCTCGACACGGTTGCCGGCGGCGCCGACCATGCGCTTGACCTGATGATACTTGCCCTCGCAGATCGTCAGCCGCAGCGTGGTCGGACTGACCAGCTCGCAGGCCGCCGCCGCGATCGGCGCGGGCTCGTCGTTCAGTTCGACGCCGGCGACCAGCCGGTCGGCGAAGTCCTGTTCCACCGCATGCTTGAGCGTGACCTCATAGACCTTGGGCGTACGCTTCTTTCCCGAGCTCCACTGGTGGATGAACTGGCCGTCGTCGGAGAGCAGCAGCAGGCCGGTCGTGTCCTGGTCGAGCCGGCCCACGCACTGCACGCCGCGGGCGAGCAGCTGCGGTGGCAGCAGGGTGAACACCGAGGGATGGAAGGTCGGCTTCTGCGAGCATTCGTAGCCTGCAGGCTTGTGCAGGACCACGTAGGCCTGGGCGCGGAAGCGCCAGGGTTGATCATCGACGGTGAATTCGAGCCCGGGCGAACCATCGCGGCTGCCGGGGGCGAATTCCTCGGTGGGGTCGTCGCAGACTTCGCCGGCGACGCTGACGTAGCCGGCACGGATGAGGGCACGGCAATCCTTGCGGCTGCCGAAGCCCTGGGCGTGGAGGAGGCGTTCGAGTTGCATGGGACGCATGTTAGCAGGGCGAGCGCCGCGGCAAGATCGATGCCCCGGCTCACCGTGCAGGATGGGGGCGACCGAGGTCGTGCCGTGCGCGGGCCGAGCGGGTAAACTGCCGTCCTGCCCGCTCGGGAGAAGCACTTGAAATTCGAACACCTGATCGAGGTCAATGATCTCGCCAACCCGCTGCTGACCCCGCTCACCCGCGAAGAGCTGTGGTTCGGCCTGCTCTGCCGCGCCGAGGACGCGCGCGCCTTCCTGCCCGGCCTGGAGGCCTGCCGCATCGTCGAGCGCGGCGAGGGCAGCCTGGTCCGCGATCTGCACTTCGGCCACGCCGTGATCCGCGACCGGGTGAACTTCGACACCTTGCGCTGGATCCGCTTCGAAACCGAGGCCAACGCACAGCATGCCGGCGGCAGCCTCACGATCACCATCGAGGAACCCGAGCCCGGCGCCCTCTTCCTGCGTTTCGCCTACCACACCTCGCTGCCCGACCAGGGCGAGGACGCGCGCTACGCGGAATTCGTGCGCTCGGCCTACCACCAGTCCGACCTCGACACCGTGCGCATCATCCGCATGATCGCCGCGTCCGGCGGGCTCGAACAGTAGGGCCCCCAAGGACTCCCGACGGCGCTGCGGCGGCCGGCTTGCCATGGCAGCGCGCTGCCGTGCGCGAGCGCGCCTGGTCCGCGAACTTCCCGTGCGGTGGCGTTGCATGTACGGGCCGGACGGCTCGCACAGCCGTTTCTCGCTCCCGAGCGTCGTCTCATCTTCCCTCTCACCAACAGGAAACCCCTTCGTCATGTGGTTCAAGAATCTGCAGGTCTATCGCCTCCCCGCCAACTGGGACATGAGCGCCGAGCGCCTCGAGGAACAGCTCGCGAAGAAGCCCTTCCACCCCTGCGGCAGCCAGGACATGGAGAGCCGCGGCTGGCTGTCGCCGCTGGGCAACGAGGTGCTGGTGCACGCCGTGGGCGGCCAGTGGCTGGTCTGCCTCGGCTTCGAGCACCGCCTGCTGCCCTCCGCGGTGGTCAAGCAGGAGGCCGACGAGCGCGCCGAGGAGCTGGCCGAGCAACAGGGCTACAAGCTCGGTCGCAAGCAGTTGAAGGAGCTGCGCGAGCAGGTGACGCAGGAACTGATGCCGCGCGCCTTCACCCGCCGCCGCCGCATGTTCGCCTGGATCGACCCGATCAATGGCTGGCTGGTGGTGGATGCCGCCAGCCAGAGCAAGGCCGAGGACATGCTCGAGCAGCTGCGCCACACCCTCGACAGCTTCCCGCTGACCTTGCTGCGCACCGAGCGCTCGCCGATGTCGGCGATGGCCGACTGGCTGGCCGGTGGCGAGGCGCCGGACGGCTTCACCATCGACCAGGACTGCGAGCTGCGCTCGGTGGCCGAGGACAAGGCCGCGGTGCGCTATGCGCGTCACCCGCTCGAAGGCGACGACGTCAAGGGCCACCTGGAAGCCGGCAAGCTGCCGACCCGGCTGGCGCTGACCTTCGACGACCGCATCAGCTTCGTGCTGACCGAGAAGCTCGAGATCAAGCGCCTCGATTTCCTCGACATCGTGCGCGATCAGGTGGGCGAAGCCGACAAGGACGACGCCGAGGCGCTGTTCAACGCCGAATTCGCGCTCATGACCGGCGAGCTCGCCCACCTGCTGCCGGCGGTCGTGGCCGCGCTCGGCGGCGAGCTTGCAGGCGCCGCGGTGGAAACCGGCGTGAGCGCCGAGCTGCCGCGTGTGCAGAAGGAAATGGCCGCCGCGCGGCCGGTGTCCGCGCAGACTGTCGCCGCAGACGATCCGCCGTTCTGAGTCTCGCAGCGCCTGGCCGGATTGGCACGGGGGCACGGGCCGGGCTGCTGCATCGCGACTTGCGTCGCTCCCACGAAATCCACCGCTCTTCCGGAGCCGTAGCGTAGGAGCGACGCAAGTCGCGATACACGCCGTCGAGATGGAAATGCTGCCCCGATCGCGGGTTCGAGCCGCAAGCAGGGGTCCGCTTCTTGGTGTACACAGAATTTAAAGATTTAAAAGATCATAAAGATCATGTACCGGCCGGTTCTGTGGACAACCCGTATTTTCATCGCCGAATCAGCGTCTTGCGTCAAGAACAACCCGGTGCACGATGGCCGCGGGAGACGAGTACGGTTTGTGGATGAAAAACCCGCCGTCGCCGCCTTCACGACTTATCCACAATTTCCGATCCCCTTCGGTCACAGCTTTCCCACTGTCCGAAAAACGCCACACGGGAACCGATCCTCACCCGCGAACCCGTTCCCCGGCGAGCTGCGCTAAAGTCTGCTCATGAACGACACGATGTTCCTCGAATGGTGGCACTGGGAGATCGCCGGCATCGCGCTGGTGCTGCTCGAGCTCGCCCTGCCCTCCTTCTTCATCATCTGGTTCGGGCTCGGTGCGATGCTCACCGGATTCGTGCTGCTCGCGATGCCGGACCTGACGCTGTCGCAGCAGATCGCGGCCTGGATCATCGCCTCGATGGCGATGACCGTGCTGTGGTTCAGCTTCGCGAAGCGCGCGCGCGTCAGGACCCTGATCGGCACCGCCGCCGGCGAGGTGATCGGAGAAGTGGGCCTGCTGGTGAGCGCGGTCGCGCCCTTCGAGCGCGGCAAGGTGCGCTTCCAGCGCCCGGTGCTCGGCGCCGACGAATGGCCCTGTGTGGCCGAGAGCGCGATCGCGGCCGGCGAGCGCGTGAAGGTGGTGAGCGTGGAGGGCAGCTACGTCAAGGTGACGAAGGCCTGAGCAACAAGGAAAGCAGGGAAATGATCATGTCGGAAGGACTCGCGATCGCGATCGCGGTGCTGGTGTTCGTGGTGATCACGATCGCCAAGGGCGTGCGCCTGGTCGCGCAGGGCGAGGAGTGGGTGGTCGAGCGCCTGGGCAAGTACCACGCCACGCTGCGCCCGGGGCTCAACATCCTGATCCCCTACCTCGACCGCGTCGCCTACAAGCTGGTGACCAAGGACATCATCCTCGACGTGCAGGAGCAGGAGGTCATCACCCGCGACAACGCGGTGATCCTGACCAACGCGATCGCCTTCGTGAAGGTCACCGACCCGGTCAAGGCGGTGTATGGCGTGACCGACTTCTCCGAGGCGATCCGCAACCTGATCATGACGACCTTGCGCTCGATCGTCGGCGAGATGGAGCTCGACGAGGCGCTGTCCTCGCGCGACAAGATCAAGGCGCGCCTGCGCGAGAGCATCGCCGACGAGGCGGTCGACTGGGGCCTCACGGTGAAGTCGGTCGAGATCCAGGACATCAAGCCCTCCGAATCCATGCAGCGCGCGATGGAGCTGCAGGCCGCCGCCGAGCGCGAGCGCAAGGCCGCGGTGACCAAGGCCGAGGGCGCCAAGCAGGCCGCCATCCTCGAGGCCGAGGCGCGGCTCGAATCCGCCAAGCGCGACGCCAACGCCCAGGTCATGCTCGCCGAGGCCTCGGCCGAGTCGATCCGCCGCGTCACCGCCGGAATCGGCGACCAGGCCGGCCCGATGATGTACCTGCTCGGCGAGAAGTACATCGCCGCGCTCGAGAAGCTCGGCGACTCCGGCAGCGCCAAGATCGTGGTGATGCCCGCCGACCTCCAGGAGACCTTGCGCGGCCTCGTCGGCCGGCTGGGCGCGCGCGGCTGAATCCGCTCATCCGCTCCAGCCCGGAGTCTCCGATCGCTTTCCCCGGATCCGTACCCGCAACAAAGGAAGACAACGATGCGCAAATCCTCGAAACCCGTCCGCAGCCTGATTGCCGCCGTCGCACTGGTCACGGTCTCCACTGGCGCGCTGGCGCAGAACTTCATGAAGGACAAGGCCGAGGTCGAGAAGCTGCTCAGCGGCGCCACCTTCATCGGCGTGTATCTGCGCACCGAATCGGCCTACACGCTCAAGTTCGGCACCGACGGCACGCTCACCGACACCACCGGCGCCAAGGCGCGCTGGTGGGTGGACGAGCAGGCGCGCTATTGCCGCGAATGGCTCGACGGCAAGCTCAAGGGCAACACCGGCTGCATGAACCTCGAGCTCGAGGAAGGCCAGGTGGCGCTCTACTCCGAAGGCAAGAAGGTGGTCGAGGGCATCGTCACCCGAAAATGACCGGCGCGACCGGAGCGGGCATGCGACTGCTGATCGTCTATTCCACCATCGACGGCCATACGCTCGAGATCTGCGAGCGCATCGCCGCGATCGCGCGTGCGACCGGTCACGAGGTCGAGCTGGCCGAGGTGGAGTCGGCCAGCGCTGGACAGCTCGAGGCCTGCGACCGCGTCGTGATCGGCGCCAGCATCCGCTACGGTCACCATCGCCCTGCGGTGAAGGCCTTCATCGACCGCCACCAGGCGGCGCTCGAGGCGCGCCCGAACGCCTTCTTCTCGGTCAACGCGGTCGGCCGCAAGCCGCACAAGCGCCAGGCCGACACCAACCCCTACGTGCGCAAGTTCCTCGGCCAGCTGCGCTGGAAGCCGCAGCAGGTGGAGGTCTTCGGCGGCAAGATCGAATACCCGCGCTACGGCGTCTTCGACCGCAACATGATCCGCCTGATCATGTGGATCACCGGCGGCCCCACCGACCCGCGCTCGGTCACGGATTTCACTGACTGGACGCAGGTCGAGGCCTTCGCGCACCAGCTTCTCGCCTGACTGATGACGGAAAACGCGCGCGCCGTGGAGCCGATCGCGGGCTGGGCACTGTGGCGGCTCGACGACAACGGCAACCGCTTCGTCGTCGCGGTGTTCGCGCACCGCGAAGAGGCCGAGGCGGCCGCGTACGCCTTCGAGGCGCACGGACACAAGCAGACCTACTGGGTGGAGGCGGTCGGCGATCGCGGTTGCCCACCCGTTTGACGGGACTTCTTACACCGGCGCCGGGATGGCGGCGAGGGTGTGCTCGAGATCCTCGCAGCAGCGCATCCAGACCATCGCGACGGGCGAGGCGAGCGGTGGTGTGGATGGTCTGGGGGGCACTTCGGCCGCGGCGGACGAATCACCGCGATTTGCGGAAACTTCCGCGCGCCACGAGCCTGCAAGGCCTCGGCTACCGGCTCGTCGAGGCTGCAGACGTTTCCAGCGCCCGGTTGCCGCGCTTACTTCAGGTGGTGATGGGTCAGCGCCACCCAGTAGGCGGCGCCCACGGGCAGGTTGTCGTCGTCGAAATCGTACTTGGGATGGTGCACCATGGCGGTGTCGCCGTTGCCGATGATGCAGTAGGTGCTCGGCTTGAGCTGGGCGAAAAAGGCGAAATCCTCGCTGCCCATGTAGGTCGGCCCTGGCATCACCACCTGATCCTCGCCGAGCAGCTTGCGGGCGACGTCGGCACACTCCTCGGTCAGTGCGGGGTCGTTCACCAGCACGGCACCCGGCGAACCTTCGCGGATCTCGTAGCGGACCCCGAAGGCCTCGGCCTGCGCCGCGGTGATGGACTTGATCTTGGCGAGCACCAGCTGACGCGTTTCCGGCTTGCTGGTGCGGGTGCTCAGGCGCAGGGTCGCCGTCTGCGGAATGACGTTGCCGGCATCGCCCGCCAGGAAGGCGCCGACGCTCACCACGGCCGAATCCTTGGCCGCGACGTTGCGCGAGACGATGGTCTGCAGCGCCATGACCAAGGAAGCTCCTGCCACCACCGGGTCGATGCTTTTCTCGGGCATCGAGCCGTGGCTGCCGACACCGGTCAGCACGATTTCCCAGTTATCCACCGCGGCGAACAGCGGGCCGGAGGTGAAGTACATCTTGCCCTGCTCCAGCGCGGGCATGTTGTGCATGCCGAACACCGCATCCATCGGGAAGCGCTCGAACAGACCGTCCTGGATCATGGCGGCCGCGCCGCCCATGATTTCTTCGGCGGGCTGGAAGATCAGGTTGACCGTGCCGTTGAACGCACGAGTACGCGCCAGGTACTGCGCAGCCCCCAGCAGCATGGCGCTATGACCGTCATGACCGCAGGTATGCGACTTGCCTTCGATGGTGCTCTTGTGGTCGCTGTCATTCGCCTCCTGCACGGCGAGGGCGTCGGTATCGGCACGCAGGCCGATCGACTTCTTGCCGTCGCCGCAGCGCATCCTGGCCACCACACCCGTCTTGCCGACGCCTTCGGTGACCTCGTATCCCCACTCCCGCAGCAGCCCGGCGATGTAGCTGGCCGTCTTGTGCTCGTCGAACGCGACCTCGGGGTGGCGGTGCATGTGGTGACGCCAGGTCTTCATCGCTTCCTGATTCGCCGACAACTCTTGCAAAAGCGTGCTCATGATGACTCCCGATCGAAATCTGAAACCGGTTGATGAAACGCCCGGGCCGTGCGGACCGATGCGATCGGCCGGGGCTGACTGTGCGCACGCGCCATGCTGGAATCCACTGCGCACGGCGCGGAGAGGGTTTGCCCTGGAAGCGGGTCAGTTCTTCTTGCCGACGAACTTCGGCACGGTGAGCATGATCGACATGATCGCCACCACCACCATGAAGACGTTGAACATCAGCGCGATGATCGCTGCCTCGCGCACGGCCAGGTTGTCCTGGCGTCCGGCGAAGGTGATCACGCCTTCGAGCCAGGCGATGCTCTCGGGGTTGGCACTGAGCGCGGTGAAGATCGCAGCGGAGATCGCCACACCGAAGGCGGCGCCCAGCGAGGAAGCCATCTTGTAGATGCCCGCGCCCGAACCGGCTTGGGCGGCCGGCAGCGCGGACAGCGCGGCGTCGGTCGAAGGCGTGGCGTAGAAGGCCAGACCGACCCCGAACAGGGTGTAGCCGATGATGGCGAGGGTGTTGTAGTCCTCGAGCAGCAGGTTGGCCGGGGACAGCATCACGATCGACACGCCCACGATCAGGCAACCCCAGATCATCGGCTTGCGGGCGCCGAAGCGTTGCAGCAGCTTTTCACCGACACGGATGAAGGCGATGATCGCGATCGCATAACCCAGGGTCAGGCCACCGGCTTGCTGCGCCGTCATGTTGCCGCCCAGTTGAACCAGTTGCAGCGAAACCAGCAGGGTGCCGGCCACACCGTTGAGCAGGAAGTTGGACAGGGTGGCGCCGGTATAGGTCGGGTTCTGGAACAGCTTGAAATCGACGAAGGGTTGGCCGCTGGTGTTTTCGATGCGGAAGAACAGGGTGCCGAAGATCACCACGACGGCGATCAGACCCATGATCAGCGGGCTGGTCCAGCCCATCTTGTTGCCTTGAGTGACGACGATCTGCAGGGCCACCATGCTGATCATGAAGGTCAGCACGCCCGGCAGGTCGAACTTGTAGGCGCCTTTGGTTTCGGCCTTGCTTTCCGGTGTGCCCTTGACCATCAGCATGCCGATCACGGCGACGACGATCGAGGCGAAGAAGATGTAACGCCAGCCGAGGTTCTCCGCGACCAGGCCGCCGAACAGCGAACAGACACCCGAACCCCCCCAGGAGCCGATGGACCACAGGCTCACCGCGCGCTGACGGGCCGGACCGTCCCAGTACGTCTTCACCAGCGCGAGACTGGCTGGCATGATGCAGGCTGCCGAAACCCCCTGCAGGGCACGACCTACCAGCAGGAAGGTGGTCGCCAGGCTGCCGGTGGGGGCGAGGGCGATCAGCAGGGAACCGACGATGCTGAGCAGGAAGCCGATCTGAACGGTCTTCACGCGGCCGATACGGTCTGCAAGCCCGCCGATGACGACGATGAAGATGCCGGAAAAGAGTGCGGTGATGGCCACCGCATTGTTCATCATGCTGGCATCGATACCGAGGTCCTTTTGCATGTCCGGCGCAATGTTGAGGACCGTCTGTGCAAAAAGCCAGAATGTGATGACGCCTAAGATGATGCCATACAGCAGCTTGTCATTGCCTTGGTAGGCAGTGCTTGGTGTACCCACGACGGCTGTCATGTCGATCTCCTGAATGAAGGGCTCTGGATGGAATTCACGCGGCCATGTTAGTCATTCGCTCGAGCGGCAAAAGGCATTTCATTGACTGTGGTGAAGACCGTTTGGAATCACCCCGGACGGTTTATCGGCTTATGATTCCGGCAATAAGACTCAGTCGATTGTTTGGACGGGTTCAAAGCATTCCGAACGAAACCGATGAAAGAGCATCAACTTCGAGCGCTGGTGCAGGTCGCGGAATGCAGTTCGATTCGTGCAGCGGCCCGTTCGATGCACCTGAGCCAGAGCGCCCTGACCAAGTCGCTGCGCGAACTGGAAGAAGACGTGGGTGAGGAACTCATGACCCGCAGCTACAAGGGCATCGAGTTCACCCCGGCGGGCAGCATGCTGCTCAGCCATGCACGGCTGGCGCTGTCGATTCTCGACAAGGCGGCGAGGGAAATCCGCCTGCTGCGGGGCGGTGCAGGCGCACGCGTGGTCCTCGCCGTCACGCCCATGGCGGGGGCGGTAGCCCTGCCGCGCGTGTTGCGCGAGTACGAAAAATTGTGTCCGGACGCCGAGGTGCACCTGACCGAAGGCTTGCTGAGCCAGGTTCTGCCCGACCTGATCGAGGGGCGCCTCGACTTTGCGATCGCGGTCGCCGATCCCGCCGAGCTGCCCTACGAAGTCATCTTCGAGCCGCTCGGACCCGCCAATGCGGTGCTGGAAGGACGTGAAGGCCACCCACTGGCCGCAGCCACGACCTGGGCGGAACTCCGCGACGCCAAGTTCGTGATGAACCTGAGCCCCGGCAGTCTCGGACGTGCCTTGATGAGCTGGATGGAGCAGCAGGGTCTGCCGACGCCCAGGCACGTGATCCACTGTTCATCGACCCTGCTCATGCTCGAGCTCATGCAGCGCACGGACTGCATCGGCATCGGTCCGGGCCGTCTGTTCGACGACAAGTTCGTCGGCTATGGCCTGCAGCGCATCGACGTGACGCCCATGCCGCCGCCGATGTGTTTCGGCCTGCTGCGCCTGCGCGCCTTGCCGCTGTCGACTGCAGCCAAACCGATGGCGACCCTGTTTTCGCGTTATCTGAGCACTTGAGCGGGGACGCAGCCCGGCCGGGGCTGCGCGATGAATGGGCAACGATGCTCGGTTGCCCTCGCTCAGCCCAGCACTTCCCCGTGCTCGCGCGTGGCGTGGAAGGTCACCTTGGGCCACTTCTCCGCGGTCACTGCCAGGTTGTAGCGGCTGGTGGCCAGATACACCGGGTTGCCGTCGATGTCCTTGCCCAGGCGCAGCGCCTGCTCGCGCTCGAAGTTGCGCCGGGTGACGTCATCGGGGAAGGTGAGCCAGCGTGCGGTGTGGATGTCGGCCGGTTCGAAGATCGCATCGACCTTGTACTCGTCCTTCAGGCGCTGGGCGACGATCTCGAACTGCAGCACGCCGACCGCGCCGAGCAGCATCTGGCCGCCCTCGAGCTCGAAGACCTGGATCGCGCCTTCCTCGCCGAGCTCCTGCAGGCCCTTCTGCAGCTGCTTGGACTTGAGCGGATCGCGCAGGCGGGCGGCGCGGAACATTTCGGGCGAGAAGTAGGGAATGCCCTTGAAGCCGAGGTTCTCGCCTTCGGTCAGGGTGTCGCCGATCTGCAGCTGGCCATGGTTGTGGATGCCGACGATGTCGCCGGCGACGCCGTCCTCCATGATCACGCGCTCGTTGGCCATGAAGGTGAGCACGTTGGCCAGCTTCATCTCGCGCCCGGCGCGCACGTGGCGCACCTTCATGCCGGCGCTGTAGCGGCCGGAGCAGATGCGGAAGAAGGCGATGCGGTCGCGGTGCTTCGGGTCCATGTTGGCCTGGATCTTGAACACGAAGCCGGTGAACGCGGGCTCGGCCGGCTGCACCATGCGGCTGCCGCCATCGCGCGCCTGCGGCGGCGGCGCCCAGTCGATCAGCGACTGCAGGATCTCCTGCACGCCGAAGTTGTTGATGCCCGAGCCGAAGAACACCGGGCTCTGCTTGCCGGCGAGGAAGTCGTCGAGGTCGAAGGGCGGGGAGGCGCCGTCGATCAGCTCGACGTCCTCGCGCAACTGGCCGACCTCCATCGGGAAGCGCTTGTCGAGCTCGGGGTTGTCGAGACCCTTGATGATCTCGCCGTCGCTGCGGCGCTCCTCGCCCGGAGTGAAGGTCAGCACCTGGTGCTGCAGCAGGTGATACACGCCGCGGAAGGCCTTGCCCATGCCCAGCGGCCAGGTCACCGGCGCGCAGGTGATCTTGAGTACATCCTCGATCTCGGCGAGCAGCTCGAAGGGTTCGCGCACCTCGCGGTCGAGCTTGTTGACGAAGGTGATGATCGGCGTGTTGCGCAGGCGGCAGACCTCGAGCAGCTTGATCGTCTGCGCTTCCACGCCCTTGGCGGCGTCGATCACCATCACCGCGGCGTCGACCGCGGTCAGCACGCGGTAGGTGTCTTCCGAGAAGTCCTCGTGGCCCGGGGTGTCGAGCAGGTTGATGGTGTGGCCCTGGTACTCGAACTGCATGACCGAGCTGGTCACCGAGATGCCGCGCTGCTTCTCGACTTCCATCCAGTCCGAGGTGGCGTGGCGGGCCGACTTCCTCGCCTTCACCGTGCCGGCGAGCTGGATCGCGCCGCCGAACAGCAGCAGCTTTTCGGTGAGCGTGGTCTTGCCCGCGTCGGGGTGGGAGATGATGGCGAAGGTGCGGCGCTTCTCGACGTCGCGCAGCAGTTCGGGCGGGAAGGGGGTGGTGGTCATCGGGGCTCGTCGGCAGGAAAGCAAAAACCGCCCGCCCGGGGTCGGGCGCGGCGGGACGAGCGGGATTCTACCAAGCAATCAGGGGGATGCCGCGCCGCGGGACGCACCCGCGGCGGCATCGCGCGGCGACGGGGGCTTACTTCTTCTTGCCGACCTGGTCGCCGATCACGCCACCGATCGCGGCACCGCCCACGGTGCCGAGGATGCCGCCGTCGGTGATCACGGCACCGGCCACGCCGCCGACCGCGGCGCCGGTGGCCGCGCTCTTCTCGCGCGAGGACAGGTTGTCCCAGGTCGCACAGCCGGTGGCGGCGGCGGCGAGGAGCAGGGCGGGGACGAGGGTACGGATCTTCATGATGGCCTCCTTGTGATGGTCGGTGCGCGGAGCACAGAGACATTGCCGCGCCGTCGGGGGTGTGCAGTATGAGTGCGCATCCGACGCAGGGATCCGGTCGCGAGGTTTCGACTTGTTTCGGACTTCCCGGTTCATGCGGCAGCGCGGCAAGCGCCGATTTCCGGCCTTTCCGGCGCGCCGGCGCGCCGACCGCACGCCTGCGGGGCGGTCGCGTCGATCACATCCGGATGCAGGTCTCATCTGCCTAGCATGTCCTGCGGGCGCACCCAGGCATCGAACTCCTCCGCGCTGGTGAAGCCGAGCGCAAGCGCCGCGGTACGCAGCGTGGTGCCTTCCGCCCAGGCCTTCTTGGCGATCTGCGCGGCCTTGTCGTAGCCGATGTGCGGGTTGAGCGCGGTGACCAGCATCAGGCTGCGCTCGAGGTGCTCGGACATGCGCGCGTGGTCCGCCTCCAGGCCGGCCACGCAATGGCGCTGGAAGTTGCGGCAACCGTCGGCGAGCAGGCGGATCGACTGCAGCAGGTTGTAGGCGATGACCGGCTTGAACACGTTGAGCTGCAGATGTCCCTGGCTGGCGGCGAAGGCGATCGTGGCATCGTTGCCGAGCACCTGGCAGGCGATCATCGACAAGGCTTCGCACTGCGTCGGGTTGACCTTGCCGGGCATGATCGAGCTGCCCGGCTCGTTGGCCGGCAGCTTCAGCTCGGCGAGGCCGGCGCGCGGGCCCGAGCCGAGCAGGCGCAGGTCGTTGGCGAGCTTCATCAGCGCCACCGCGAGCGTCTTCAGCGCGCCCGACAAGGCCACCAGCGGTTCGTGTCCGGCGAGCGCGGCGAACTTGTCGGGCGCACTGACCAGGGGCAGGCCGGTCAGCGCCGCGAGTTCGGCGGTGATTTCCACGCCGAAACCCGGTGGTGCGTTCAAGCCGGTGCCTACCGCAGTGCCGCCCTGGGCGAGCTCGCACACCGCGGGCAGCGCCGCACGGATCGCATGCGCGGCGGTGTTCAACTGGGCGACGAAGGCCGACAGTTCCTGGCCGAAGGTGATCGGCGTGGCGTCCATGAGGTGCGTGCGTCCGGTCTTGAGCACCCCGGCATGGCGTTCGGCCTGGATGGCCAGCCCGTTCGACAGCTCGGTGATCGCGGGCAGCAGCTCGTCGTGCACCGCGCGCGCGGCGGCGAGGTGCATCGCGGTCGGGAAGCAGTCGTTCGAGCTCTGCGCGCGATTGACGTGGTCGTTGGGATGCACCGGCGCCTTGCCGCCGCGGCCCTGCCCGGCGAGCTCGTTGGCGCGCCCGGCGACGACCTCGTTGACGTTCATGTTGGTCTGCGTGCCGCTGCCCGTCTGCCACACCACGAGCGGAAACTGCGCGTCGTGGCGGCCGGCGAGGATCTCGTCGGCCGCCTGTTCGATCAGGCGGGCGATTTCTGCGGGCAGTTCGCCGCTGCGGGCATGCACGCGCGCCGCCGCCTTCTTGATCAGCGCGAGCGCATGCACGATGGCGATCGGCATGCGCTCCTCGCCGATGGCGAAGTGGTGCAGCGAGCGCTGGGTCTGGGCACCCCAATAGGCTTCGGCAGGGACATCGATCGGGCCGAGGCTGTCGGTTTCGCTGCGGGTCATGTTCGGCCTCCACGGGCGGGCAGACGGAAAACTCCGTCCCTACGCCATCGGACGCCGTCGGTGCCGCGCTTGTTCCGCAGCACGCCGCGCGGCAGCATGTGGCCGGTGTATGTCCAATCCGCCACCGGTGCGCCGCCATGTTCCTGCTCGATGCCTCGCTCGCCCAGTCCATCGTCGATCGCGCGATGCAGATCCTGCGCACCAACGTCAATGTGATGGACGAGCGCGGCCTGATCATCGCCAGCGGCGATCGCGCGCGCATCGGCAGCCGCCACGAGGGTGCGCTGCTGGTGCTGGCGCAGGGGCGGGCGGTGGAGGTGGACGCGGCGGTCGCGCAGCGCCTGCACGACACCCGGCCGGGCATCAACCTGCCCCTGCGCGCGGAAGGCCGGGTGGTGGGCGTGGTGGGCCTGAGCGGCGAACCCGACGCGGTCCGCCAGCAGGCCGAGCTGGTCCGTCTCGCGGCCGAGACCATGCTCGAGCAGGCGCAGTGGATGCAGATGCTCGCGCGCGACCAGCGCCTGCGCGAGGAGCTGGTGCTGCAGCTGATCGGCGTCTCCCCGCCGGGCGCCGGGCTGGACGACTGGGCAAGCCGGCTCGGCGTCGATCTTGCCCGACCGTGCGTCGCCTTGCTGATCGAGATCGCCGACGCATCGCTGGCGGCCGATGCCGTCCTCGCCGCGCAGCAGCGCCTGCGCCGGCTGCTCGCCGAGCAGGAGCCCGGCCTTGCCTGCGCGCCGGTGACGTTGCGCGAGCTTGCCGTGCTGATGCCCTTGCCGGCGGCGGAACCAGATCTGCGTAGTCGCCTCCAGGCCCTGCACGGACGCCTGGGCGGCGAGGGCAGCGGGCAGCCATGTCTTGCCCTCGGTGGCCGTTTCGGTGGCGACGATGGCCTGGCTCGTTCCTGGCAGTCCGCGCGCGCCACGCTGCAGGCCGGGCGACGCCATCGCCCGCAGGCGGCGATCCACTGCTACGACGAACTCACCCTGCCGGTGCTGCTCGCAGGCCTGGGCGAGGGCTGGCGGGCCGACGAGCTGCGTCGCCCGTTGCGGCGCCTCGCGCAGCAAGACCGCGACGGCCAGTTGCGCCGCACGCTGGCGGCGTGGTTCGCGCACGACATGAAGGCGGCGCCGAGTGCCGGCGCGCTCCACGTGCACCGCAACACCCTCGAGTACCGCCTGCGCCGCATCGGCGAGATCACCGGGCTGGATCTCGCCCGTCTGAACGACTGCCTGCTGCTGTTCATCGGCCTCGAACTGGATGTCGCGGAAGATAGGGAAATTCCACAATAAACTGTCAATTAAAGTTTATTTTTTTGTGATATCCGACGATTGATTGTCGGCTCCCAGGGACTAAGCTCCTCTGCAGCGGGCATTCGACCCGCAGCGACCGGAGACCCTGCCCATGAAGAAGATCGTCATCGCCCCCGATTCCTACAAGGAGAGCCTGTCCGCGCTGGAGGTCGCGCAGGCGATCGCGGCCGGCTTCCGCCAGGTCTTCCCCGCCGTGGAGTACGTGCTGGTGCCGGTGGCCGACGGCGGCGAGGGCACGGTCGACGCCATGGTCGCCGCCACCGGTGGCCGCAGGCAGACCGTGGCGGTGAGCGGCCCGCTCGGCCAGCCCGTCGAGGCCTTCTACGGCCTCACCGGCGACGGCGCGACCGCCGTGATCGAGATGGCGGCCGCCAGCGGCCTGGCGCTGGTGCCGCCGGACCGGCGCAACCCGCTCGTCACCAGCTCGCGCGGCACCGGCGAGCTGATCCGTGCCGCGCTCGACGCCGGTGCGCGCCGCTTCATTCTCGGCATCGGCGGCAGCGCCACCAACGACGGCGGCGCCGGCATGGTGCAGGCGCTCGGCGCCCGCCTGCTCGACGCGCAGGGCGGCGAGCTCGGCCCCGGCGGCGGTGCGCTCGCCGCCCTCGAGCGCATCGACGTCTCCGCGCTCGATCCACGCCTGGCGCAATGCCGCATCGAGGTCGCCTGCGATGTGGACAACCCGCTCACCGGGCCACGCGGCGCCTCGGCGGTGTTCGGCCCGCAGAAGGGTGCCAGCGTCGAGATGGTGCAGGCGCTCGATGCCAATCTCGCCCGCTTCGCCCGCATCGTCGAGCGCGACCTCGGCGTCGCGGTCGAGGCGGTAGCGGGCGCCGGTGCGGCCGGCGGCATGGGCGCGGCGATGCTGGCCTTCTTCGGCGCCACGCTGAAACCGGGCATCGAGATCGTCACCGCCGCCGTGGGGCTGGACGCCCACGTGCGCGACGCCGACCTGGTGATCACCGGCGAGGGCCGCATCGACTTCCAGACCGTGCATGGCAAGACCCCGATCGGCGTTGCCCGCGTCGCCAAGCGCCACGGCATTCCGGTGATCGGCATCGCCGGCTCGCTCGGCGCGGACGTCGGCGTGGTGCACGCGCACGGCATCGACGCGGTGTTCAGCGTGCTGGGCAAGCCCTGCACGCTGGACGAGGCCTTGCACGATGCCGCGGCCAACGTCGAACTGACCGCGCGCAACGTGGCGGCGGTGCTGCGCATCGGGCTGGCGCGACGCTGATCCGGTAGTCTCCACTCGAGGCCGGACGCAGGCCGGGGCGGTGCAGGCGGGCGAACGCCCTCATCCGTGTTGCTACGACTGCACGGTGCCACGGTGTGCGGGCATCATGCGGGTTCGCATGTGGCTCCCGAGAGCCGCCCGATCCTTCCAGCGCGTCCGTCGCGCGCCCCGCACGAAGGCCTGTATGGACATCATCTTCGGCATCATCCTGCCGGTCTTCGGCACGCTTGGCCTCGGCTACGTCGCGGCGCGCTCCGGCGTGTTCGACGAGGCGGCCAACCGCGGGCTGTCCGTGTTCGTGTTCAACTTCGCGCTGCCCTTGATGCTGTTCCGCGCGATCGCGCAGGCCGAGCTGCCCGACGCGATGCCCTGGGGCTATCTGCTGTCCTACTACATCGGCGCCTTCGGGGTGTATGCGCTGGCGATGCTGGGCGGGCGGGTGCTGTTCGGGCGCCGGCTCGGCGAGCAGGCGGTGCTCGGGCTGGGGGCGGGCTTCTCCAACACCGGGATGCTCGGCATTCCGCTGGTGATGACCGCTTACGGCCCGCCGGCGGCGCTGCCGCTGTTCGTGATGATCGCCTGCCACAGCCTGCTGATGCTGCCGCCCACCACCGCGCTGATCGAGGCCGCGCAGGGCGCGCGCGAGGGGCTGGGGCCGATGTTGCTCAAGCTCACGAAGAGCGTGCTCGGCACGCCGATCATCTGGGGCCTGTCCTGCGGGCTGGCGTTCGCGCTGCTCGGCATCGACATCCCCGGTCCGCTCGACGCCGTCGCGAAGGGCCTGGGCAGCGCGGCGACGCCGTGCGCGCTGTTCGCGCTCGGCGCCTCGCTGACGCGCTACAGCCTGGGCGGCAACCTGCGCGAGCCGGCGCTGCTGGTGGCGCTGAAGGCGGTGGTGCATCCGGCGATCGTGTGGCTGCTCGCCACCCAGGTGTTCGCCGTGCCGCCGCTGTGGGTGGCCACCGGCGTGCTGCTGGCGGCGCTGCCGGCGGGCATCACGCCCTATCTGTTCGCGCAGCGCTACGGCGCCTGCCAGTCCACCGTGGCCTCGGCGGTGTTCCTGTCGACCCTGGTGTCGGTGGGCACGCTGTCTGTGCTGCTCTTCGTGTTGCGGCCCTGATGTCCGTATTCCTCGAACTGCTCGACTTCTCCCTCGGGGTCACCGGGCCGATCTTCACGCTGCTCGGCCTCGGCGTGCTGCTGCGTCGGGTCGGGCTGATCACCGAGGGCTTCATCGCGGCGGGCTCGCGGCTGGTGTTCGTGGTCGGCCTGCCGACCATGCTCTTCGTCAACATCGCGCGCACGCGCCTGGAGGACTCGGCGAGCGCCGGCATGCTGGTGTATGGCCTGGCGGCGACGGTGGCGATCTGGCTGCTGATGGAGTGGGTGGCGAGCTTCGTCGTGCAGCCCGAGCGCGACCGCGGCGTGGTGGTGCAGGGCGCCTTCCGCTCCAATTTCGGCGTGGTCGGCCTGGCCTACTGCGGCAACGCCTACGGCGAGGCGGGGCTGGCGATGGCCTCGCTCTACGTCGGCGTGCTCACCATCCTGGTGAACATCCTCGGCGTGATCACGCTCAGCCGTTCGCTGCACAGCAGCCAGGGCCCGGGCAAGGTCCTGCGCGGCATCGCCACCAATCCGCTGATCCTCGGCATCCTGCTCGCGCTGCCGGTGTCGGCCTTCGCCCTCCCGCTGCCGGCGGTGGCGATGAAGTCGGCCGCCTACATCGCCGACATGACGCTGCCGCTCGCGCTGCTGTGCACCGGCGCGACGCTGGATTTCCGCAGCCTGCGCAGTGAAGCCGGCAACACCGCGCTGGCCACCTTCGGCAAGCTGGTGGCGATGCCGCTCGTGTTCACGCTCGGCGCATGGGCGGCGGGATTCCGCGCCATGGAACTCGGCGTGCTGATGCTGATGGCGTCCTCGCCTTCGGCGGCGGCGAGCTATTCGATGGTGCGGGCGATGGGCGGCAACGCCACGCTGGCCGCCAACATCATCGCGCTGACCACGCTCGGCTCGCTCTTCACCACCAGCGTCGGCGTCTCGCTCCTGCGTGGTGTCGGGCTGATGTGATCCTGCTTGCCCGGCACTTCTGCCGAGCGGCTTCACTGAAAGGCATTCGAAAGCCCTCCTCCGTATCGTCCGCCTCACCCTGCGAGGCGGCACGTGTCCGCCGCGCAGCGAACATATTCCGATATGGAGGAGATCGCCATGCTGCTCAAGAAGACCCTGTTCGCCGCCGCCACCGCGGTGCTTGCCACGCTCGCCGCCGGTGTCGTCCACGCCGCCCCCGAGAAGCCCGAATGCATCGCGCCCGCCAAGCCCGGCGGCGGCTTCGACCTCACCTGCAAGCTCGTGCAGAGCGCGCTGCAGAACGGCTACCTCGAGGCGCCGATGCGCGTCACCTACATGCCCGGCGGCATCGGCGCGGTGGCCTACAACACCGTGATCGCCAACCGGCCGGCCGAGGCCGGCACGGTGGTGGCCTTCTCCGGCGGCTCCTTCCTGAACCTGGCGATCGGCAAGTTCGGCAAGTACACCGAGGATGATGTGAAGTGGGTCGCCGCGGTGGGTGCCGACTACGGCGCGATCATCGTGCGCGCGGACTCGCCCTTCCAGAGCCTCAAGGACCTGATCGAGGCCACCCGCGCCAACCCGGGCAAGGTGGTGTACGGCGCGGGCGGTTCGGTCGGCAGCCAGGACTGGATGAAGTCGGCCCTGGTGGCGCGCGAGGCGGGCGTGGATCCCAAGTCGATGCGCTACGTCGCCTTCGAGGGCGGTGGCGAGGCGATGACCGCGCTGATGGGCGGCCATGTGCAGGTTTACTCGGGCGACGCCTCCGAGGTGGCGGCGCACCTGAAGGGCGGCCGCGTGCGCGTGCTCGCGGTGCTCGCTCCCGAGCGCCTGCCGGGCGAGCTGGCGGCGATCCCGACCGCGATCGAGCAGGGCTACAAGGTCGACTGGACCATCGCCCGCGGCTACTACGTCGGTCCCAAGGTCGCCGATGCGGACTACGCCTGGTGGGTGGCGACCTTCGACAAGATGCTGGCCTCGCCGGAGTTCGACAAGCTGCGCGCCGAGCGCGGCCTGTTCCCCTTCGCCCGCACCGGCGCGGCGGCGACCGAGTACGTGAAGCAGGAAGTGCAGCGCTTCAGGAAGCTCGCCGTCGAGCTCGGCCTCACCGCGCAGTAATCCTCCTCCGCAAACCCTGCCCGCCTGCTGCGACGCCCGAGGGGGCACCGCAGCAGGCGGCACACGGGAGTTCGACCATGAGTGAAAGAATCTTCGGCGGCGTGCTGCTGCTGGTGAGCCTGGCCGGCATCTGGATCGGCTGGGACCTGCAGGCGCCGATGTCCTACGAGCCGGTGGGGCCGCGCGCCTTCCCGCTGCTGGTGCTGTTCCTGCTCGGCCTGTGCGCGATCGCGCTGATGCTGGAGAAGACGAGCGAGACGGTGTGGGCACCGCCCCCGGTGCTCAAGCGCATCGGCCTGCTGTTCCTGATCGTGCTCGCCTATGCCCTGCTCTTCGACAAGCTCGGCTTCACGATCGCGACCGCGCTGATGACCGTCCCGGTGGCGCGCTTCTTCGGCGGCAGCTGGAAACAGGGCGTCGTCGGCGGCATCGGTCTGGGCGTGGGCATGTTCTTCTTCTTCGACCGTCTGCTCGACGTCGCATTGCCCACCGGGCTGTGGCTGAACGGCATCCTGGGGTAAACCATGGAAACCTTGTCGCTTCTGATGGACGGCTTCGCCGTCGCCGGCACGCCGGAAAACCTGATGATCGCGCTGATCGGCTGCTTCATCGGCACCGTGGTCGGCCTGCTGCCCGGCCTGGGGCCGATCAACGGCGTCGCCATCCTGCTGCCGATCGCGTTCGCGATGAAGCTGCCGCCCGAGTCCGCGCTGATCCTGCTGTGCGCGGTGTATGCGGGTTGCGAGTATGGCGGCCGCATCTCCGCCATCCTGATCAACGTGCCCGGCGACGCCGGCGCGGTGATGACCACGCTCGACGGCTACCCGATGGCGAAGAAGGGCCTCGCCGGCCCCGCGCTGTCGATGTCGGCGCTCGCTTCCTTCACCGGCGCGCTGCTCGCCACCATCGGCATCGTCGCCTTCGCGCCGCTGCTCGCCGAGTGGGCGATCGCCTTCGGCCCGGCGGAGTACTTCGCGCTGATGGTGCTGGCGCTGTCCTGCCTCGGCGGCCTGGTCGGCGACTCGCTGCCCAAGGCGATGACCGCCTGCCTGATCGGCCTGCTGCTGTCGACCGTGGGCATCGACGCCAACAGCGGCGTCTATCGCTACACCTTCGACATGCTGCACCTGCAGGACGGCATCCCCTTCATCGTCATCGTGATCGGCCTGTTCGCGGTCAGCGAGCTGATGCTGATGCTGCAGAACGAGCACACCGCGAGCGAGCCGATCACCATCACCGGCCGCATTCTGTTCAACATGAAGGAGCTGATGCTGGCGAAGTGGACGATGCTGCGCTCGGCCTTCTCCGGCTTCTTCATCGGCGTGCTGCCGGGTGCCGGCGCCACCATCGCCTCGGCGATGTGCTACGCGATGGAGCGCCGCATGGCGGGCAAGGACCACCAGTTCGGCAACGGTGACATCCGCGGCGTGGCCGCGCCGGAGGCGGCCAACAACGCCTCGGCCAACGGCTCGCTGGTTCCGATGCTGACCCTGGGCGTGCCGGGCTCGGGCACCACCGCGGTGATGATCGGCGCGCTCACGCTGTACAACATCACGCCGGGGCCCACCCTGTTCCAGGACCAGCCGGTGATCGTGTGGGGCCTCATCGCCTCGCTCTTCATCGCCAACGTGATGCTGCTGGTGCTCAACATCCCGCTGATCCGCGTGTTCGTGAAGTTCCTCTCGATCCCCAACTGGCTGCTGGTGCCGGGCGTGGCGGCGATCTCGCTGGTGGGCGTGTATGCGGTGCATGGCACGACCTTCGACCTCATCCTCGGCACCCTGATCGGCGGCGTCGGCTACCTGCTGCGGGTGATGAACTTCCCGATCGCGCCCTTCATCCTCGGCTTCGTGCTCGGCGACATGATGGAGCAGAACCTGCGCCGCGCCCTGTCGATCAGCGATGGCGACGTCGGCGTGCTGTTCGCCAGCCCGATCTCGATCGGCCTGTGGGTGGCGGCGGCGGCGATGCTGCTCGGCCCGCGCCTGATGCGCATGATGGAGCAGCGCAAGGCGGTGACCGCCTGAGCGCGAAGATCACCTTCCGGGATTCCGGGATTCATCCTCCGATGACCGGAATCCGCGAGCGCGGCGGGCCCCTCCCGGCCCGCCGCCTTTCGAAGAGCGCCCCAAGGGCGCTCTTTTTTTGTGCCGGAGGGTGCGCGCTCAGTGCTCCGCCTGCGGGCCGGACACGGGGTCGATCACCCGCGGCCGGCCGCCCTGGTCGAGGGCGACGAAGACGAAGCTCGCGTCGGTGACCTTGACCTGTTCCTCGCCGTCGCGCGAGCGGCGCCAGGCCTCGACCTGGATGGTCATCGAGCTGCGTCCGACGCGCACGATGTCGGCGTACAGGCTGACCTCGTCGCCGATATACACCGGGCGCAGGAAGGTGATGCGGTCCACCGAGACCGTCGCGCAGCGGCTGCGGGCGCGGCGGGCGGCGACGTTGCCGGCGGCGAGGTCCATCTGGGCCATCAGCCAGCCGCCGAAGATGTCGCCGGCGGGGTTGGCGTCGGCCGGCATGGCGATGGTGCGGATGGCGGGTTCGCCGCGGGGTTGGGAGGGGGTCTCATGCGGGTTCATGGCAGGGCTCGCTGATTGGGAAAGGGAATGGAGACAGGAAGCGGAGACAGGAAACGGAGACAGCCGCAGCGCAAGGCGGCTGCGGTCGAGGTCGCCGTGCACCGTAGCGCAGAAGGCCGCGCGTCGACGCAAAAGGCAGGTGCAGCGGAAGATTTCCGCGTGCACCTGCCCTGCGTGAAAGCGTCGCCCTGGCGGATGGATCAGAAGCGGTGGCGCATGCCCGCCATCATCACCTGGTGCTTGTCGCCGGCGGCCGGCGTCAGGTTGCCGATCGCGTAGTTGGCGCCGACCTCGTTGTCGAGCTGCGAGTAGCCGGCGTACAGCGTGGTGCGCTTGGACAGCGCGTGCAGGTAGTAGGCCGACCAGCCGCTGGCGTCCTCGCTCGCGGCGCCGTCGGATTCGTCGCGGTCGGCGTAGCTGATCGCCACCGTGTTCGCCGGATCGAGGCGGATCTCCGCGCTGAGGTCCCAGCTGCGCGCCTTGCCGTTGCCCACGCTGCCGCGCTCCTTGTCCTGCGACCAGGCGAAATAGGGCTTCACGATGCCGAAGTCGTAGGACAGGGCGAAGCCGTCGGTGCGCACCTTGCCGCCGCTGGCGTCGCGCTGCACGGTCTGCGTGACCAGGGAGCCGGCGAGCGCGCCGTTGGCGTAGAGCATCGCGATGCCATGGCCGTCGCCCTCCTGGCGCGCGGTCGAGTCGGTTCCGCTCTCCTTGCCGAACCAGTAGCCGCCCTCGAGCTCGAAGCCGGCGAGTTTCGCCGAGCGGACCTTGATCATGTTGTCGAAGCGCGTCTCGTAGGCGGGCTTGACCGCGCCCGCCTTGCGGATCAGCAGGCCGGCGCTGCGGTCGGCGTTGCCCGTGGCGTCGAAGGGATCGAGCGCGTCGAAGGCCGGGGAATACTGGCGGCCCAGGGTCACGCGGCCGAGGCCGTTTTCCAGGCCGACGAAGGATTGGCGGCCGAACAGCCGCCCGCCTTGCTCGGCCACGCCGGTCGAGGGGTCGAAGCCGCTCTCGAGCACGAACAGGGCCTTGTTGCCGTTGCCGAGATCCTCCGTGCCGCGGAAGCCGAGCCGCGAGCCGTTGAGCTCGCCGTGGCCGATGCCCTCGTAGCGCTGCGAGCCGGATTTCTCGTAGCCGAGGTTGAGGTCGATCAGGCCGTAGAGGGTGACGTTCGATTGGGCCAGCGCGAGCGATGGCAGGGCGAGGGCGGCGGCCACCAGGGCCGGCGCGGAAAGGCGTTGCATGGGAGTCTCCTCGATCGTTCGGATGTGCGCGCCGGATGGATCGGGCGCGTGGCGCGCATTGCAGCGCCGACGCCTTTCGATCGGCTTTCAGCGCGATCCGGGGACGAGGAGAAGAGCGACGTTCAGGCGCTTGGCGTGCTGCCGAGCGGAAGTTCGACCTCCACGCACAGCCCGCGGCCGCCGGCACCGTCGCGCAGCGTCACCCGTCCGCCGTGGGCGAGCGCGATCTCGCGCACGATCGCCAGCCCGAGCCCGCTGCCTTCGCTGTCGCCCTGGCCGAGGATGCGGTAGAAGCGCTGGAACACGCGCTCGCGCTCGGCGGTGGGGATGCCGGGTCCCTGGTCGCAGACGCTCACCACCGCGTCCTCGCCGAAGGCGGCGACGGCGACGGTCACCGCCGAGCCGGGCGGGCTGTAGCGGATGGCATTGTCGATCAGGTTGGAGACCATCTCGCGCAGCATCGGGGCGTTGCCCTGCATCGTCAGGGCATGTCCGATGCCCTCGTAGGCGAGGTCGATGTCGCGCTTCAGCGCGAGCGGGGCGAGTTCCATCGCCACCTCCTTCACCAGGCCGGCGAGGTCGAGCGCGGCGCGTTCGCCGATCAGGCCGTTGACCGCTTCGGCGCGCGACAGGGTCAGCATCTGGTTGGCCAGCCGGCGCGCCGCGCGGGTGCTGCGCAGCAGGCTGGCGAAGGTCGCCAGCATCTCCTCGGGGTCGGTCTGACGCAGCCCGTATTCGGCCTGCGTGGTGAGCACCGCGAGCGGGGTGCGGATCTGGTGCGCGGCGTCGGCGAGGAAGCGCCGGCGCGCGGCGAGCATCGCCGAAAGGCGTTCCATGTGGTGGTTGATCGCGTCGATCAGCGGCGCGATCTCGCTCGGCACGCGTTCCATGCGCACCGGGGTGAGATCCTCCTCGTCGCGCGCGCGCATGTGGTCGCGCACGCGCAGCAGGGGGCGGAAGGCGGTGCCGAGCGCGGCCAGCACCAGGATCGCCCCCACCGCGACCAGCAGCGACTGGCGCTGCAGGCTGGCGACGAACAGGTCGTGCGCGAGCGCCCGGCGTGCACCGGTGGTCTCGGCGAACACGATCAGCACCGCGTCGCCGCCGCGCAGCGCGGGGTCGTAGAGACGCTTGCGCATCGCCGCCAGGCGCACCGTCTCGCCGGCATGGGTGAGGTCGAAGATGCGTACGCTGCCGTCGTCCGCGGGCAGCTCCGGTGGGCGCAGGTCGGCATACCCGGTGACCAGCCCGCCGGCAGGGTCGAATACGGCATGGAAGATGCGTTCGGCAGCATCGGCCTCGAAGCCTTCGAAGGCGGCGTAGGGGATGTCCACCTGGATCTGGCCGCCGAGCGAGTGGGTGCGTTCGCCGATCGCGCGCACCGAGGCGGTGAGCGTGCGGTCGTAGGCCTGGTTCACCGCGTCGAGCGCGCTGCGATGGGTGAAGAAGGCGTTGATCAGGAGCAGCACGGCCAGGGGCGGCAGCAGCCAGACGAGCACGCGCTGACGCAGGCTGCCGCCGTGTCCGGGCGCAGCTACCGCCCTGGCAGCCGCGCCGTGCTCGCGATCGTCCGTGCCCGGGTTTGCCGGTCCGGACCCGGAGGCGCCGTCCATGTCAGGCTGCCGGCTTCTCGGCGAGCAGGTAGCCGAGCCCGCGCAGCGTGTTGATCGCCACGCCCGCGCCTTCGAGCTTCTTGCGCAGGCGCGAGACGTAGATCTCGATCGCCTCCACGCGTGCTTCGGCATCGAACTCGAACACCTTCTCGAACAGGGCCTCGCGGGCGACCGGGCGACCGACCCGTGCGAGCAGCGCTTCCAGCACGGCCAGCTCGCGCGGAGTCAGTGCCAGCGCCTGTCCGTCCACCGCCGCCATGCGGGTGGTGGTGTCGAACTCGAGCCGGCCCAGGCGCACCAGCGGCACCTGGTTGCCGGCGCGGCGCAACAGCGCCTTGATGCGTGCCTCGAGTTCGGCGAGCTCGAAGGGTTTGGGCAGATAATCGTCGGCGCCGAGGTTGAGCCCGTGCACCCGCTCCTCGGTGCTGCCGCGCGCGGTGAGCACCAGCACCGGTGTGGGAGCAGGCTTGTCGGGGCCGCTCTCGCGGTTGCGCAGGCGGCGCAGCACTTCGAGGCCGTCCAGCCCCGGCAGGGACAGGTCGAGGATCACCAGGTCGTAGCGTTCCGTGCGCAAGGACTGATCGGCATGGTCGCCACGATTGAGCACATCCAGCACGAAACCGGCATGCCGAAGCGAGCGCGCCACCCATTCGGCGAGTTCGGCGTGGTCCTCGACCAGCAACAGGCGCATCGGTGTTCCCGCTGAAAGTGAATCGAAAGGCGTGTGCGGGATTATCGGCGCAAAGCCGGGGTGCGTCCAAGGCGGCACATGCCGGGCATTCCCCGCATGGCGGTGCGGGCGCGGGGGCACGCGGAGCACGAGGAGGAGGGGTGATGAGGATCAGGGGTGGGAGGGCCGCGCTGAAGACGGTGCTGGCGGTCGTGGCGGCGGTGGCGATCGCCCCGGCGCGGGCCGAGCCGATCGCCGATCGCTTCGATCAGGCACGCCTGGAGGGCGTGGTGGTCGTCTATGCGGCGACCGACCTCGAGGTGGTCAAGCCGGTCATCGACGACTTCGAGGCCCTCCATCCCGGCGTTCGGGTGCAGTACCACGACATGCACTCGGCCGAACTCCATGCGCGCGTGGTCGACGAGGCCCGGCGCGGGCTGGCCGGTGCCGACGTGGTGTGGAGCTCGGCGATGGACCTGCAGGTGAAGCTGGTCAACGACGGCCACGCCCAGCCGCACCGCTCCGCCGAGACCGCGGCGCTGCCGCGCTGGGCGGTGTGGAAGGACGAGGCCTTCGGCACCACCTACGAGCCGGCGGTGATCGTCTACAACAAGCATCTGCTCGGCACGACCGAGGTGCCCGACAGCCATGCGGAGCTGATCCGCCTGCTCGATCGCGACCCGGCGCCGTTGCGCGGGCGCATCGCCACCTACGACCCCGAGCGCTCCGGCCTCGGCCTGCTGCTGCACACGCAGGACGCGCAGGCCAACCCGATCGTGTTCTGGCAGCTCGCGCGCGGCATGGGCCGGCAGGGCCTGGAGCAGCACGCGGCGAGCAGCGAGATGCTCGACCGCGTCGCCGCGGGCAAGCTGGTGCTCGCCTACAACGTGCTGGGCTCGTACGCGCACCGGCGGGCGCGCAGCGATCCGGCGCTCGGGGTGGCGCTGCCGCGGGACTACACGCTGGTGCTGAGCCGGGTCGCCTTCATCGTGCGTGGCGCGCGTCATCCGGCGGCGGCGCGCCTGTGGCTCGATCATCTGCTGTCGACCCGAGGCCAGGCCCTGCTCGCCGCCAACCTCGGCCTGCTGCCGGTGCGCACCGACGCCGGCACCGCGGGCGCGGACAGCGCTGCCGCGCTGCTCCACCACAACCTGCAGCATGCCTTCCGCCCGATCCGCATCGGCTCCGGGCTGCTCGCCTACCAGGACCAGGCCAAGAAGCAGGCCTTCCTGCGCCAGTGGGATGCGGCGACGCGGCCGGCTTCCGAGTGAGGCCCGCCCGGCCGACCGGATCCCCGCTTCTCTCCCCCACCGCCGCGCAGCGTGGTCCCGGATCGCGGTGCGTCCCCAGCGGCCCTTTCTCCGTTTCGTCCCGATCTCTCGCCGATCTCCTGCCGATGTCCGCCCTCTCCACGCTCCGTCTCGCCGCCTGGCGCCAGATCCTTCCCACGCTCGCGCTCGCCACGCTCGCCGGCTGGCTGGCCGAACGCCTGCACCTGCCGCTGCCGTGGATGATCGGTCCGCTGTTCGCCGTGGCCGGCGCACGCATGGCCGACCTGGACCTGCGCCCGCTCCCCGGTGGACGGCAGACGGGACAATGGGCGATCGGCGCCGCGCTCGGGCTGTACTTCAGTCCGGAGGTGGTGGCGCAACTGAGCCTGCATGCGCCGCTGGTGATCGCGGCCGCGCTGGGCTCGCTGGTGCTCGGCATGGCCTACGCCTTCATTCTGCTGCGGCTGGGGGGCGTGGATGCGCCGACCGCGTTCTTCGCCGCCCTGCCGGGCGGGGCCTCGGAAATGGCCAACCTCGCCGATCGCCACGGCGGTGCGGTGGACCGCATCGCCGCGGCGCACGCCATCCGGGTCATGATGGTGGTGTCGGTGCTGCCCTTCGCGCTCACCTTCGCCGGGGTGCAGGGCAGCGACGTCTACGTGCCCCTGGCGCGGGATGTGGACGCGCAGCACTTCCCGCTGCTAGTGGGCGCGAGCCTGCTCGGGGTGGGGGCGTTCAAGCTGCTGCGCATCGCCAATGCGTGGGTGCTCGGGCCGCTGCTCGGCGTGGCGCTGGCGACGCTGGCCGGCGTGCCGCTGTCGGCGCTGCCGCCCTGGGTCGTCAATGGCGGTCAGCTGCTGATCGGCTGTGCCCTCGGCTGTCGCTTCTCGCGTGCCTTCTTCCGCGCCGCGCCACGCTTCATGAGCGTCGCGGCGCTCACCGGGGCGATGTCGATCGTGCTTGCGTTCGCCCTCGCGACCCTGCTCGGCCTGGTCGCGGAGGTGCCGCTGTCGACGCTGGCGCTGGCGACCGCTCCCGGCGGAGTGTCGGAGATGTGCATCACCGCCAAGGTGCTGCAGCTGGGCGTACCCCTGGTCACCGTGTGCCATGTGTTGCGCGTGGTGGTGTTGACCGTGGGTGCGCAGTGGAGCTTCGGCATCTTCCGCCGCCTGGTGGCCGTCTGAGCGGCGCCGGTACGCCCGCGCGGGCGTACCGGCGCGGGATCAGGCGCCGTCCGCCAGCGTCGGGTAATCGGTGTATCCCTTCGGCCCGGGGGTGTAGAAGGTCGCCGGATCGGGCGCGTTGAGCGCGGCCTTGCGGCGGATGCGTTCGGGCAGGTCGGGGTTGGCGAGGAAGGCGGTGCCGAAGGCGACCGCGTCGAGCTTGCCGGCGGCGATCGCGGCGTTCGCTTCGTCCGCCGAGTAGCCCATGTTGCCGATCAGCACGCCACGGTAGGCGGCGCGCACCGGTGTCACCACGTCGCCGTGCTGCTGGCCGAAGAAATCGCCGCGCATCAGGTGCAGGTAGGCGAGCCGCCAGTCGTTCAGGCAGCCGGCGAGCCAGCTTGCCAACCCGATCGGGTCGCTGTCGATCATGTCGTTGTAGCTGTTGAGCGGCGAGAGGCGCACGCCGACGCGGCCGCCGCCCCACACCTTGCACACCGCGTCGAGCACCTCGAAGAGCAGGCGGGCGCGGTTCTCGCGCGGTCCGCCGTAGGGACCGCCGCGCTGGTTGCTGCCGTCGCGCAGGAACTCGTCGAGCAGGTAGCCGTTGGCGCCGTGCACTTCCACGCCGTCGAAGCCGGCGGCACGGGCGTTCTCGGCGGCGCGCGCGAAGCCGGCGACGATGTCCGGCAGCTCGTCGTCGCGCAGTTCGCGCGGCACGACGTAGGGCTGCTTGCCCTGGGGCGTGTGCACCTCGTCGCCGGTGATCGCGAGCGCGCTGGGCGCAACCGGCTGGCGGCCGTCGTTGAGCAGCGGGTGGCAGGCGCGGCCGCCGTGCCAGATCTGCAATACGATGCGCCCGCCGGCGGCATGCACCGCGTCGGTGACCTTCTTCCAGCCTGCGACCTGGGCCTCGGAGTGGATGCCGGGCTCGTGCCAGAAGGCGGAGTTGCCCTCCATCGCCATCGTCGCCTCGGCGATCAGCAGGCCGGCGCTGGCGCGCTGGGCGTAGTGGGTGGCCATCAGCGCGCCGGGCACGTGGCCGTCCTCGGCGCGGCAGCGCGTGAGCGGGGCCATCAGGACGCGGTTGGGCAGGGCGAGATCGCCCGCCTGCAGCGGGGTGAAGAGATCGGTCATGGGGTCTTGTCCTCGGGGTCGATCGGATCGAAAAGTCGGGCGAAGGCTGCGCGCGCCGCCGTCTCGGCGAGGTCGGCGAGACGCACGGCCTGCGCCTTGCGCTCGGCGGGCGCTTCGTCCAGCACGGAGCGCGCGAGCGCGCGGAGGTTCCCCGACGCAGCCAGGTGATGGCGTCGTGGCGGGTGCCAGGTGTCGAGCCAGGCGCGCAGCTTCGCGGCCTGCGGTGCCCCGCCTGGAAGGAGGCCGATCGCGGGACGCGCGAAGGCGTCGGCGACGATGCGTGCGTGCAGGCTGCTCGCGCAGCATAGCGCGGCGTTGGCGATCAACGCGCACAGATCCATGACGTGGGGGGAGGCGGCGATGACGGCCGCCTCCGGATCGGGCAGGCGGCGGCGCAGGCGCTGCAGTACGTCGGGGTCGTCGTGCCAGGGCGCACGCCCGGCGCAGAACAGCACGATGCCCAGGTCGCGCTCGCGCTGGATCGCCGCAAGCTCGCCCGCGAGCGTGGCGAGGGTGGCGTCGTCGCCGAACTCTGCCGCGAGCTGCACCGCCACGTAGCCTCGCGCGAAGCGTGCCCGCAGCGCCGCGACCTCGCCCGTCGCGGCGTGGTGCGCCACCTCGGCGCCGAGCAGGCGTTCGACCAGCACCGCGGGGTCGGGGACCAGCGCCGCGTCGAGGCCCGCGGCGGCGAGGGCGTCGCGGGTGCAGCGGTCGCGCACCTGCACCCCTGCGGCCGCGCGCAGCTCGGCAAGCGCCTCGGCACGCAGCGCCGCGGGCAGGGCCGCGAAGCCGACCCCGCCGATGCCGGTGTGCACGCTGCGCGTGCCGGGCGGCAGCGCGGCATGCGCAGCGAGGTAGGGCAGACCACGCGGAACCCCGAGCGCGTGCCGTGCCCAGGCCGCGCGCGCGGCGGGGTCGTGGTCGTATAGCGCGATCGCGCGTGCGGCGCCGGCGTTGTCGAGCAGCATCACCGCCGCCTCCCAGGCGCTGCAGTCGAGGATCTCGCCACCCACCTGCAGCAGCCCCGGCGGGGGCGTGTCGCGACGGGGCGGCTTCCATTCCGCGGCGAGTTCGGCGAGCGCTTCCACGCGGGCACCGCCGTCCGCACGCAGATCGCGCACGGCGAGGCCGGCGAAGCGCAGCTCCCGTCCGGGCAGGAGGCGCGCGGCCAGTTCCGCTGCGATGCGGCCGAGCAGCAGGTCGCCGAGGTTGTGGCGGTCGAAGGCACCGAACAGGATCAGCGGCGAGGGCTGCCCGACCCGGGGCGTGGCGCCGGCCGCCGCCTGCGCGGGCGAGAGGGGGCGGAGGGATGTCGCGGTGCGCGCGCCGGGCCCGTTCATCGCCCCCCCTGCCTCAATCCGCGCCGGTGCGCAGGCGGTCGAGGCGCAGGCGCTGGCGCTCGTCGAAGAGCCGGCGCGCGCCCAGGCTCACCGCCACCACGGTACCGAAGCCGGTGCCACCGGCGATCAGGAACATCACCAGGATCTGGTATTTCACCGCCTCCACCGGCGCGGTGCCGGCGAGGATCTGGCCGGTCATCATGCCGGGCAGGCTGACGATGCCGGCGGCGGCCATGGCGTTGATGATCGGGATCATGCCGACGCGGATCGCCTCGCGCCGGGTGTCGGCGATGGTCTCGTTCCAGTTCTGGCCGAGGGCGAGCCGGGTCTCGAGCACCGTGCGCCGCGCGCTCGCCTCCTGGGTCAGGCGGTCCAGCCCGAGGGCGATGCCGTTCATGGTGTTGCCGAGCACCATGCCGAGCAGCGGGATCGCGTACTGGGGCGCATACCACGGCGTGTTGCCGATCACCACCAGCAGCGCCAGCACGCTGACGGTAAAGGAGGACACGAACATCGACAGCGTGCCCAGGCCGAAGCCCCACCACCCGACGAAGCGGCGCTTCTGCCGCGCCATCACCTCGCGCCCGGCGGCGGTGATCATCACCGCGGCCATCGCCGCCACCCACAGGAAGTGCGCGTTGTCGAACAGCAGCTTCAGCACCAGACCGATCAGCAGCAACTGGATCGTGGTGCGCGCGGCCGCCACCACCAGGCGCTGCTCGATGCCCAGGCCCAGGCGCAGCGACAGCCCGGCCAGCGCCAGGATCAGCAGCGCGGCGAGCGCAAGGTCGAGGACCGAGAGCTCCATCACCATGCCGCGCCCTCGGCGTCGGGGGGCCTGTCCGCGCCTGCAGCCTTTCCTTTGTCCGCGGCCGCCTTCCCGCCTTCCTCTTCCTCCACCAGCTTGCCGTCCTCGAGCAGGAAGCGTCGCCGCGCCACCCGTGCGGCCTGGCGCGGGTCGTGGCTGACCCACAGCAGCGCGGCGGCGTGCTCGCGCCGGTAGTCGTCGAGCACGGCCTCGACGCGCGCGGTGCTGTCCTCGTCGAGGTTGCCGGTGGGTTCGTCGAGCAGCAGCACCGCCGGCCCCTGCATCAGCGTGCGCAGCAGTGCCAGGCGCTGGCGCTCGCCCGTGGAGCAGCGCGCCACCTGCCAGTCGAGCGCCCCGGCGGGCAGGCCCACGCGGTCCAGCCAGGCGGGCGTGCAGCCGGCGGGAAAGTGCTCGCCGACGGTATCGGCCCACCACTGGCCCTCGGCCATCACCAGCGCCACCCGGCGCCGCCAGGCCGGGCCCGGCATGGACGAGCACGCGCGCCCATCCAGCAGGGCCTCGCCCGCGTGCGGGTCGAGATCGGCGATCGCGCGCAGCAGCAGGGACTTGCCGCTGCCCGAGGCGCCGCGGATGCAGACACATTCGCCGGCGGCGACGTCGAGATCGACCGGGCCGATGTGGCGGGTGCGGAGCTGGTGCAGGGCGAGGGCGGGCATGGACGGATGTTCGCGTGTCCGGGCGGGGTTTTCAATGCGGGTGGCTCGCCGCGCTCGGCAAGCGCGCTCCGATTGGGCGAGAATGTGCAAGCAATCCATGCACATCTTCGCCTGCATGGAATCTTTTTTCCGCCAGGGGCTCACACCCCCGCATGCGGCGCGGACGGTCCGCGCCGCCCGACAGGACCGACTCATGTACAGGGATCCCCGATTCTCCGGCATCTTCCAGACCCTCGGCGGGCCGGCCGCCAAGCCGCCCACGCTGCTGCAGAAGGTGGTGGGCGCGGTCGTCATGGCGGGCGTCTTCATGCTCGCGCTGACCTTCTCGGTCGCCTTCTTCGCGGTGCTGCTGACCGCCGGTGTGGCGATCTGGGGCTGGGTGTGGTGGAAGACGCGTGCCCTGCGCAAGGCGATGCGGGCGCAGATGGACGCGCAGGCGGCCGCAGGCGGTGCCCGTGCGGGCGGCTACGGTCCGGCCGCTGGCGACCGTGGGCTGATCATCGAGGGCGAGGTGATCCGCGAGGTGGAGATCGAGGAGGATCCGCGCAGGGACGGCCCCGGCGGCCGCACCCCGTCGTGACGCCAGTCGCCCCACGCCCGGCGCAGCCGTGTTCCCAGCTACCCTTGTTGACCCGGTGATCCGGCGGGCGGAGGCACCGCCGTGCGCTGCAGCAAGGCCTCGCGGCCGTCGGCGATGCTGCGGATGTGCACATCCATCTGGTTGAAGGCGATCTCGATTCCCGCTTCACGGAAGCGGCGGTCGATCTCGCGGTTGATCTCGTCGATCGCGGCGTTGCGGTCGCCGAGCTCGCGCACGTGCACCCGGAGCTCGTGGTCGAGCGTGCTGGGGCCGAAGTTGAGGAAGAACACCAGCGGTTCCGGATCCTTCAGCACGCGCGCGTTTTCGGCCGCGATCGCGAGCAGCAGGCGCCGCGTCGTCTCCAGGTCGGCGCCGTAGGCCACGCCGAGCTTGATCGTCACCCGCGTCACCGTGTCGGTCAGCGACCAGTTGGTGAGCTGGCCGGTGATGAAGGCCTTGTTGGGCACGATCATCTCCTTGCGGTCGAAGTCGGTGATCGTGGTGGCGCGGATCTGGATGCGGCTCACCGTCCCCGAGACGTTGCCGATCGTCACCACGTCGCCGATGCGCAGCGGGCGCTCGAACAGGATGATCAGACCGGAGACGAAGTTGGCGAAGATCTCCTGCAGGCCGAAGCCCAGGCCCACCGACAGCGCCGCCACCAGCCACTGCAGCTTGTCCCAGCTCACCCCCAGGGTGCCCAGCGTGGAAGCGATGCCGACGCCGACGATGACGTAGGAGAGCAGCGTGGTGATCGCATACGCGCTGCCCTGGGCGAGCTGGAGCCGCGACAGCACCAGCACCTCGAGCAGGCCCGGCAGGTTGGTGGCGAGCATGAAGGCGATCGCCGCGATCACCAGCGCGCCGAGCAGGTCGGCGAGACTGATCGGCACCACGCCGGCGGTCTCGCCACTGCCGCTGGCGTACTCGTACAGGGTGATGTTGTCGAGGTAGGACACCACCGTCAGCAGGTCGGCCCACACCCAGTACAGCGCCACCGCGAGGCCGGACAGCAGGGCCAGGTGGAGCAGGCGCAGCGACTGCTGGTTGATGCGGGCGATGTCGAGCATCGGCGCCTCGGCCACCGCAGCCGGCTCGCTGTCGGCGCCGGCGCGGCCCTCGCGCTCGGCGGCCTCGCGGCGCGCGACCGCGCGCTGATGGTCGATGCGGTGCGCGGCGACGCCGAGCGCGCGCACCAGCAGGCCTTCGGCGAGTCGCCACAGGATCAGCACGTAGAGGGTGTCCACCAGGCGGCCGGTGAGCTTGAGTGCGGTGTAGTAGTAGCCCAGCACCAGCGCGCCGATCAGCGCGAGCGGCATGAGGCCGAGCGCCAGCCCCACGAACACGCGCAGCGGGGAGGGGCGGTCTTCCAGGCGCGTGTGCAGCAGGCCGCGCACCAGCAGCCAGGCCATGGTGGCGTAGCCGACGAGCAGGATCAGGATGCCCAGCACGTCGATGCCCAGGCTCTCGGGCTGGCGCTCCGCGATCGCCACCACCGCGACCACCGCCACCACCACCAGACCGAGCTTGTTCAGGTTGCGGTGCAGTGCGCGCACGCGCTCGACGGGCCACTGGAAGTGGCGTTCGGCCACCCCGCCCGGCGTGAGGAGGCGATGGGCGGTGCGGAACACCAGCCAGGCCCGTGCCATGTCCATCAGCGCCGCGCCCAGGGCCGCGTTCTGGCCGCGCGCGTCCATCTGCAGGGCGATGCCGCCGAGCGCCAGCAGCAGGCTTACCGGCAAGGTCAGCAGCATGTTGAGCAGGATCGCGCGCGGGGTGTGGAGCTGGCTGTCGCGGCGCACGTAGCCGATGTCGGCATGCAGGCTGTCGAGCTGCGCGCGCAGCCAGCGCCGGCGCGCGAACAGGCCGACGCTCAACAGCAGCACCGGCAGGAACAGGAAGGGCCGCGCCTGCAGGCCCGCCCACAGCTCGCCGGCGGCCGAGCCCCACGGGATCGCGGCGAACTGCTTGGCGAGCGCGGCCGGCACCGCCTGCAGCCAGGCGAGATCGAGCGGGCGGTTGCTCGGGATCCAGAACATCTGCTTGTCGAGCGTGGCGCGCAGGCGGTCGGCGCTCACCAGCAGCTGGCGCTCGGCGAGCTGCAGCGTGATCGACTGGGCGAGCACAGCGTTGAGCTCGCGGTTGAGGCGCTCGAGCAGCTCGCTGCGGGTGGCGAGCAGCGCCAGCAGCGGTTCGCGCACGGCCGGGTCGGCCTCGCCGGCGTCGGCGAGCAGGCGTTCGGCGTGGGCGGCCGGGATGGAGAGCTGTTCGCGCTGCTTGTTGATCTCGAACTGGTACAGGCGGATGTCGGCGATCTGGTCGGCGAGGCCGGCGTCGGTCGTCGGGGCGGGCAGCGCCCGGCGCTGCTCGAGCAGGATGCGCGAGAGCAGGACGCTGCCCTGAAGCACGCCGATCTGCTCGTCGATCAGCGTGGTGCTGCGGTTGAGCATGTCGAGTTGCTGGCTTACCGCCTGGTTGCGCCGGGTGAGGGCGTCGAGCTTCTCGGTGGCGCCCAGCAGGTATTCGGACAGCTGCTGGTTGATCGCCGCTTCGCGCGCGAGGAGGTCGTCGTGGCTCGCGTCGGCACTTACGTCGGCGAGGGCCTGCACGGTCTGCTCGGCCTGGCTGGCGCGCTGGCGGCTGATCGCGTCCTGCAGCGCGCGTGCCGCCTCCTCGAGGCGGGCGAGCTGCAGGCGGGCGAGCTCCTGGCGGGAGAGGCCGAGGTCGATCAGGCCGCTGTTGCCGGCGAGCTCCTGGCGGCGCAGCGCGAGCTGGGCGTCGAGCGCATGCCATTCGGCGGCGAGCGCGTCGCGGCGCTCCGGGCTGAGCGCGCGGCTGTCGCGCCCGGCTTCGCGTCCGCTCGCGAGCATGGCCTCGATCGCCGCCATGCGCACCTGGCCGGTGCTGATCTCGATCTGTGCGCGCTCGGGGCCGGTGCGCGCGGCGACGAGCAGGCTGTCGGCCTCGTCGAGGCGGCGGCGCCAGTCGGCGAGTGCGGCCTCCTGTTCGGCGAGGCGCTCCTCGAGGCGGGCGAGCGGAGTGTCGGCGGCGGGCGCCGCGACCGGCGCGGCCGCGGGCAGCGCGGCGAGCTGGCGACGCGCCTCGGCGATCTGTGCCGGTGCGTCGGCGAGTGTCTGCTTGAGCGAATCGAGCCGGCGGCGATGGTCGTCGGCGCTGGCGAGGCTGGCCTGGGCCTGTTCCAGCGCCTGCTGCGCGGCGCGTTGCTCGGCCTCGGGCAGCTTGCGGTCCGCGAGCGCCTGCGCGCGCGTGCGCAGCTCGTCCGGCTGCGGCCGTGGCGGCGCTTCGGCGGCGGCCCAGGGGGCCAGCAGCGTAAACAGGAGCAGCAGGAAGATCCGGATCAGCGGGCGCATCGGGAGGATTCTGTGGACTTGGCAGGAGATGGGCCTGCGGGAGGCGTGGGGCGGATCGGCGTGCGCGGCAACACCGGGTCCAGGGGCCGAAGTTTAGCCGGTCGCCAGGAGCCGGGGGCGCGTGGCCGAATGAAAGCTTCGTGTCGAAACATTTGCTTGAACGGATACGACTCCCCGTCTATCGTGTCGCGTCCGGAGGAGATGGAAAACGACAAGATGGACTACCAGATCCAGCGTCTGAAGGTGCTCGGTGCGGGCATCTTCAGCCTGATGCTCGCGCTCGGCGTGGCGCGCTTCGCCTATACCCCGCTGCTGCCGCTGATGCAGGCCCAGGCCGGGCTCGGGTTGGCCGAGGGCGGCTGGCTCGCGGCGATCAATTACACCGGTTACCTGAGCGGCGCGCTGCTCGCCGCCTCGATCAGCGACCTCATGCTCAAGGACCGCCTCTACCGCATCGGGATGGTGGTCGCGGTGCTGACCACGCTGATGATGGGGCTCACCACCGATTTCACGGTGTGGGCGGTGTCGCGCTACCTGGCCGGACTTTCGAGTGCGGCGGCGATGTTGCTCGGCACGGGCCTGATCCTGAACTGGCTGATCCGTCACAACCATCGCCACGAGCTCGGCATCCACTTCGCCGGCATCGGTCTGGGCATCGCCGGCTGCTCGGTGGCCGTGGCGCTGATGAGCCTGTGGCTGGACTGGCGTGCGCAGTGGTTCGTGTTCACCGCGATTGCCTGCGTGCTGGTGGTGCCGGCGCTGCGCTGGCTGCCGGCACCCGACACCAGCGGGCTGACGCGCAGCGGCGCGCCGATGCACGACGACCCGCCCAGCCCGCTCTTCCTGCGCATCTTCATGGCGTCCTACTTCTGTGCCGGCGTCGGCTTCGTGGTCAGCGCGACCTTCATCGTCGCCATCGTCAATCGCCTGCCCGGGTTGGAGGGCCAAGGGAGCTGGAGCTTTCTCGCCATCGGCCTGGCGGCGATGCCGGCCTGCATCGTGTGGGATTTCATCGCCCGCCGTACCGGCGCGCTGAACGCGCTGATCCTCGCCGCGGTGCTGCAGATCGTCGGCATCCTGCTGCCGGTGGTGGTCGGTGGCAGCCTGGGGGCGATCGCCGGCGCCCTGCTCTTCGGCGGCACCTTCGTCGGCATGGTCAGCCTGGTGCTGACCATGGCCGGGCGTTACTACCCGACGCGGCCGGCCAAGATGATGGGCAAGATGACCATCTCCTACGGCGTCGCGCAGATCCTCGGCCCGGCGGTGACCGGCTGGCTGGGCGAGACCTTCGGCAGCTACGCAGGCGGGCTGTGGTTCGCCGCGGCGATGATGGGCGTGGGCACCGTGTTGCTGGTGCTGCTGAAGATCGTGGACCGGCGCGACGCTCAGGCCGCGGCAGGCGTCGCCTGAGCGGGCGGCCACGGTCGCCCGTGGCGCAGGCAGAAGTCGCGCAGCAGCTGGTTGGCCATCGCGTAGCGGATCGGGAACAGCGGCGGCAGCGCGTCGACATGGAAGAAGCGCGCGTCCTCGATCTCGCCCGGAGCGCAGACGATGTCCCCGCCGGCGTACTCGGCCTGGTAGCCGAGCATCAGCGCATGCGGGAAGGGCCACGCCTGGCTGGAGAAATAGCGCGGCGCGCGGATGCGCAGCCCGGTCTCCTCGAAGATCTCGCGATGTACCGCCTGCTCGGCCGACTCGCCCGCGTCCACGAAGCCGGCGAGCGTGCTGTAGAGGCCGGGCGGGAAGTGCGGCGAGCGCCCGAGCAGGATCTCGGCACCGCGCTCGACCGCCACGATCACCACCGGCGAGACGCGCGGAAAGTGCTCGCGACCGCAGTCCGGCGCGCTGCAGCGCCGCGCCGGCGGATCCGTCCGCAGCGTGGTGGGCGCGCCGCAGGCGCCGCAGAAGCGGTGCGCGCGGTCGAACTCGAGCAGCTCGAGGGCGCGCGCGGCGAGCCCGAGCGTCTCCCCGTCAAGCGTGTCGAGCAGCGACTTGAGATGCTGGAACGCATGTCCGTCGGGTGCCTCGATCGTGCGCTCGACCTCGACCACCGTCCATGCCTCGCCCGTGGTCACGGGGAAGTCGAGGGTGCGCAGCGCGACGAGACCGGCCCGCCAGGAATCCGGGCCGGCCGTGGGCGTCGCCACGAGGTCCACGAGCAACTGGTGGCCGCGGAACACGAGCGTGCGTGCCGGCCGCGGATCGCCGGATGGGGGCAGTGAAGAAGGAAGGCTCATGATCGTGGGACCGGGGTCGGGCGGAGCGTCGGCGCAAGGAGGAAGGCGAGGGCGGCAGCATCGGGCAGATCGCCCGTGCTGTCGAGTCTGTGGCGCGGGTCGTGACCGCGGGGCTCGTTTCCAGGCCCGGCAAGGCTTGCCGCGGTTTATTTCGCGATGTGAAAGAAGGTTTCGATGCCCGACAGGTCGATAAGTGGTATTTTTCCGGGCGACTGCGATCGTGCGGCGGCCTTGCCGCGCCGGCGACAGTGGGTCGCCATCGGGTAGTCGGGACAAGATCTAAAACATATAGGGGAAATCAATGTCTGCAGGCAAATCCAAGATCATCTACACGCTCACGGACGAAGCGCCGCTGCTGGCGACGTGCGCCTTCCTCCCGATCATCCGCACCTTCACCGGTCCTGCAGGCGTCGAGGTCGAGAAGGCCGACATCTCCGTGTCGGCGCGCGTGCTCGCCGAGTTCCCCGAATACCTGAGCGAAGACCAGCGCGTCCCCGACACGCTCGCCGAACTGGGCCGCCTGACCCTCGAGCCCGACACCAACATCATCAAGCTGCCCAACATCAGCGCCTCGGTCGCCCAGCTCAAGGCTTGCGTCAAGGAACTGCAGGAGAAGGGCTACAAGATCCCCGACTACCCCGAGGACCCCAAGACCGACGAGGAAAAGGCGCTCCGCGTCCGCTTCGGCAAGTGCCTCGGCTCGGCCGTCAACCCGGTGCTGCGCGAGGGCAACTCCGACCGTCGCGCGCCCGCCGCAGTCAAGAACTACGCCAAGAAGCACCCGCACTCCATGGGCGAGTGGAAGCAGTGGTCGCAGACCCACGTCTCCCACATGCACCACGGCGACTTCTACCACGGCGAGAAGTCGATGACGCTCGACCGCGCGCGCGACGTCAAGATGGAGCTGATCACCAAGTCGGGCAAGACCATCGTGCTCAAGCCCAAGGTCTCGCTGCTCGAAGGCGAGATCATCGACTCGATGTTCATGAGCAAGAAGGCGCTGTGCGAGTTCTACGAGAAGGAACTCGAGGACTGCCGCGAGGCCGGCATCCTGTTCTCGCTGCACGTCAAGGCGACGATGATGAAGGTCTCGCACCCGATCGTCTTCGGCCACTGCGTGAAGATCTACTACAAGGACGCCTTCGAGAAGCACGGCAAGCTGTTCGAAGAGCTCGGCATCAACGTCAATAACGGCATGGTCGACCTGTACGAGAAGATCAAGACCCTGCCCGAGTCCAAGCGCGACGAGATCATCCGCGACCTGCACGCCTGCCAGGAGCACCGCCCGGCGCTCGCCATGGTCGATTCGGCCAAGGGCATCACCAACTTCCATTCGCCCAACGACATCATCGTCGACGCCTCGATGCCGGCGATGATCCGCCAGGGCGGCAAGATGTGGGGGGCCGACGGCAAGCAGTACGACAGCAAGTGCGTGATGCCGGAGTCGACCTTCGCCCGCATCTACCAGGAGATGATCAACTTCTGCAAATGGCACGGCAACTTCGACCCGCGCACGATGGGCACGGTGCCGAACGTCGGCCTGATGGCGCAGAAGGCCGAGGAATACGGCTCGCACGACAAGACCTTCGAGATCGCCGAGGACGGCGTGGCCAACATCACCGACCTCGCCACCGGCGAGGTGCTGCTGTCGCAGAACGTCGAGGCCGGTGACATCTGGCGCATGTGCCAGGTCAAGGACGCGCCGATCCGCGACTGGGTCAAGCTCGCCGTCACCCGCGCGCGCAACTCCGGCATGCCGGCGATCTTCTGGCTCGACCCCTATCGTCCGCACGAGAACGAGCTGATCAAGAAGGTCAAGACCTACCTCAAGGATCACGACACCAGCGGCCTCGACATCCAGATCATGTCGCAGGTGCGCGCGATGCGCGTGACCCTCGAGCGTGTCGCGCGCGGCCTGGACACCATCTCGGTGACCGGCAACATCCTGCGCGACTACCTCACCGACCTGTTCCCGATCATGGAGCTGGGCACCAGCGCCAAGATGCTGTCGATCGTGCCGCTGATGAACGGCGGCGGCATGTACGAGACCGGTGCCGGCGGCTCGGCGCCCAAGCACGTGCAGCAGCTCGTGCAGGAGAACCACCTGCGCTGGGATTCGCTCGGCGAGTTTCTCGCCCTGGCGGTGTCGCTGGAGGACCTCGGCATCAAGACCGGCAACGCCCGCGCCAAGCTGCTCGCCAAGACCCTGGACGAGGCCACCGGCCGCCTGCTCGACGAGAACAAGTCGCCCTCGCCCAAGACCGGCCAGCTCGACAACCGCGGCAGCCAGTACTACCTCGCCCGCTTCTGGGCCGAGCGCCTCGCCGGACAGGCGGAAGACGCCGAGCTGGCGGGCAAGTTCGCCCCGCTCGCCAAGGCCTTGGCCGAGAACGAGCAGAAGATCGTCGCCGAGCTCGCCGAGGTGCAGGGCAAGGCGGTGGACATCGGCGGCTACTACAAGGCCGACGCCGAGAAGTGCAAGGCGGTGATGCGTCCGAGCGCCACGCTCAACGCCATCCTGAAGGGCGCGCGCGCCGCCTGAGGCGGCTGAGCCGGCCAGCGCCCGGCGGCCGGCGGCCGGCGAACCCGAAAAGGGGCAGATCGACGAATGCGTCGACCTGCCCCTTTTTCGCGTCCCCACGCAAGGCAAGGGTATGCACGATCGCCGCCGGGTGCCTAACATGACAGCCTCGCCTTACGAGGACAGGCCGATGGCCGATTTCCGCAAGCTCCGCGTGATGATCTCCAGCCGCTGCGCGTCCACAGTGCGCCGTGGGGATTCACGGGTTTCGATGACCGTCGTCCGCACGCGGCTGAAGCGCGAACTCGAAGCGGAAAGCCTCTGCGGCGAGCGGCTTTTCGAGGTGTGGATCTCCGACAATGCGCCGGATCAATCGCAGGGCGATCTGGAGACCGCGTGGGAGAAATCGCTCGAGGAGGTGCGCAAGGCCGACATTGTCCTGGTGCTTTACACCGGCGAGGCGGGCTGGGCGCCCGCTCGCGGCCTCGGCGTGTGCCATGCGGAGTTTCAGCAGGCTTGGAACGATGGGCCGGCGCGGCTCAAGGTGGTGCGCATCGGCGACGTGGGCACGGCGCCCAAGGACGCCGCCGAGTTGAAGCGCGATCAGGCCTTCCAGGCCTATTTCGACGACCTCAATCCCACCTCGCCGGCCGCTTCCGACGTCGACGCCATCGTCGCACGCAGCCGCGAGGCCTTGCGCGAGGCGGTGGCCGGGCTGGTCAAGCTGGGTGGACGCGAGGCACGCAAGGGGCGTTTCGCCTACGGTGCCCCGCTCGACTGGAGCCGGCTCGATTTCGGTCACCGCAAGAAGGCGATGGAAGACGCGCTCGGTAGGGGGCTCGCCGAGTTCGGCGCGGTCGAATCCAGCGGGGGCTGGTTGTGGCCTCTGGGCGAAACCTCGCTGCTCACCATCTGTCATGGTCTGCCAGGGGGCTTCGGCGTGGCGGCCGCCCGGGAAATGGTGGGCCAGCCCTTTCTCCACGACCATCTGTTCCTCGCCGGGGCACTCGGCGAACGGGAAGCACCGGCCGGTCCGCTGCATCTGGTCGCCTGCCTGAAAGGCATTACCGAGAGCCAGGCGATGCGCCAGCTGGGCTTCCCGGATGCGACCATCGTCGCGGCACCCT
>WBZU01000256.1_pt1 | contig 48744 bp, 44 predicted proteins | sample 5204311 | NCBI WGS metagenome assembly WBZU01 (sample SAMN12344359, study PRJNA552823) | activated sludge metagenome | biome: Activated sludge suspended growth; feature: Nitrification reactor; material: Wastewater; isolation source: activated sludge from nitrification reactor of wastewater...
TGGCGCGCATCAAGCGCAGCCGGTAGCGGTCGAACAGCACATTGCCGCCCAACACAGGCGCCGTGACCCGGCGTCGTTGGCGAGGACGAGGATAGGCTGGCCGCAAGGCTCTAAAGAGATTTAGAGCAGAGGTGACCGCTCTAACAGAACCCGATCAAGCAGCGACGCGGGCGAGCGACTTGGGCAAGGTGAACTTCGCGGGGACGAGGCTGACCGACCTGCGGCCGCGAGCGCTCGTCCGCCATCTTGAGGAACAGCAGGTAGGTGAGCTGCTCGACGTAGTCGCCATAGCTCATGCCGTCGTCGCGCAAGACATTGTAGTAGCTCCAGCGTTTCTGAACGAGCGTGGCCGAATTCATTTTCGAAGATCCTGCGATGAGTTGCCGGAGCTTCTGTGCTCGCTTGCTACCAGAGCGCGCCTTGTGCCGGCTTGTCCTGCTGCGGCTTGGGATGCACGACGCGCGCTGCCCTTTGCTCGGTCGCATGGAGTGCGTGCCGATACGCATCCAAGGTCGCCCTGACTTTTAGCTTGGAATACAGGTGTTCGATCTCCCGAGCCAGATCCCTTGGCTCACGCGGTGTGTCCGGTACAGGCGGCGTGCGCTCAACAAACGCGAAGGCACTGCCTACGAGCGTAAAGAAGCGCAACCAATCGGCGGACCCCTCGCTAGACTTCAAAGATTGATCAAGCAGTGTTCCGACCGTTTCGACTGCCGTCGCCCAAGCATGCTGCAAGCGGGTCCGAAGTTGGATTTCCACTTGTAGCCCGTCGTATGCACTGCCGTCACGCCCGACGTAGCGATATACAAGGTGTATGCACCTGTACCCCGACTGTCGAGGCGTGGCGATGTAGTCCCTCTCGCGGACTAATTTGTGCTTCATCCGACTGCGGCGATACGAATCGCGAACCTGCAGAACCTGGTTTAGAGAGGTTAGGACGGCACGACAACCCCCGATGTCCTGAAAGCGCGTCAACGGCGTCTGGGGCATTCGCCGCAGCTTGTCGAGCATTGTGGGCAGTCGTTTGAGCCGCTGGGCGATGAGTGCGCCAGCCAGGACCTTCTGTGCTGTGCGCCGAAGCCCCATCTGAAACGTGTTCAGCGGAAATGCGTGGGCTGCACGCCAGTTGCCAATGACAGCGATCGCTTGATCAAAGTCGGCAGCGGCGAGAGGCTTCTTTGAAGCCAAGAGCGCAGCTGCCCGATCCACGTCCCTGCGGCTGAACTTAGGTTCTGCCCAAGCCACAGAATCTTCCCTCGAAGGCAAGCGCAAGCACCGCCTGCCGCAACGCATGTGCACGCTTCAAGTTCGCGTCAACCTCTAACTCGACTTCACGAGCGATGGAGAGGCGGCGGTCGACTTCGGCGACGATAGAAGCCTGGATGCGAGGTGGCGGCGCGACCGTAGGCCAGACGAGCATCCGCTCTGCCGTGAGATGAAGGATGCCGACGCCCGGAGCGAGCCTGGCAAATTGCCCGCTGAGGGCTGTATACAGGAAGAAGTAGTACGCGAACTCGTGGTTCAGTAGATCTGGCCGGCATCGAACTCGGATCAGGGTCTTTTGATAGCAGGCGCCGGGGATTTCATCTCGCCAGATGGCGGGCTTCCCGACTTCATTGGCACTTCCTGAGGCTTCCGCGAGCAGGATGTCGCCAAAGTGTCGGCGCGCATCTAAAAGTACCCAGGTCTGCGCGTTGACGGACGACCCAGGGCGAGCAGCCGCCCAAGGCTGGGCGGCGCACGATCAAGTGTAGTCGATGAAGGTCAGAAGGGGGCCTCCGTCGTGGCCGCCTTCGACCGCTTGTTCTGCTCCCGCGACTTGATCCTCGATTTGGCGGTCGCTGTGCTGTGATGGAACCGGAAGGACTCGTTGCCGGTTTCGACGATGTGGCAGTGGTGCGTCAGGCGGTCGAGCAGCGCCGTGGTCATCTTGGCGTCGCCGAAGATGCTGGGCCACTCGCCGAAGGTCAGGTTGGTCGTGATCATCACGCTGGTATGCTCGTAGAGCTTCGACAGCAGGTGGAACAGTAAGGCGCCGCCGGCCTGGCTGAACGGCAGGTAGCCGAGTTCGTCGAGGATGACCAAGTCCATGCGCAGCAGGGCGAAGGCGAGCCGCCCAGCCTTGCCGGCTTCCTTTTCCTGCTCGAGCAGGTTGACCAGATCGACGGTCGAGTAGAACCGGACCCGCTTGCTGTGCCGGGTGATGCCGGAGACACCGAGCGCCGTCGCCAGATGCGTCTTGCCGGTGCCGGTGCCGCCGATGAACACGACGTTGTGCGCGGCCTCGGTGAAGGCGAGGTCGGCCAACTCCGTGATCAGCCCGCGGTCGACCTTCGACTGTTCGAAGTCGAAGCCGGCGAGGTCGCGGTGGACTGGGAACCGGGCGGCGTGCATCTGGTAGCTGACGGAGCGCAAGGCCCGGTCGGTCTGCTCCTCGTCGAGCAGGTGTTCGACCAGCCAGCGCGACGCCTCGATCCGGGTCGACTCGCCCTGGGCCATGAGGCTGGCCCACGCCCCGGCCATGCCGTACAGGCGCAGCGCCTTGAATTCGGTAGCGAGATCACGCATGGCTCACCTCCTGGCGCAGGCGGTCGTAGCGATCCGTGTCGGCGACGGGCGCCTCCGCCACGCGCAGGTGCGTGGCAATGGGCTCCGGCGGTGGCCCGGCCTTGAGGCGATTGAGCACGTTCTCGATGTGCTCGGCGCTCGGGTTTCCCGATTCCAGCACCAGGTCGACGGCGACCAGCACCGGCTCCAGTCCGGCCTTGGGCACGGCGGCCAGCACCTTGGCCATGACCCGGTCGCCGCCCTCACGCTGCAGCAGCAGTCCGCGCAGCCGCAGCAGCGGCTCCGGCAGGTCGGCAAACGGCGCGCCGTTGCGCAGGGCGCCGGGCTTGCGTTCGATCAGCGGCAGGTAGTGCTGCCAGTCGTAGCGGGTCTGGTTGCGGTCGAAGGATCGCTCGTGGCTGGCAACCACCCGGTCGTGGGCGACGATCTCGATCCGCTCCGGGTAGATGCGCACGCTGACCAACTGCCCGACCAGCTCGCACGGCGCCGAGTAGCGGTTGCGGTCGAAGCTCACCAAGCAGGTGCTGGACACCTTGCCCAGCGCCTCGACGTAGCCGTCGAACGCGGCTACCATCGGCATCAAGTGGGGCTGCTCGTGGTCGAGCATCTCGGCGAGCGTCAGATCGGCATACTCGGGATGCCGCAGTTCCTGCCACAGCGCCCGGCAGCGCGCCAACAACCAGACGTTCAGCTCGCCGAACGAACCGAAGCGCACCTGGGCCGCCTCCTGCCATAGCCGCGGCCGGCTGTCCTGCACGTTCTTCTCGACGACACCCTTCTCCCAGCCGCTGGCCACGTTGCAGAAGTCGGCGTCGAACAGGTAGTGCGAGGCCATCGCGGCGAAGCGGGTGTTCACCGTCCGCGCCTTGCCCTTGTTGACCTTGTCCACCGCGGTCTTCATGTTGTCGTAGATCCCGCGGCGAGCGATGCCGCCGAGCGCGGTGAACGACCGCGTGTGGGCGTCGAACAGCATCTCGTGGCTCTGCGTCGGGTACGCCTGCACCACGAACGCCCGGCTCGCGCACAGCTTCAGGTGCGCGGCCAGGATCTTGCGCCAGACCCCGCCGATCACCAGCCGCTCTTCGCTCCAGTCGAACTGGAACGCCTCCCCCAGCTCGAACCGCAACGGCACGTAGGCGTGGACCTTGGCCTGGCCGCCATCAGCACGCCAGCGCCGCACGAACTCGGTGACCCGACTGTAGTCACCGGCGAACCCGGCGGCCTTCAGTTCGCCGAACAGCTTCAGCGCCGTGCGCCGGTCTCGCTTCGGGCGCCGGGCGTCGGTCTCCAATGCCTTGGTGAGTTGCGCCACGTACGGCGCGATCTTCGTGTCCGGCGTCGGTCGCCGCCGGTACTTCGGCTCGGTGCCTTCCGCCGCCTTCAGCCAGCGGCGCACCGTCTTCCGCGTCAACCCCGTCCGCCGCTCGATCTCCGACAGCGACAGCCCATCCCGGAAGTACATGCGGCGGATTATTCCCAGATCCTTCATGGTGATCATCTCCTGTGAGCCCTGCTCAAACCTCGAGCCGGGGAGTTAATCACCCTGGGTAATTTTCGCCGCGCACTACCTCCCAAAACTGGGTACTTTCATTCGCGCGCCAACACCTGCCCTTCGAGCGTGATGTGCTTGCCCGCCTGCGCTGCCACCTTGAGCAGCAGCGACCCCGAGCCGCAGGTGGGGTCGTACGCGGTCGTCGACGCCTTCGTGTTCTTCGGCGAGATGCCGATCACCTGCGCGATCACCCGGCTCACCTCGGCGGGCGTGTAGAACTGCCCTTTGCTCTTGCCGCTCTCGGTGGCGAAGTGCCGCATCAGGTACTCGTAGGCGTCGCCGAGGATGTCGTCGTGCTCGGCGCGGTTCTGCGAGAAATCGAGCTCCGGCTTCTGGAAAATGCCGATCAGGTTCGACAGGCGATCCACCATCGCCTGCCCCTCGCCCAGCTTGTTCGGGTCGTTGAAGTCCGGGAAGTCGCTGCGCGCGAGCCGCGCGTTCGCCTCGATCAGCGGCTGGATGACCTCGGTGTTGATCCTGTCGCCGATGTCCGGCTTGCCCTTGAGCGCGACCATGTCGGCGAAGCTGGCGCCTTTCGGGATAACGACCGGCGGCGCGAAATCGGCGCTCGCGCCGTACTTGTCGCTGATGTACTTGATGAACAGCATGAACAGCACGTAGTCCTTGTACTGACTCGCGTCCATGCCGCCGCGCAGGGCGTCGCACGAGGCCCAGAGCGAGGCGTAGAGGTCGGATTTCCTGAGGGGCATGGGGCTACTTCGTGGTTAAGCGCGTGCGAATACCGCAGTCGGGTGGGTGTCGGGCCGGGCGCGCGCGATAAGGAGGAGGTACGAAACGTGACCTCTTTGCAACTCGATGCCGTCGAGCATGCTGAGGATTTGGGCGTATCAATCGCAGCGCCGAATGCTTTCCCGCTGCGTCGCATCCAATTCGGCGACGAGGCTGCGTCAGGCCGAGGTGTCCAGGGCCTAACCTGAATTTGAGAGCCGTGGCGGCATCACTGCGAAGTGTCGTTCCGGACTGCCGGGTTGGGCATTAATCTAGCTCCGATATGCGTTGTTCAGCTTTCTGCGCCGTGGCGTCCTCGCAAGACGAATCGAAACCCTCCTCTCTTGGCGCTGGCCTGATGTGAGGAAGCAACCCGAACGGAACAACCGAACTCGGACTCACTGACGTCCTACACCATGCCCCGGGACGCGACCGATGGTCAGGCTCCGGCGCGTACCGAAGCCTGCAGGATGGCTGTCAATTCAAGTTCCGGTCGGCGCCTGCCACCTTCGTGAGCCCAAACGAGACGGGCCCTCGGGCCGTGCTTCCAAAGCACTCTCAACCAAGCGATGAACGCCGTGATTCTCGAGTGATGCCAGCGATCGAGCCCCGAGTCGAAGTCGACCGCAAATCCGTCGTCCTCTATTCGAACACAAACATCATCGAATGACTCACCCCGAAAGCGGAAGCCGGTGAGGTATTGGTGGTCGTCTCGCCAGTGCAAAGCCGTCCGATCGAATCGGGAGTACGAGTGCTCCGGTCGGGCTGGGGATAGTCTTCGGGGCGGCCCTGCCACGAAGCTACAGGCGTACGAAAACAGGGCTTCAACTTCGGCCGGATCGAGAGCTTCAAACCAGATATCCTGGGAGCCTTCGAGCTCGTAACTTCGGAAGAGATCAAGGATCGTCGGGGAGGTCAAATCCGACATCTGAACTGGTGCTCGGGGCGCATTCACTTCTTGCGAAGGTCGGCCACATCGGAACCGCCGGAATGGGCCGCGACGTCCTTGACCTTGCGCAGCGCGCCGGGCGAGACGTTCCATCGTTGGCCCTCGTCGGTGATGACGGTAACGGTCTTCCTGTTGTATCGGACGAGCACGCCCAGGAGCGGCTCATGTCCTTCCGGGTGGAACGAGACTCGGTCGCCGACCGAGAACTCGAGCATCCTGGAATGGGCCCGGGCCTGCTGCAGGAAGCGCAACCTCTCGACGATCCGATGGTTCAGGTCGATCAGCGCTGCTTCTGAAAGTGCGTCAATGTCGATCCTGGAAACCATCGTTCTCTCGCTCGTCGAATGGATGCCGGCATGCGTGACTCGATGTTGCATGAGGCCCGGAGTTCGAGCTCATCCGATGGGGGGCCGGCGAGGCCCGATGCAGCCATTCGGGTGCAACAGGTGAGGCGGCACCCGTCGCTCCTTGCGATGCGAACGCCAGGACGTGGCCGTCGGGATCGAGCGAGTACGCCGCTTCGTGACCCCAGGAGCGGAGACTCGGCGGACTGAGCTCCGTCGCGCCGGCGGCGAGAGCGCGAGCGTGGTGAGCCGCGGATTCGGGGACGAGAAGATACAGCTCCGCCCGTGGCACACCGCGTGCGACGGACGGCCTCGGAAGCGCCGGTCCGAGAAGGCTTTCGATCGCGGCCTCGGGCATGAGGCCGAGCACCGCGCCACCCGGCAAGGCGAACTCGGTCATGCCCGGAACGTCGAGCCTCGGCGCGATGCCGAGTGCCGCCGCGTAAAAGGCGGCACTGCGTCGCTGGTCGGCGACGTACAGGATGAAGTGCGACGCGCCGCTCATGAATTCCCGCGCGGTCTGATGCACAGAGTGTTGCTGCGTTCCGTGTGCGGCGCCACGACCAGTCGTCCATCGTCGGAAAGCGATGCTCCGCGATAGCATCACCAAGCGGCGAGTCGTGTGACTCGCAGGCGCTTGCGCGATCGCTCGGCGTGCCAGAGATCGAAATGGGTCTGCTGATTGAGCCAGCTCTCGGCGGTGGTATCGAACGCGATCGACAGCCGGACGGCCATCTCGGGGCTGATGCCCGCGCGGCCATTCAGGATCGACGACAGGGTCTTGCGGCTCACTCCCAGCGCCTGCGCCGCATCGGTGACGCTGATCCCCAGCGGCTCGAGGCACAGCGACCTGAGAATCTCGCCGGGGTGGGGAGGATTGTGCATGCGCATGGCAGGTGCCTTCAGTGGTAGTCCTCGTAGTCGACGATTTCGGCATCCGCGCCGACGAACCGGAATGTGACGCGCCAGTTGCCGCTGACCCAGACGGCCCAGGTGCCTTTTCGTTCGCCCTTGAGAGGATGGAGGCGAAGGCCGGGGAGGCCCATGTCTTCGGCGTTTGTCGCCGCGTTGAGGCGACCGAGGATCAGGCGGAGTCGTTCGGCATGCGCGGATTGAATCCCGGCTTTCGAGCCAGTCTCGAAGAACTTCGCCAGGCCCTTGTGCTTGAAGCTCCGGATCACGAGGCGTGAGTGTAACCTATAACGGTACGGGTGACAAGGCGCCTGGGGTCCGGGCCGGCGCGCGCGCGGAGGCAGGTGCGGCGCTCTAAACGCGTTTGGAGCGACAGGTGATCCGAGCGTCCGGGCTGACGTGCGTGCGAAGGGGGGTGCGGTCCCGACCCGCGCCTACACCGGCAGCACCGTCGTGTCCTTGACCGTCTCCAGCACGAACGACGACTGCACGTTCACGACGACCGGCAGCGCGAGCACCTTCTCCATCAGGAATTTCGCGTAGGCGTCGAGGTCGGGCGCGACGACCTTCATCGAGTAGTCCCACTCGCCGGAGAGCTGCAGGCAGGTCTGCACCTCGGGCCACTTCATCACGGCCTTGCGGAAGGTGCTGCGCGCGTGCTCGGCCTGCTTGTCGAGCTTCACCTCGAGGTGCGCGGTGAGGCCGAGGCCGAGCTTCTTCGGATCGAGGATCGCCGCGTAGCGGAGGATCACGCCGGCTTCCTCGAGGCGGCGTAGGCGGCGGAGGCAGGGGGCGGGGGAGAGGGCGACCTTCGGGGCGAGATCGGCGTTCTGCATGCGGCCGTGGTCCTGGAGGATCGCGAGGATGCGGCGGTCGGTGCGGTCGAGGTCGGGGGGAGGAGTGGGCATCGGAGATTCGTGCGTGGTTTGGGCCGAACGAGCAAGGATCATGCGCGTACAGAGTATTGGAAGCAATGAAAGCGCGCGGACTGGGTTGGTCGGGCACCCCGGGAGCCAAGCACCCAGAGGCAAGCCAACCCCGGGTGCCTGGCACCGACCCTTCGCGCGGGCCGTGAATCCGGGTTTGAATTCGGGATAGGTCCCCAATGGCGAGATCGGGGTCCGACCCCAATTAGCGTGATTCCAATTGCCGTGCCTTGGTTGGCTTGGAGATGGCGGACACGCCCCGGAGTCAGGCACCCGAAGACAAGCCAACCCCGGGCGCTTGGCACCGACCATTCGCGCAGGCGGATCGAGGGAATTTCTGCGCCGCAGCACGCTCCAACGGGCGGATCCGGCGCGCGCCGCCCTTGCCCGGGGCGCTTCGGGCCCCATATCCGTTGGACAAAGCAAAAAGTGGGTGCTAACCGCGCCCCTTTTTGTTACACTTCAAGGCTTTGCTGCGGGCCGAGGAAGGTTAGTGCTTACTCCGCTCAGTTTCACGCTGCTGCGCCAGCTTTCGGACGGCGATTTCCACTCGGGCGAGGACCTCGCCGCGAAGGTGGGGCTCACGCGCGCCCGGGTTTCGCAGTTGCTGCGCCAGGCCGAGACAGCCGGCCTGTCGCTCGAGCGGGTCCGCGGCCTGGGCTACCGTCTCAAGGCGGCCCCCGACTTCCTCGACGCTGCTGCGGTGCGGGTGCGCCTGACCGAGCTCGGCGCGAAGGTCGCCAAGCCCGGCACGCCGGCGCCCAAGCCGCAGGTCCCCGTCGACGAGGATCTCGGCCTCATCGGCAGCGAGCGCCCCACGTTCGACCGCACGCCTCCCGCGCTGCAGGTCGAGGTCTCCGACCAACTCGACTCGACCTCGACCGAGCTCCTGCGCCGCGCACCGCGCCGCGACATCCACGGCGCCGTCCTCGCGGCCGAATGGCAGACCCACGGGCGCGGTCGTCGCGGCCGCGGCTGGACCGCGGTCGCCGGCGGCTCGCTCACGTTCTCGATCGGCTGGCGCTTCGAGCAGGGCGCGGGCTTCCTCGCGGGGCTGTCGCTCGCGGTCGGCGTCGCCGTCGCGCGCGCTCTCGAGAAGGAGGGCTTCGAGGGCATCGAGCTCAAGTGGCCCAACGACCTCGTGCATCGCCACCACAAGCTGGGCGGGATCCTGATCGAGGTGAACGGCGACGCGCTGGGCCCCTCGACCGTCGTCGTCGGCGTCGGCCTGAACGTGCGCATGCCGCGCGAGGTGAAGCGCGAGATCGCGCAGCCGGTCACCGACCTGCAGTCGGTCGCGGGCCGCGGCGCGAAGCCGGTCGACCGCAATCGCCTGCTCGCGCGCCTCGTCGCCGAGCTCTCGTCGATGCTCGCCGCGTACGCGGAGCACGGCTTCGCGCCGATCGCCGCCGAGTGGCAGCAGCGCCACGCCTACCAGGGCAAGCCGGTCAAGCTCGTGCTGCCCGACGGCGGCGCGGTGAAAGGCACGGTCGCCGGCGTCGACGCGAGCGGCGCGCTCGTGCTGGCCGATGGGCCGCGCCGGTCGCGGTTCCTGTCCGGCGAGCTGTCGCTGCGGCGCGCGTAGGGTTTCGCGAACTCCGCAGGGAAAGCGTCGGGCTGAAGCCCGACCCACAGAGCTGAAACCCGACCCCAGGGCCGAAGGCGATCCACAATGTCGCTCCCGTGGGTCGGACTTCAGTCCGACGTCCTTTCCTTCCATGCGGCGAGACAGCGTCGGGCTGAAGCCCGACCCACAGGGCTGAAGCCCGACCCACAGGGCTGAAGCCCGACCCACAGGGCTGAAGCCCGACCCACAGGGCTGAAACCCGACCCACAGGGCTGAAACCCGACCCCCCGGACTCGGCCGCCGCCGCCCCGCACGGATGATCCTCGTCGTCCACATCGGCTCGTCGCGCATGAAGTGGGGGCTGCACGGCCCGCGCGGCTGGATCGCGCACGGCGTGACGCCGAACGCCGAGATCGGGACGCTGGCGCTGCGCGAGTGGCAGAACGTGCCGCGCCCGGTGCGCGCGCTCGGCATCAACGCGTCGGGCGAAGCCGCGCGGGTGCGTACCGAAGCGCAGCTCACGCGCTGGCGCGTGCCGATCGAGTGGATCGTGCCGGCGCGCGAGGCGGCGGGCGTGGTCAACCGCTACGACGATCCCGCGAGCCTGTGCCCGGCGCGCTGGGCGTCGATGGTCGCGGCGCGCAGGCGCGCGCTCGCGAGCGAGCTCTTTCCGCCGCCGTGCATCGTGATCAACGCCGGCACGCTGATCACCGTCGACGCGCTCGACGCGAACGGCGTCTTCCGCGGCGGCATCGCGATGCCGGGCCTGCGCGCGATGCAGAAGTCGCTCGGCGAGACCTCGCCCGCGTGGCGGACGCCGCCCGGCGTCTGGCGCGACTTCCCGACCAACAATGCCGATGCGTCGACGACCGGCGTGCTCGCGGCGACCACCGGCGCGATCGAGCAGCTCCGCGCGCGCGTGCGCCGCGACGACGCGGCCGTGCGCTGCTACCTGACCGGCGGCGCCGCGCACGATGTCGCGCCGCACCTCGCCCCGCCGGTGGAGGTCGTGGATAATCTCGTGCTCGAAGGCGCGCTGGCGCTCGTCGAAGCGACATGAGCGCCCTCGCACCACGACCGGCATGCGAACCGTCCTCGTCCTGCTCCTCCTCGCGAACCTGACGCTGTTCGCGTACACGCGCCTCGACGGGGGCTCGGGCGGCGAGGCGGTGAGGCTCGCCGAGCAGGTCCAGCCCGACAAGATCAGGCTGCTCACGCCGCAGGAGGTCGCGGCGCTCGGCCCCGCGAAGGTCGCGGCGCTCGCCGACGTGTGCGTCGAATGGGGTCCGTTCTCCGAGGCCGACCGGCCGCGCGCGCTCGCCGACCTCGAGCCGCTCGCGATCGGCAAGCTCACGACGCAGCGCCGCGTCGACGTCGCCGGCGCGTGGTCGGCCGCGCTCGCGCCGTACTCGAACCGCGCCGCGGCCGAGCGCCGCGCGGGCGAGCTGCGCGCGCAGAACCTGCGCGACGTCGCGGTGGGAGAATCGCCCGGCGGGAAGTTCGTCGTGCTGATCGGCGCGTTCCGGACCGAGGACGCCGCGAAGACCTACGCGTCCGAGCTCGCACGGCTCGGCGTCGCGATCCCGACGACCGCGCAGCGCACGGCGCCAGTGTCGCAGACCCTCGTCGTCGTGCGCGACCCGCCGGCCAACGTGGTCGCGCGGATGCGCGAGCTGCAGGCGAGCTATCCGGGCGTCGACCTCAAGGTCGGCAGCTGCGAGCGTTCCTGACGGAACGCCCGGCGCCGGGCATTGTTGCGCGGCGACTGCAGGACCGTCCGGCGCCCCCGATTGCATCCGCGCGGCCGATCGGCGACACTCGCCCCCCCGCCGGCGTCGGCGACCCCGATCCCCCACGATGAACCGCGAGATGGCAGGCAGCCGGAACGGCGAGGCGTTGATCGCCGAGGCCCGGCATGTGCTCGGCAAGTTCGCGCTGGTCAAGCCCTCGATCACTGCCGGTGGCGTCGCGGCCGCGCTCGAGACCGCATCGGGCCGCATCTACACGGGCATCTGCCTCGACCTCGCCTGCGGCATCGGCTTCTGCGCCGAGCACTCGGCGGTCGCCGAGATGCTGAAGGCGCGCGAGACCGAGATCCGGCGGATCGTCGCGATCGACGCCGACGGCGTGCTCGCGCCCTGCGGGCGCTGCCGCGAGCTGATCGTGCAGGTCGACCGGCGCAACCTCGACTGCGAGGTGATCCTGCCGGGCGGCACGAGCTCGCGCATCGCCGACCTCCTGCCGCGCGCCTGGCTCGAGCCGCTGTTCGCGCGGGAATGACGCTGCGCCGAACATGCGGTGTCAGGCACGCGCCTGGCAAGTGCCTGACACTTTGCCTGACACGGTGCCTGACACCGTGTCTGACACCGGGGCGCGCATGGCGCTGATCCCTCCGCTCCGCGTCGCGCGAGAAGCGCACGACGTCGAGCTCGCGCGGGCGCTGTTCCGCGAGTACGCGGCGTGGCTCGGCGTCGACCTCTGCTTCCAGGGCTTCGAGGACGAGCTCGCGGCGCTCCCGGGCAAGTACGCGCCGCCGCTCGGGTTGCTGCTCATCGCCGGGCCGCCCGGCGACGCGGTCGGCTGCGCCGCGCTGCGGCCGCTGCCGTCCCCGTCGCCCCTGCCCCAACCCCCGGAACCCCAACCCCCGGAACCACGCTCGATCCACGTTCCGGGGATTCCGGAACGTGGATCGAGCGTGGTTCCCGAGGTTGCGTTTTCCGGACCGGTGGGCGAGGTGAAGCGCCTCTACGTGCAGCCCCGTGCGCGCGGCACCGGCACCGGCCGGGCGCTCGCGCAGGCGATCGTCGACGCCGCGCGGGCGATCGGGTACCGTACGCTCTGCCTCGACACGCTCGAGCGGATGACCGAGGCGCGGGCTCTTTACGAGAGCCTCGGGTTCTCGCGCTGCGCGCGCTACTACGACAGCCCGCTCGACGACGCCGTCTACTACTCGCTCGACCTGCACGCGCCCGAACGCCCGATGACGCCGTGAACGCGGGAATCCCCACGTCGGTCGCCGCACGCGTCGCCGCGCTCGAGCGCGCGCGCGGCGTCGAGGTCGTGACCGTCGCGGTCGCGCGGGCCGACCACTATCCGGAGATTCCGTGGCGCGCGGGCGCGCTCGCCGCGTCGGTCGCCGCGCTCGTCGTCGCGATCGGCGACGTGCTGCGACCGGACTGGGCGACGTCGACGGCGCTGCTCCTCGCGCTCGCCGCCGTGATGCTCTCGGGCGCGGGCGCCGCGCTCGCGACGATGTTCGTGCCGCCGTTCGCGCGGCTGTTCCTGTCGAAGCTGCGCGCCGAGGCCGAGACGCGCCAGTACGCGCACGCGTTCTTCCTCGACCGGCAGCTCTTCCGGACGCGCCGGCGCAACGGCATCCTGCTTCTCGTCGCGCGCTTCGAGCACCGCGTCGAGCTCGTCGCCGACATCGGCTTCGACGGGCGCGTCGCCGCGGCCGATTGGGGCGGCGTGATCCCGCCGATGGCGCCGCTCCTGCGCGAAGGCCGCGCCGAGGACGCGATCGCCGCGGGCCTCGACGCGCTCGATGCGCTGCTCGCGTCGAAGGGCTACGCGGGCGGCGGGGGCGGCGCGAACGAGCTGCCCGACGCGACCGTCGAGATCGGCGAGGCGCCGCAGTGATCGCGGCGGCGAAGCCGATGCGCGTCCGCTTCGCCGCCGTGCTGGCGGTCGCTGCCGCGTGCCTCGGCTTCCTGCTCGCGCCGCCGGCCGGCGCGGCGGACGTTCCCTACCTGACCGGGCGCGTCGTCGACGAGGCGAACATCCTGTCGCCTTCCGTCGAGCAGGCGATCGCGCAGGCTTCCGAGCGGCACGAGAAGGCGACCGGCGACCAGATCGTCGTGCTGACGCTGCCCTCGCTCGAGGGCGAGAGCATCGAGGGCTACGCGACGCGCGTGTTCGAGGCCTGGAAGCTCGGCCAGAAGGGCAAGGACAACGGCGTGCTCGTGATCGTGGCGCCGAACGACCGCAAGATGCGCATCGAGGTCGGCTACGGGCTCGAAGGCGCGCTGACCGACGCGGCGGCGGCGCGCATCATCCGCGAGGTGATGACGCCGCAGTTCAAGAGCGGCAACTTCGAGGCCGGCATCCAGGACGGCGTCAACGCGATCGTGCAGGGGCTCGAGGGCCAGAAGGACTGGAACTCGCCGGGCGAATCGTCGTCGGGCTCGGCGAAGAGCTCGTTCATGCAGATCGAGCAGGACCTGCCGCCGTGGCCGATGCGCATCCTGCTCGGCGCGTTCATCTTCGGGATCATCGGGCTGTTCACGGTGATCGGCGTGCTGACGCCCGGCGTGGGCTGGTTCCTCTACGTCTTCCTGATCCCGTTCTGGGCGATGTTCCCGATCATCATCGTCGGCGTGAAGGGCGCGCTGGCGCTGCTCGTCGTCTACGTCGTCGCCTATCCGATCGCGAAGATCGTCCTCTCGCGCCAGGAGTGGTACCAGAAGGCGGCGAAGGAGATGAAGACCAAGGGGTCGACGACGATCGGCGGGATGGTGATCTCGAGCGGCGGCAGCTCGGGCGGCGGATCGTCGTCGTCGGGCGGCGGCTTCTCGGGCGGCGGCGGCAGCTCGGGCGGCGGCGGCGCGTCCGGGAGCTGGTAGGCACCGACGGCGCGCGTCGGGGTCGCGCGAGCGCCGCGAACGCCGTCGTCCCGTCTTCGCCGATCGATCGCGACCGGAACAGGGGCGCGCGGACGGCGCCCGCGGCGTCACACCGGCTCGCCCGCGTGGGCCGCGGGACCGACGCTCCTGCCCGGGCGCGCGGACGGCGCCCGCGGCGTCACACCCGCTCGAGCACCACGGCGATGCCCTGGCCCACGCCGATGCACATCGTCGCGAGCGCGTAGCGGCCCTTGCGGCGGTGGAGCTCGTAGCACGCGGTGGTCGCGAGCCGCGCGCCCGACGCGCCGAGCGGATGGCCGAGCGCGATCGCGCCGCCGTTCGGGTTGACGTGAGCGGCGTCGTCCGGGAGGCCGAGGTCGCGCGTCACCGCGAGCGCCTGCGCGGCGAACGCCTCGTTCAGCTCGATCACGTCCATGTCGGCGATCGAGAGCTTCGCGAGCGCGAGCGCCTTGCGCGACGCGGGCGCGGGACCGAAGCCCATGATCCGCGGCGCGACGCCCGCGACCGCGGAAGCGACGATGCGCGCGCGCGGCACGAGGCCGTGCTCGCGCGCGGCGGCTTCCGAGGCGATCAGCGTCGCGCACGCGCCGTCGTTCACGCCCGACGCGTTGCCCGCGGTGACCGTGCCTTCGGGCTTCACGATCCCCTTGAGCTTCGCGAGCGCCTCGAGCGTCGTCGCGCGCGGGTGCTCGTCGCGCGAGACGATCGCCGGGTCGCCCTTGCGCGACGGGATCGAGACCGGGACGATTTCCTCGGCGAGCCTGCCCGCGTCGATCGCGGCGGCCGCGCGCTGCTGCGAGCGCAGCGCGAACGCGTCCTGGTCGGCGCGCGCGACCTTGAACTCGTCGGCGACGTTCTCGGCGGTCTCGGGCATCGAGTCGATCCCGTACTTCGCCTTCGTCAGCGGATTGACGAAGCGCCAGCCGATCGTCGTGTCCTCGATCTTCGCGGCGCGCGAGTACGCCTCGGTCGCCTTCGCGAGCACGAACGGCGCGCGCGACATGCTCTCGACGCCGCCGGCGATCATCAACCGCGTCTCGCCGGCCCTGATCGCGCGCGCCGCGATCGCGATCGCGTCGAGGCTCGATCCGCACAGGCGGTTCACCGTCGTCCCCGGAACGATCGCCGGCAGGCCGGCGAGCAGCAGCGCCATCCGTCCGACGTTGCGGTTGTCCTCGCCCGCCTGGTTCGCGCAGCCGTAGACGACGTCGTCGACCGCTTCCCAGTCGACGCGCGCGTTGCGCTCGACGAGCGCGCGGATCGGGATCGCGGCGAGGTCATCGGTGCGCACGGACGAGAGCGCGCCGCCGTACCGGCCGATCGGCGTGCGGATCGCGTCGCAGAGGAAGGCTTCGGTCATCGTCGGCTCCGGTTCCTGTGGGTCGGGCTTCAGCCCGACGAACTTGCGCTTCCGATGTGCTGATGCTTGTCGGACTGAAGTCCGACCCACGACGCAGCCAGCACGACGCGATTCTAGCCCGATGCGACCCTGCCTCCTGTGGGTCGGGCTTCAGCCCGACGAACTTGCGCTTCCGATGTGCTGGCGACTGTCGGATTGAAGTCCGACCCACGCGGAGCTCCGTGGGTCGGGCTTCAGCCCGACGATCTTGCGTCTCTCAGCGGCACGCCGGTGAGGCGCGCGAGCTCGTCGAACGGCAGTCCGTCGACGATCTCGCGCACGACGAGCCCGCGCGGCGACACGTCGATCACGGCGAGGTCGGTGTAGATGCGGTCGACGCACGCGAGCCCGGTGACAGGATAGCTCAGCCGCTCGACGGTCTTGCTCTCGCCGGCTTTCGTCAGGTGCTCCATCATCGCGTAGACCCGCTTCGCACCGACCGCGAGGTCCATCGCGCCGCCGACGGCGGGGATCGCGTCGGGCGCGCCGGTGCTCCAGTTCGCGAGGTCGCCGGCGACCGAGACCTGGAACGCGCCCAGCACGCAGATGTCGACGTGGCCGCCGCGGATCATCGCGAACGAGTCCGCGTGGTGGAAGTACGAGCCGCCGGGCAGGAGCGTCACCGGCAGCCGGCTCGCGTTGATGAGGTCGAGGTCCTCCTCGCCGGGCTTCGCGGGCGGCCCCATGCCGAGCAGCCCGTTCTCGCTGTGCAGGAGCACCTCGCGGTCGCGCGTGAAGTGCGCGCCGACGAGCGTGGGCATGCCGATGCCGAGGTTGACGACCGAGCCCTCGGGGATGTCGCGCGCGACCTTCGCGGCCATCTCGTCGCGCGACCAGCGTTTCGGGCTCATGGGATCACGCGGCGGCGCGCCCGCGCCCGGCGCCGGCTTCGGCGACCTGCACGACGCGCTTCACGAAGATGCCGGGCGTCACGATCGCCTCGGGATCGAGTGCGCCCAGCGGCACGATCTCGCGCACCTGCGCGATCGTGAGGCGCGCAGCGGCCGCCATGATCGGACCGAAGTTGCGGCCCGCCTTGCGGTAGACGAGGTTGCCCCAGCGGTCGCCGCGGTCGGCGCGCACGAGCGCGACGTCGCCGTGCAGCGCGTACTCGAGCACGTGCGGCTTGCCGTCGATCACGCGGGTCTCCTTGCCCTTCGCGAGCTCGGTGCCGTACGCGGTCGGCGTGTAGAACGCGCCGACGCCGGCGCCCGCCGCGCGGATGCGCTCGGCGAGCGTGCCTTGCGGCACGAGCTCGAGTTCGATCCTGCCGGCCCTGTACAGGCTGTCGAACACCCACGAGTCCTTGTGGCGCGGGAACGAGCAGACGATCTTTCGCACGCGGCCCGCGGCGAGCAGCGCGGCGAGCCCCGAGTCGCCGTTGCCGGCGTGGTTGCTGACGATCGTGAGCTCGCGCGCGCCCTGCGCGAGCAGCGCGTCGATCAGCGCGAGCGGGACGCCGGAGGTCGCGAAGCCGCCGACCAGGACGGTCGAGCCGTCGGCGATGCCGGCGACGGCGGCTTCGGGCGTGGGGACGGTCTTGTCGATCATGAGGGGACCCGCGCGGCGGGCGGAACACGGTGGCCCCCGCGGGCCGGAGTGTCAGGAGAACGTCAGGTCGGTTGCCCGAGGCCGCCATTGTGCGTGGTCGAGGATCGTCGATGCAACGCCCGGAAACGCGCGGAATCGACAGCGACAGGGCGGCCGCCCGGGTGGGGCGCGCGCAGGCCCGAGCGCGATGCCAGCAACCCAACGCCGGAGCGTTGGCGACCAAGCATGGGTTGACGTCGGTCGCGGGCGTCGGAAATGATGTCCGGCGCGGAACCGGACGCTTCCGCCTGAGGGAGGATCGATGGGCAACGCCGCGATCGTCGTCGACTATCACCTCGGCGGAGGCGCGCCCGGCAATCCGGGCGGCACGATTCCCGGAGCCGCGATCGGCTGCAGCACCGTCGGCGGGCCGGGACCGACGTCCATCGGGACGTTTCCCAACGCGCTGCACTTCGCCAACGGCGCGCGGCTCACCGCCACGCCGGACGCGTCGGTGTTCGATCCGCAGCGCTTCACGGTGCGGCTGATCTTTCGCGCGACCGCTCCGGTCACCGGCCGCGCGAATATCTTCGAGGCCGCGCTGCCTGCGTGCTCGCTGTACCTGATGCCGCCCGACGCGTCGGGCCAGTTTCGCATCGTGGGCACGGTCGACAACGCGCGCAGCGGCTGGGCCGGAGTCGACACCGCCGATCTCCTCGACCTGCGGCTCGGCGCCTGGTACACACTCGACCTCGTCTACGATCTCGATACGCTCGGCCTGTTCGTCGACGGCAGACTCGTCGCCATCAGCGCGTTTCCGGAGGGCCCGCTCGTGCCCGCGGTGACGTCCGGGCTCGTTCTCGGCGTCCATCCGGACCTGACTCGCTGGCCGTTCGAGGGCGACATCGCCCTGCTTCAGATCTACAGCGGCGTCCCGCTCTCGTACGAATGGATGCTCGACCAGAACCGCGGCAGCACGGAGTGGCGCCTTCGCTTGAAGGAGAACGAGCTTCGGCCCGATTTCGACCTCGGTGCGCGGCAGGGAGGAATCGTCTTCGACGGCGAGAGCGGAATGCAGCTGCAGCGCTTCGAGCACGCCACGATCGGCTTCCGGTGGGGATTGCCCGGCGCCTTCGTGATCTACGGCGCGATCCGGGACCGATGGACGCAGGCCGGCGTCGCGGGCCGGCTCGGTGCGCTGGTCGCGGACGAAGCCGATGCACGGGCCGAGGGCAGCCGGCGAAGCGTCTTCGAGAAGGGGGCGATCTACTGGTCCCCGGGGACCGGAGCCTGGGAACTCTTCGACCGGCTCTACCTCGACTACGAGCGGCTGGGTGGCTCCGCATCGGCCCTGGGCCTTCCGGTCGCGGCGCAGGAGGCGCTGCCCGGAGGCACGATGCAGCGGTTCGAGGGGGGGCAGCTCTATCTCAAGACCGGCGCGACGCGCGCCTTCGAGGTGCGCGGCGCGATACTCGAACGCTACCTGGCGATCGGAGGACCCGGTGCCTGGGGCTTCCCGATCTCCGACGAAGAGGACGTCGTGCGCGCGGGAACCTTCCGGCGCGATCCGCCGTCCACCGGGGCCCGGCAGAGCCGCTTCGAGGGGTGCACGTTCTACTGGAGCGCGGCGACCGGGGCCCACGAGGTGCACGGCGACATCCTCGCCGCCTACCGCTCGGTGAACGGTCCCGGGCTCCCCAACGACGACGAGTACAACGGACTCGGCCTTCCGATCGCGGACGGGGCCGATCTTCCGTCCTGGGCGGGCATCGGCCGCTTCAACGCCTTCGAGCACGGCAGCGTCGTCTTCGACGGCACGAACTTGCGCGTCTGCCCGGCCTTCAGGGTCAAGCTCGGCCTCGTGCAGACCCGGGAATCCGAGGGATGGGGCCAAGGCCAAAACGACCTCTACTTCCAGATCGCGCTTCAGCGCAACGGCGCCGACGTCGAGCGCCGGCGCGTTCCCGAGCAAGGGTCCTTCGGCGGCGACAACAGCCACGACCTGGACCTGCTCCTCGACCACCTCGTCGTCCCGAACGATCCGGAGCTGCGCATCACGCTGACCGTCGACGTCTGGGACGAGGACGACGCGTTCGGCGGACACGACGACCACCTCGGGACGTTCACGAAGGAGCTCAGCATCGCGAACGGCTGGGGCCTGCTCGAGAGCGAGAGCGGCGCGTTCACCGCGAGCTTCGGCAAGGTGGATCGCTTCGACTGGCAGGTGCAGCCGCGCCAGCCTCCCCTGGCGCCCCGCGACTTCTGGGAGACCGGCAACCGCGCGACGCCGAGCATCGAGTATTCCCAGTACGCCGCGGCGTTCGCCGACGTCGACGACGACCCGGAATGGACCGATCCGTCGGACTGGGCGGAACGGGCTTACTTCGCGCTCGCCATCGAGAACGTCGCGAACGTCGGCAGCTGCTTCGGGCTATGCAACGAGGCCCTCTACGCCTGGATGGGGCGCGGCTACGGAACGCCGCTCGCGCGGTTCAAGGAGGCCGACTGGGAGCTCGTGCGGAATGCGGTGACCATCAAGCATCTCTACCAATTCGGCAGCGATGTCCTGGCGGGCTTTTTTGATCAGATGCAAGACGGCATGACGCCAGCAGCCATCTTCCGCGAAACCCGGCGACGCTACCTGGCCGGCGAGCCTTCCATCATCGCGGTGAAAGCGGGCGCCGGGTACACGGGGAACGGGCACGCGGTGCTCCCGTTCGCCTGGGACGACTCGCAGACGCCGTGGACCATTCACGCGTTCGATCCCAACACCAATAACCGTCCTGCGCTCGTCGAGATCGATGGCGACCGGTTCTCGTTCGCGACGGCGGGACGCGCCATGTCGGGATCGATGTTGTACGCGCCCTGGAGCGCGCTCGATCACAGGCAATGCTCGCCGCTCTGGGATCCGGCCGTCTTGCTGCTCGCGCTGCAGTTCGTCCTGGTCGGCACGGATGCGACGACCGTCGGAATGACGGACGGCGCCGGCGACAATCTGTGGCTGCCCGCCAATCCGCGCTCCGACCCGTCGAGCGGCCGCGGCCAGTTCGCGCCGGTCGTTGCGCTGGATGGGCGACTGAACGGCGAGATCCTGATGCGACGCGTGCGCCCGGCGCTGCCCGCGGGCTTCGATCTTGGACACGCGCTCGACCTCAGGCTCTCGGAGCTCGTCGAGCGAAGCCAGGCGTTCGTGCGGGGAGAGGTGCGGACACGGGGCCCGGCAACCCTGCCGCCCGATCTTGCGCGCGCGCTGTCGCGCGCCGAACTCCGGCCTTCGCTGGCGTCGCTCACGTTGCGGGAGTGGCTGCACGGAGCGGGATCGCCGAAAGACGCGTCGCGCGCCCCGATCGCGCACGGCGGCCCCGCGGACGAAGCGTCGGGACCGGGCATGGTCTGGGGGGCGCTGCGCGACTTCGCCCTGCAGAGCAGTCGCACCGGTCCCGACTTCCGGCACGAGCTCCTGGGCCGATGCGACGGGCGCTTCGATCACCTGACGCGATGGCGCCTGACCGAAACGCGCATGCGGTGCGCCATCGAAAGTGGCGAGAGGCATCGCGTCGAAGCCTCCGGGCTCTCGGGCCGGATGCCGGTGCACGCACTCACGACCCAACGCGACAAGCTGGTCGCCATCGAGCACACGGTGCGCCTCGGACGAAGCGCGGGCTTCGCGCGGCTCAGGATCGCGAACCTTCCCGTTCGCAGCGGCCTTCCGTTGAACATCGCCGTGGGCGGCGGGCTCTGCAGCGTGGATGTCGTCACGGCCGGCGAGCGCGTCGATGCCACCATCGAACTCGAGACCTGGCGCGGCGCTCAGCGGTCCGTTTCGCGGTTCGTCGCGCCGATCGAGGGCGGCTTGCGAGTGGCCCCGGTCTTGCACATGCCCGGCGCGGCGATGAAGGTCGCCCGCATCGACTCGCTGTTCACGGGCGCGCTGGCGTCCGGCCTGCTAAAGCCGATGTGACCGAGAAATCTTGCGCTCGATTCGCTTCCGCAGGGGCGGCAGCACCGGCGCGGCCCGTCGCCAACGCGACCTCCCGGACGCAGGCGTGTTGTCGACGCAACACGGCGCACGGTACCGGCGCGGTTCGTCGTTGACAGCGGCGAGGACCCCCGACGACACTTGCGGCCGGTCGCCGACTTTCCTGCCCGGACCTCGAATCCAATGAAACGCCTCCTTTCCACCCTTGCGGCGCTCGCGCTGCTCGGACCGACGGCCGCGTCGGCCCTCGTCATCGATTTCAACAACCTCGCGCCGGCGGGCAATTTCGTCGATCGAGGTGTCAACGGCGCTTTCAGCACCTCCGGCTTCACGTTCACGGCGACGGGCGGCACCAACCAGTACACGCTGGACCCCGCCTACGACTCCTCCAACGCGCCGCCTGACAGTTCGGACGTCGAGACGTTCGAGGGCGGATCCGCCTCATGGACGCTGAGCGCCGCCGCCCCGTTCTCGCTGGCGAGCTTCGACGCGGCCGCGATCTACGACGACGGCGCGAACACGCTGACGGTGACGGGTCACCTGAGCGGCGGCGGCGCGGTCGTGCAGGCGTTCAACCTACCGACCGGGAGCCCCAACGCGCAGTCGGCGACCTACACGCTGCCGGCGGGTTGGACGGGCCTCACGAGCGTCGACTTCGACTGGGGCGGCGGGTTCATCGGCCTCGACAACGTCAACGTGACCGCGGGCGCGGCCCCCGCCGCGGCGCCGGTTCCGACGCTGCCGACTTCGGGGCTGGCACTGTTGGCCCTCGCGCTGCTGGCCGGCGCATCGACCGTCCTACTCAGACGCGAGCGCGGCTGACGCGTCGCGGGCGCCCCCCGGTCGCCGGTCGGGATCCGCCTCGAGGCCGCGACCGACCGCCGCGGCGGTGCGATGATGTCGTGCCGCCGGTGGCGGCCGTGGCACGATGGCCTCGCTCGCCGAATTTCGCTTCTACGCGGAGCTGAACGACTTCCTGCTGCCCGAACGGCGCGCGGCAGCATTCGGCTACGCGTTCGACGGGACACCTTCGGTCAAGGACGCGATCGAGGCGATCGGCGCGCCGCATCCGGAGGTCGGCCTGATCCTCGTCGACGGCGAGCCGGCGGACTTCGCGCGGCTGCTGCGCGGCGGCGAGCGCGTCGCCGTGTATCCGGCGTTCGCGCACCTCGACGCGGCGCCGCTCGCGAAGCTGCGCCCGCCCGCTCCCGAGCCGAAGCGCTTCGTGCTCGACGTGCACCTGGGCATCCTCGCGCGCCGATTGCGGCTCCTGGGCTTCGACGCGCTCTACCGGAACGACTACGACGACGCGACGATCGTCCGGCTCGCGGCCGCCGGGTCGCGCATCGTGCTCACGCGCGACCGCGGCCTGCTCAAGCACGCGGCCGTCGCGCACGGCCGCTGGATGCGCGCGACCGCGCCGCGCGAGCAACTCGCCGAGGTCGTCGGCGCATTCGGGCTGCGCGGCGGCATGCGGCCGTTCACGCGCTGCCTGCGCTGCAACGGCGAGCTGGAGCGAGTCGACCGGGATGCGGTCGAAGCGCGGTTGCCGCCGCGGGTGCGCGAGCACGGCGAGCGCTTCGCCCGCTGCCGGTCGTGCGGGCGCGTCTACTGGGCCGGCACTCATTACGAGCGGCTGCGGCGGATCGTCGACGAGCTCGCGGGCGACCGCCCGGCCGGCGACGCGTCCGCCGCCATTTGATCCGGATCATCCCGCCGGGCCGCTGGCGCGCGGCCGGGCCCGTTTGGCATGATGATCGCGTCATGAGCGCCGGGTCCGAAGCCGTCTTTCGCGCGAAGGGGCTCACCAAGAGCTACCGGATGGGCGAGGTCGAGGTGCGTGCGCTGCGGGGCATCGACCTCGACCTCTACCGGGGCGAGCTGGTGGTGCTGCTCGGCCCCTCGGGCAGCGGCAAGTCGACGCTGCTCAACATCCTGGGCGGCCTCGACGCGCCGTCGAGCGGCGACGTCTGGTACCTCGACCACAGGCTGACCGGCGCCACCGAGGCCGAGCTCACGCGTTTCCGGCGCGAGCACGTCGGCTTCGTGTTCCAGTTCTACAACCTGATCCCGAGCCTCACCGCGCGCGAAAACGTCGCCGCGGTGACCGAGATCGCGCCCTCCCCGATGCGTCCGGAGGAAGCGCTGGCGCTCGTCGGGCTGGATGCGAGGCTCGATCACTTCCCGGCGCAGCTCTCCGGCGGCGAGCAGCAGCGCGTGGCGATCGCGCGCGCCATCGCGAAGAATCCCGCGGTGCTCCTGTGCGACGAGCCCACCGGCGCGCTCGACTCCGCGACCGGCGTCGTCGTGCTCGAGGCGATCGAGAAGGTCAATCGCGAGCTCGGCACGCTGACCGCGCTCATCACGCACAACGCGGGCATCGCCGCGATGGCGGACCGCGTGATCCGGCTCTCCGACGGCCTGATCGCCGAGATCCGGCCCAACGCGGCCAAGACGCCGGCGCGCCTCCTGAGCTGGTGACCGATGCGCGCGCTCGACCGCAAGCTCCTGCGCGATCTCTGGCACCTGCGCGGCCAGGTGCTGGCGATCGCGGCGGTGATCATGGGCGGCGTGGCGACGCTCGTGATGTCGCTGTCGACGTACGACTCGCTCGTGTCGACGCGCGACCGCTTCTACGCCGAGCGCCGGATGGCCGACGTGTTCGCGAACCTGAAGCGCGCGCCCGAGCCGCTGGCCGACCGCCTGCGCGGGCTGCCCGGCGTCGAGCAGATCGAGACGCGCGTCGTGGCCGGCGTCAAGCTCGAGGTCGAAGGCTTCTCCGACCCGATCACCGGCCTCATGATCTCGGTGCCCGATCGCGGCGAGCCGCTGCTCGACGCGCTCCACCTGAAGCGCGGGCGCATGGTCGCGCCGGGGAGCGCCGGCGAGGTCGTGCTGTCGGACACGCTCGCCGAGGCGCACGGCCTCGGGCCCGGCGACACGCTCGCCGCGATCATCAAGGGCAAGCGCCGGACGCTCACCGTCGTCGGCGTCGCGGTCTCGCCCGAGCACATCTACCAGATCGCGCCCGGGGCGATGTTCCCCGACTTCAAGCGCTACGGCGTGCTGTGGACCGGGCGCGAGGCGCTCGCCGCCGCCTACGACATGAAGGGCGCGTTCAACGACGTCGCACTGACGCTCGCGCGCGACGCGGACCCGCGCGAGGTGATCGACCGCGTCGACGCGGTCCTCGACGGCTACGGCGGCACCGGCGCCTACGCGCGCGCCGACCAGCTGTCGAACCGGTTCCTCGTCGAGGAGCTGAAGCAGCTCCGGACCACGGCGACGCTCTTCCCGGCGATCTTCCTCGGCATCGCCGCGTTCCTGCTCGACGTCGTGGTGAGCCGGCTGATTGCGCTGCAGCGCGAGCAGGTCGCGATCCTCAAGGCGTTCGGCTACTCGAACCTCGCGGTCGGCGCCCACTACGTCAAGCTCGTGATGGTGGTCGTGCTGATCGGCGTGGGGGCGGGCGTCGCGCTGGGCGCGTGGTTCGGGCAGGGGCTCTCCAACGTCTACGCGGAGACGACGTTCCGCTTTCCCTACCTCGACTACCGCGTCGGGCCCGGCGTCGTGCTGGTCGCGCTGGCGATCAGCGCGGCCGCCGCGGTCAGCGGCACGCTGTACTCGGTCTTCCGCGCGGCGCGTCTCGCGCCCGCCGAGGGCATGCGGCCGGAGACGCCGACCGCCTACCGCGCGACGTTCGTCGAGCGCATCGGCCTGCAGCGCTGGTTCGCCGCGCCGACGCGGATGATCCTGCGGCACGTCGAGCGGCGGCCGGTGAAGTCGTTCCTGACGGTGCTCGGCATCGCGTGCGCGTGCGGGCTGATGATGGTCGGCAACTACCAGAAGGGAGCGATCGACTTCATGGTCGACGTGCAGTTCCGCCAGGCGGCGCGCGAGGACCTCTCGCTCACGTTCATCGAGCCCACGTCGGCGAAGGCGCTCCACGAGCTCGCCGCGCTGCCCGGTGTGCGGCACGTCGAGGGGTTCCGCGACGTGCCCGCGGTGCTGCGCTTCCAGAACCATCGCTACCGCTCGGCCGTGTACGGCATCCAGCCCGAGGGCCGGCTCCACCGGTCGCTCGACCGCGGCCTCCGGCCGGTCGCGGTGCCGCCGGGCGGCATCGTGCTCACCGACCACCTCGCGACCAACATCCTGCGCGTGAAGCCCGGCGACCTGCTGACCGTCGAGGTCCTCGAGGGCAGCCGCAGGACGATCGAGGTCCCGGTGCTCGGCATCACGCAGCAGTACCTGGGCGTGTCCGCGTACATGCGGCAGGACTCGCTCAACGCGCTGCTGCGCGAGGGCGACGTCGTGTCCGGCGCGTACCTCGCGATCGACCCGGGGACGGAGCCGGCGGTCTACGCGAAGCTGCACGCGCGCCCGCGCGTGCTGGGCATGGTCGCCAACGCGTCGGCGGTGCGCAGCTTCTACGCGACGATCGGCGAGTTCGTCCTGTTCTACAACCTGGTGGCGACGCTGCTGGCCGCCTCGATCGGCTTCGGCGTCGTCTACAACAGCGCGCGGATCGCGCTGTCCGAGCGCGGCCGCGAGCTCGCGAGCCTGCGCGTGCTGGGCTTCACCCGGGGCGAGATCGCGTACATCCTGCTGGGCGAGCTCGCACTCCTGACGCTGGCGGCGATCCCGGTCGGCATCCTGGTCGGCATCGGACTGATCGGCGTGCTCGTGCTGGCGTTCTCGAGCGATCTCTACCGGCTGCCGGTCGTGCTCGCACCGGATAACATGGCGCTCGGGGCGGCGGTGGTCGTCGCGTCGGCGCTGGTGTCCGGCCTGATCCTCTGGCGGCGGCTGGGGGCGCTGGACCTCGTGGCCGTGCTCAAGACGCGCGAATAGGGACGCCGACCGAACGAACGGAAGCCTCGATGCGAACACGCGCACGTCTCGGAATCGCCGTCCTCGCGCTGGCCGTCGCCGGCGGGATCGCGTACGGCTTCCTTCCGCGCCCCGTGCCGGTCGACGTCGCCGCCGTGACCCGCGGCCCGCTGGCCGTGACCGTCGAGGAGGAAGGCAAGACCCGGGTGATGGAGCGTTACGTGGTGTCGGCGCCGATGGCCGGCTACGCGCGCCGCATCGACCTCCGCGTCGGCGACGAGGTGCGCGCGGGCCAGGTGCTCGTGGCCATCGAGCCGGCCCGCTCGAACGCGCTCGATCCGCGCTCGCGCGCGCAGGCGGCCGCGCAGGTGAAGGCCGCCGAGGCCGCGGTGGCGGCGGCCCGCGAGAACGAGCGCGTCGCCGAAGCGCAGGCGACGCTCGCGCAGCAGGAGCTCGAGCGCTCGGAGTCGCTGCGCCAGTCGAACTTCATCTCCCCGCAGGCGCTCGACCGCGCGCGCTCCGAGGTCGTCCGCACGCGGGCGGCGCTGTCGGCGTCCGGGCACGCCGCCAACGTGGCGCGGTTCGGGCTCGAGGTCGCGCGCGCGGCGCTCGCGAGCACCGCGGGCCTCGAGGCGGGCGGCGCGGCGGAGACGATCCGGGTGCGCTCTCCGGTCGACGCGCGCGTGCTGAAGCTCGTGCGCGAGAGCGAGGGCGCCGTGCAGGCGGGCGATCCGCTCGTCGAGATCGGCAACCCGGAGACCCTCGAGATCGAAGTCGAGGTGCTGTCGACGCAGGCCGTGAAGATCGCGCCGGGATCGAAGGTGCTCGTCGATCGCTGGGGCGGCGATGCGGTGCTGCAGGGAGCGGTGCGCATCGTCGAGCCCACCGGGTTCACGAAGGTCTCCGCGCTGGGCGTCGAGGAACAGCGCGTCCGCGTGATCGTCGACTTCACGTCGCCGCGCGAGCAGTGGCGGCGGCTGGGCGACGGCTATCGCGTCGAGGCGCGCTTCGTCGTCTGGGAGGGCGCCGACGTGCTGCAGGTCCCGGCGGGCGCGCTGTTCCGCCACAAGGAAGGCTGGGCGGTGTTCGTCGTCGACGGCGGACGTGCGAAGCTCGCGCCCGTCGAGATCGGCCAGCGCGCGGGGCTCGTCGCGCAGGTGAGGTCGGGTCTGACGGCGGGGGAGAGGCTCGTCGACCACCCGGACGACAGGATCCGCGACGGCGTGCGCGTGCGTTCGCGCGAGCCCTGAGGAAGCTGGCGGCTCCCCGCGCCCGTTTTCGTGAAAGAATCGGGCGAGTCCCGATCCGTTCCGTTCCGATGAGCCGCCGCGCCGTCTCCCCGAAGCCGTTCGAGCCCGAGTTCGTCGAGGGCCTCGCCGACATCTTCGAGAACAAGGTCGTCTTCAACAGCGTGATCGGCCTCAGGATCGTCTCGATCGCGCCCGAGCGCGTGACCGGCCGCATCGAGATGCGGCCCGAGCTGGTGGGGCACTACGGCTACCACCGGCTGCACGGCGGCGTGATCAGCGCCGGTCTCGACGCGATAGCGGGACTCGCGGTCATGGCCGCGTTGGGCGCGAGGCACATGGACGAGACGATCGCGCAGCGCCTCGCGCGCTTTTCGAGGGTCGGCACGATCGACCTCCGGGTCGACTACCTGCGTCCGGGGATCGGCGAGCGCTTCGAGCTCTCGGCCGAGGTGATACGCATCGGCTCGCGCGTGGCCTCGGCCCGCATGGAGTTCCGCGGCGAGGACGGCACGCTGCTGTCGACCGGGACCGCCGCCTACATCGTCTCCTGACCGGCGAGCGTCCGGCCGGAGCGTCGCGAGGGCCGCCCCCGCGGGGAGGCGGCCCGGGGCCGCGAAACGCGGCTGCTTCGCCCTACCTGGCGCCGAGCGCGGGCAGCGTCTCGACGACGACCTGCTTGCCGTCGATGACCTTGGTGAGGAAGCTCTCGCGGTCGAGGTCGCCGTTCTGGTCGAACGTGACGTCCATCAGCACGCCCGGGTTGTCCTTGACCGTGAGCTTCGCGCCCTTCATCGCCGCGGCGAACGCCTTGCCGTCGACCTTGCCGATGCGCTCGGTGATCACCTTGACGAAGTAGATGCCGGTGTAGCCCTTGAGGCCGTTGTGGTCGGACTTGGACCTGTACTCGCGCTGGAACGCCGCGTCGAACGCCTTGACCGTCGGCAGCGGCGCGTCCGGGGTGAGGCCGACGTGCGCGATAGCGCCGTTCGCGGCCTCGCCCGCGAGCTCGATCACCTTCTGGCCGGTGAGCGTCGTCTCGCCGACGACCGGCTTCGAGTAGCCCTGCTTGCGAAGCTCGCGCAGCGCGCGCGCCGACTCCTCCTCGTTCGTGTAGACGAACAGCGCGTCGGCGTTCGACTGCTTCGCCTTCAGCACGGCGGACGAGAAGTCGACCTGGCCCGGATCGGTCGAGATGTCGGCGCCGACCTTGACGCCCTCGGCCTCCAGCGCCTTGACGATCATGTCGCGCCCGCCCTTGCCGAAGTCGTTGTTGACCCACATGATGTCGACCGACTTCGCCTTGAGGCCGTTCTTGATGTAGCGCGCGACCTTCGGCATCGCGGTCGTCTGCGTGAACGACGTGCGGAAGATGTACGGGTTGCCCTTCTGCGTGATCGCGGCCGCCTCGCCGCCGGTGAAGTTCGGGATCTCGGCGCGGCGCGTCTCCTCCATGCTGACGAGGATCGAGCCGGAGAACACCGGGCCCATCACGACGTAGGCGCCGTCGTCGACCGCCTTCTGCGCGAGCGCCTTGGCGACGCCCGGGTTCGACTGCGTGTCGCTCGACGTGTACTGGACCTGCCGGCCGAGGATGCCGCCCGCCGCGTTGATCTCCTTGACCGCGAGCTTCGCCCCGTTGTCGAAGTTCGTGCCGGACGTGGCGCCGGTGCCGGACAGCTCGACGAGGCCCACGATCTTGATCGGGGCCTGCGCGAGGGCCGGGGCCGCGAACAGCGCGAGCGTGGCGGCGGCGAGCAGGGTCGGGATGCGTTTCATGGCGGACTCCTCCTTTCAGGTGTCGTGGGGACGGCGGACGGCCGCGGTCGGGGGGCGGCCGGGGTTTTCGGGGAACGAGGGGCGTAGCGTACCCGCGATGACGGGTTCGCGGCAGCCGGTGCGATAATCGCCGCGGCCGGCGACGCCGGCGACCCCCGGGGGAGACACGGATGAAGCTCGAGCCCACGCTGGGCCACGACGACGCCGCGGCCGCGATCGACGCGATCCGCGCCGAGCTCGCGGCCCGGGGCCGCACCGCGGTCATCGCGGTGGCCGACGCCCACGGCGAGCTCGTCGCGCTCGCGCGGCTCGATGGCGCGCCGGTCTCGTCGGTCGCCGTGGCCACGGCCAAGGCGCGCACCGCGGCGCGGTTGCGCCGCCCGACGCGCGTGCTGGGCGAGCAGATCCGCGCGCGCGGCATCGCCGTCGCGTACTACGCGGACCCGCAGCTCACCGCTTTCGGCGGCGGCGTGCCGGTCTGGTCGGGCCGGCAGGTGGTCGGTGCGATCGCGGTGAGCGGCCTCTCCGACCAGGAGGACGAGGAGCTCGCGGCGCTCGGCATCGCGGGCATGCCCACGCGGGGGCTCTCGGCGGCCGCGGGCTGAGGTTCGCGCGCTCCCCTCCCGACGCGCGAGCGTCAGAGCTGCTCCCAGGCCAGCCCTTCCTTGCGCCAGCCGCCGATCGTGCCGCGGTGGTGCTCGTCGTCGAGCGGTCCCTCGAACCCGTCGAGCACGTTGTAGACCTCCTTGAAGCCGGCCTGCTCGAGCGCGAACCCGGCGTCGACCGAGCGGTGGCCGCTGCGGCAGATCAGCACGATCGGCCGGTTCATGCTCGCGACCTTCTTGACCTGCCCGACGAAGTGCGGGTTGATCTCCCAGTCCGGGCCGTCGTTCCACGCGACGTGCTGCGCGCCGACCGGATGGCCGACGAACAGGTACTCCATCTCGCTGCGGCAGTCGACGAACACCGCCTGCGGGTGCTGGTGCAGGAAGTCGACGGCTTCCTTCGGCTTCAGGTGCTTCATGGTCGTTTCGCGCGCTCGTGCGGAGCGGCCAACATAGCACGTTCGCGCGCGTCGCCCGGAGGCATATGGATATAACCGGCCGGCCGGGTCGCCGCTGCTAGAATCACCGACTCTCCCGGCCCGCACCGCGACGCGAGGCCCCGAGGCGCCCGATGCAACCCGACCGCACCGACCAACTCTCCGCGCTGCTCGACCGCCGCATCCTGATCCTCGACGGCGCGATGGGCACGATGATCCAGCAGCAGCGGCTGTCGGAATCGGACTTCCGCGGCGCGCCCGCGTGCGGGCTGGCCGGGCACGCGCACGACCTCAAGGGCGACAACGACCTGCTGTCGATCACGCAGCCGGAGGTCGTCCGCGCGATCCACGACGCGTACTTCGACGCGGGCGCCGACATCGTCGAGACCAACACGTTCTCGGCGACCGCGATCGCGCAGGCGGACTACGGGCTCGCGGCGCGCGCCCGCGAGATCAACCGTTCCGCCGCGGCGATCGCGCGGGAGAGCGCCGACCGCTGGACCGCGAGGACGCCCGACCGTCCCCGCTTCGTCGCCGGCGCGCTCGGCCCGACCAACCGCACGGCGTCGATCTCGCCCGACGTGCACGATCCGGCGGCGCGCAACGTGACCTTCGACGAGCTCGCGGACGCCTACCGCGAGGCCGCGCGCGGCCTGGTCGAGGGCGGCGTCGACCTGCTGCTCGTCGAGACGGTGTTCGACACGCTGAACGCGAAGGCCGCGCTGTTCGGCATCGCGACGCTGTTCGACGAGCTGGGCGCGCGGCTGCCGCTCGCCGTCTCGGGCACGATCACCGACGCGTCCGGGCGCACGCTGTCCGGGCAGACGCCGGAGGCGTTCTGGAACTCGGTGCGGCACGCCGAGCCGCTGCTCGCGGGGCTCAACTGCGCGCTCGGCGCCGCGCTGATGCGGCCCTACCTCGAGGAGCTCGCGCGCGTCGCGGACACCTACGTCTCCTGCTATCCGAACGCCGGGCTCCCGAATCCGATGTCGGACACCGGCTACGACGAGACGCCCGCGGAGACCGCGAGGCTCGTCGGCGAGTTCGCGCGCAGCGGCTTCGTCAACCTCGTGGGCGGGTGCTGCGGCACGACCCCGGCGCACGTGCGCGCGATCGCGGAGGCGGTCGAGGGCGTCGCGCCGCGCAAGGTGCCGCGGCGTCCGTCGCTGCGCGCCGCCGCGTGACTCATCCGTGGGTCGGGCTTCAGCCCGACGTCGCGGGCCGGGCGACCGCTCGACGTGCATTTCGGAAAGGCGTCGGGCTGAAGCCCGACCCACAATGTCGGCCTGAACGCCGACCTACGACGTAGGGCTGAAGCCCGACCCACAATGTCGGCCTGAACGCCGACCTACGACGTAGGGCTGAAGCCGGACCCACAAGACCATGCGCCTTTCGGGCCTCGAACCGCTCAACCTCGACGACGACTCGCTGTTCGTCAACGTCGGCGAGCGCACCAACGTCACCGGCTCGAAGGCCTTCGCCCGCCTGATCCTCGCCGGCGACTACGCGGGGGCGGTCGAGATCGCGCGCCAGCAGGTCGCCGCCGGCGCGCAGGTCATCGACGTCAACATGGACGAGGCGATGCTGGACTCGAAGGCGGCGATGACGCGCTTCCTGAACCTGATCGCCGGCGAGCCGGACATCGCGCGCGTGCCGGTGATGATCGACTCGTCGAAGTGGGAGGTCATCGAGGCGGGGCTGAAGTGCGTGCAGGGCAAGCCGATCGTCAACTCGATCTCGCTCAAGGAGGGCGAGGCCGAGTTCCTGCGGCAGGCGCGGCTCGTGCGGCGCTACGGCGCGGCGGCCGTCGTGATGGCGTTCGACGAGCGGGGGCAGGCGGACAGCTACGAGCGCCGGATCGAGGTGTGCCGGCGCGCCTACGAGCTCCTGGTCGGCCGCGCGGGCTTCCCGGCCGACGACATCGTGTTCGACCCGAACGTGTTCGCGATCGCGACCGGCATCGACGAGCACGCGAACTACGCGGTCGACTTCATCCGCGCGGCGCGCTGGGTCCGCGACCACCTGCCCGGCGCGCTGGTCTCGGGCGGCATCTCGAACGTGTCGTTCAGCTTCCGCGGCAACGAGCCGGTGCGCGAGGCGATCCACACGGTGTTCCTCTACCACGCGATCCGCGCGGGGCTCTCGATGGGGATCGTCAACGCCGGGCAGCTCGGCGTCTACGACGAGCTCGACCCGGAGCTCCGCGAGCGCGTCGAGGACGTCGTGCTGAACCGGCGGCCCGACGCGACGGAGCGGCTCGTCGCGTTCGCGGAGACGGTCAGGGGGAAGGCGAAGGACGCCGCGGAGGATCTCGCGTGGCGCGACGGGCCGGTGGAGGCGCGGCTCTCGCACGCGCTCGTCAAGGGCCTCGCGGCCTGGATCGTCGAGGACACCGAGGAGGCGCGCGTCGCGGTCGCCGCGCGCGGCGGGCGGCCGATCGAGGTGATCGAGGGACCGCTGATGGACGGCATGAACGTCGTCGGCGACCTGTTCGGCGCCGGGAAGATGTTCCTGCCGCAGGTCGTCAAGAGCGCGCGCGTGATGAAGCAGGCGGTCGCGCACCTCGTGCCGTTCATCGAGGAGGAGAAGCGCGCCTCGGGCGAGGCGGCGCGCTCGAAGGGCAAGGTCGTGCTCGCGACCGTCAAGGGCGACGTGCACGACATCGGCAAGAACATCGTCGGCGTCGTGCTCCAGTGCAACAACTTCGACGTCGTCGACCTGGGCGTGATGGTGCCCGCGCAGAAGATCCTGCAGGCGGCGCGCGAGTCGGGCGCCGACGCGATCGGGCTGTCGGGCCTCATCACGCCTTCGCTCGAGGAGATGGCGCACGTCGCCGCCGAGATGCAGCGCGAGGGGTTCACGATGCCGCTCATGATCGGCGGCGCGACGACCTCCCGCGTGCACACGGCGGTGAAGATCGCGCCGCACTACGCGGGGCCGGTCGTCTACGTGCCCGACGCCTCGCGCGCGGTCGGCGTCACGTCGAGCCTCGTCGCGCCCGGGCAGCGCGAGGCGTACGTCGCCGAGGTCGCGGCCGACTACGAGCGCGTTCGCGAGCAGCACCGCGGCAAGAAGGGGCCGACGCTCCTGCCGCTCGCCGCCGCGCGGGCGAACGCGTTCCACGCCGATTGGGAGGCGTACGCGCCGCCCATTCCCGCGTTCACCGGCCGGCGGGCGCTGCGCAACGTCGACCTCGCGTCGATCGCCGAGTGCATCGACTGGGGCCCGTTCTTCCAGGCGTGGGAGCTCTCGGGGCCGTATCCGGCGATCCTCGACGACCCGGTCGTCGGCGCGGCCGCGCGCACCCTGCTCGCCGAGGGTCGCGCGATGCTGAAGCGCGTGATCGACGGACGCTGGCTCGCCGCGAACGGCGTCGTGGGCTTCTGGCCGGCGAACGCGGAGGGCGACGACATCGTCCTGTGGACCGACGAGTCGCGCACGACGCCGGCGCTCGTCTGGCGCAACCTGCGCCAGCAGGCCGGGCGTCCGCCGGGCAAGCCCCATCAGTGCCTCGCCGACTTCGTCGCGCCGGCGGGCAGGCGCGACTACGTGGGCGCGTTCGCGGTCACCGCTGGCATCGGCATCGACCGGAAGCTCGCCGAGTTCGCGCAGGCGAACGACGACTACTCGGGGCTCATGCTGAAGACGATCGCCGACCGGCTCGCCGAGGCGTTCGCCGAGTGGCTGCACCGCCGCGTCCGCGTCGAGCTGTGGGGCTACGCGCCGAACGAGGCGCTCCCGAACGAGGCGCTGATCCGCGAGGCCTACCGGGGCATCCGGCCCGCGCCCGGCTATCCGGCCTGCCCGGACCACGCGGTGAAGGCGCCGCTGTTCGCGCTGCTCGACGCGCACGCGGCCGGCATGTCGGTGACCGAGAGCCATGCGATGTGGCCGGCCGCGTCGGTGTCGGGGTTCTACCTCGCCCACCCGGACGCCCGGTACTTCGCGGTCGGCCGCATCGGCGAGGACCAGCTCGAGGACTTCGCCCGTCGCGAGGGGATCGCGCCCGACGCCGCGCGGCGCCGGCTGGCGCCGAACCTGGGCTGACGGGGGCGCGTCCCCTTTCCGCCCGGCCCGGCGCGAATATTCACTTGACTCGCGCCCCGCGCGCGGGGATTGGTACGGGTTCGCGGGCGCGTCCGCCGGACGGCGCGCGCGCGGATTCTCCGTTGCCTATAATCGCCGGGACCGTGCCGCGCCGCCGCGGGCACGGCAGGAAGCCCACGCCATGCGATGCCCGACCCATGCGTACGCCGACGTCCTCGTCGCGACGGCCTCCGGCCGGATCGACTTCGCCGGCGCGCAGGTGCTCGAGGACGCGCTCGCGCCCGCGCTCGCGCCCGGCGCTCCGCACCGCGGGATCGTCGTCGACCTCGCGGGGGTCGACTACATCAGCAGCGTGGGGCTGCGCGTGCTGATGGTGGCGGCGAAGTCGATGCGCGCGCGGAGGGCCGCGGTCGCGGTCGCCTCGCTGCAGCCGGTCGTCGCGGAGATCTTCGAGATCAGCCGCTTCCACCACGTCGTCGACGTGCGCGGCAGCGTGCGCGACGCGATCGGCGCCGTGTCGCCGGACGCGCTCGCGGCCTACGACCGGAGCGGCGGGGCATGAAGCGAGTCAGGTTCTGGGGCACCCGCGGCTCGATCCCGGTCGCGCTGACCGCCGACGGCGTGCGCCGCAAGCTCGTCGCCGCGCTGCGCGGGGCATCGGGCCGCACGTTCGCGACCGACGCGGAAGCGGGGGCGTACGTCGACTCGCTCGCTTTCGCCGACCGCGCGACGTTCGGCGGCCACTCGCCCTGCGTCGAGATCGAGACCGGCGGCCCCGACTACGTGATCTGCGACCTCGGCAGCGGCGTGCGGCCGTTCGGGCAGGAGGCGCTCGCGCGCGACGGCGGAGGGCCGCGCACCTACCACGTGTTCCTGTCGCACGTGCACTGGGACCACATCATGGGCCTGCCGTTCTTCACGCCGGCCTACATCCCGGGCAACCGCGTGGTCGTCTACGGCGGGCACGCCCACCTCGAGGCGGCGCTGCGCCGCCAGCAGGAGCAGCCTTCGTTCCCGGTCGACTTCTCGACCTTCCGCGCCGACATCTCGTTCGTGCGGCTCGAGCCCGGCGTCGCGCACGAGGTCGCGGGCATGCGCGTGAAGCTCAAGCTGCAGCGCCACGCGGGCGACTCGTACGGCTTCCGCTTCGAGTCCGGCGGCAAGGTCGTCGTCTACTCGACCGACTCCGAGCACGACCTCGGCAACCGCCACGAGACCGACGGCTTCGTCGAGTTCTTCCGCGACGCGGACGTCGTGATCTTCGACGCGATGTACTCGCTCGCCGACGCGATCTCGGTCAAGGCCGACTGGGGGCACTCGAGCAACATCGCCGGCGTCGAGCTGTGCCACGCCGCCGGCGTCAGGCACCTCTGCATGTTCCACCACGAGCCCGCCTTCGACGACGCGTCGATCGCGCGCGTGCTCGCGGACACGCGCCGCTACGAGGAGATCTGCCGGACCGGCGCGCCGATGACGGTGACCGCCGCGTACGACGGGATGGAAATCGACTTGTGACCGCGAGGTCGCCCGACCCCGCGGAAGGAGGGCCGCCCCGGGGAGGGGGCGAGGCCGCGGAGCGGGGCCCCGTCGCCTGGGGCCGCGTGCGCTGGATCGGCCTCGCGCTGCTCGCCGCGCTCGCGCTGCTCCTGTGGGCGCAGCCGGCCTGGGTCGCGCGGATCCAGCTCCTGTGGTTCGACGCCTGCCAGACGCTCGCGCCGCGCACGGTCAGGGCGCTGCCGGCGACGGTCGTCGAGATCGACCAGAAGAGCATCGTCGCGCTGGGCCAGTGGCCGTGGCCGCGCACCGTGCTAGCGCAGCTCGTGCGCGAGATCGCGCGCGCGAACCCGGTCGCGATCGGGCTCGACATCCTGATGCCCGAGGCCGACCGGAGCTCGCCCGAGCACTGGCTCGACAACATGCCTTCGACCGACGCGGACCTCGCGCAATCGCTCGCGGCGCTGCCCTCGCACGACGCCGAGCTCGCGCGCGCGATCGGCGCCGCGCGCGTCGTGCTCGGCATGGCGGGTTCGCCGGAGCCGACCGGCATGACGGTGTTCGCGACGCCGATCCTGATCGACGGCGCGTCGCCGAACGACGCCGCCGCCGTGCACGCGCGGGTCGCGCGGTTCGACGGCGTGCTCAACAACCTGCCGGTGCTCGAGCGCGCCGCGGCGGGCCACGGCCTCCTGTCGGCTGCGCCCGACGACGGCGAGGACGGCGTGATCCGCCGGCTGCCGATGGTGGCGAGCGTCGACGGCACGCTCGTGCCCGCGTTCGCGATCGAGATGCTGCGCGTCGCGATCAGGGCGCCGGTGCTGCGGCTCAGGGTGCGCGGCGGCGAGATCGCGGGCGTGTCGGCCGGCGACTTCTTCGCGCCCACGGAGGCCGACGGCGGCGCGCGCATCCACTACTCGCCGCACGACGCGCGGCGGTTCGTGTCCGCGATCGACGTGCTGCAGGGCCGCGCCGACCCCGCGATGCTCGCCTCGAAGTTCGTGCTGGTCGGCATGACCGGCCTCGTGCAGGTCGACTATCAGGGAACGCCGCTCGGCGAGCGCATGCCCGGCGTCGAGATCCACGCGCAGCTGATCGAGAACCTGTTCGAGCAGGGGCTCGTGATGCGGCCGGCGTGGGCGCGCGCGCTCGAGGTCGCGCTGTTCGTCGCGCTGGGCGCGATCCTGATCCGCGCGGCGCCGCTGTGGCGCACGCCGGCGACCGTGGCCTACGCGGTCGCGGCGATGGTGGCGCCGGCGCTCGCGGCGCTCGCCGTGTTCGCCTGGGGGCGGCGGCTGTTCGACGCCGCGACGCCGGGGCTCGCGCTGTTCGTGCTGTTCGCGACGCTGATGGCGCTGTCGCTCGGCGAGGCGTCGCGCGAGCGCCGCGCCCTGCGCCGGCAGATGCAGCTCGAGCGCGAGCAGTCGGCGCGGATGGCCGGCGAGATGGAGGCCGCGCGCCGCGTGCAGGTCGCGATGCTGCCGCGCGACGACCAGTTCCGCGGCGACGCGCGCTTCGATCTCGCCGCGACGATGGCGCCGGCGCGCGAGGTCGGCGGCGACCTCTACGACTTCTTCCGGCTCGACGCGCGGCGCCTGTTCTTCCTCGTCGGCGACGTCGCCGGCAAGGGGCTGTCGGCCTCGATCTTCATGGCGGTCAGCAAGGCGCTCGCGAAGAGCGCGGCGGTCCGCCACCCCGACGACGACGTCGGCACCTGGATGACGACCGTGAACCGCGAGATCTCGCGCGACAACAGCGAGGCGCTGTTCGTCACCGCGTTCGCGGGCATCCTGGATCTGGACGGCGGCGACCTCGTCTACTGCAACGCGGGGCACGACGATCCTTACTGCGTCGGCGCGGCGTCGGGCCTGCGGCGCCTCGATCGCGGCGACGGGCCGCCGCTGTGCACGATCGACGACTACGAGTACCGCGGCGAGCACACGTTCCTCGACGCCGGCGAGCTCGTCGTGCTCGTCACCGACGGCGTCACCGACATGCGCGACGCGTCGGGCGCGATGTACGGGCGCGCGCGGATGGAGGCGGTGCTCGAGCGCGCGCGCGCGGCGGGCGCCCCGGCGCGCGCGGTGGTCGACGCGCTCGCGGCCGACGTGCAGGCGTTCGCGGCGGGCGCGGAGCCCGCCGACGACCTGACGATCGTCGCGGTCCGCTGGAACGGCGGGCGCCGGGCTACCTGACGATGATCTCGACGCGGCGGTTGCGCGGCTCGGCCACGCCGGGCGCGGTCGGCACCTCGGGCTCGCGGCTGCCGCGGCCCGAAGCCTGCACGCTCGCGGGCGCGAGGCCGCGCTTCAGGAGTTCGTTGCGGACGGTGTCGGCCCGCTGGCGCGCGAGCGCGTCGTTGACCGGGTCGCTGCCGGTGCGGTCGGTGTGCCCGATCACCAGCACGTCGGGCACCGGCCGCGCGGCGATCTCGGCGAAGATGCGATCGAGCAGCGCGCGCGACTCCTCGGTGAGTTCGTCCCTGCCCTCGGCGAAGTGCAGCACGAACCTCTCCTCGCGGCGCGGCTGCGCGGCGAGCGCCGCGCCGAACTTCGCCTGGACCTCCTCGGGGGTCGCCGTGTACGGCTTCGTCTGGAACGCGCTGCGCTCCACCGCCGCGTACGGCTCTCCCAGCACGACCTCGCCGCGCGAATCGGCCACGCTCACGGCGGTCTTCTTCCCGTCCGGCTCGGGCAGCAGGATGACCGTCGTGCGCGGCGCGCATCCGGCCGCGAGCGCTGCGAGCGCCACCACGGTCGCAAGCGCGCGCACGCGCGGCGCCGGCATCTCAGCCGCCGACCTGGACGACGAACTCGGTGCCGCGCACGCCGAGGACCGACGCAGGGGTGCGGACCTTCATCGCGTCGGGCGACTGCTTGGCGATCTTGCCCGAGACGACGGCGAGCGAGCCCTTCGAGAGCGTCGCGTCGAACCGGCCCTGGTGCGTCGTCGTGTCGAACCGGTAGGTGTCGAGCGCGAGCACGCTGTTGGGACCGATCGACAGGAGCGAGTTGTCGCTCATCGTGACGCCGGCCGAGCCGTCGGCGCCGGTGCGCAGCACGTCGGCCGCCTCGAGCCGCGTGCCGACGGTGCCCGGGAGCGTCGTGCCGGCGCGCTCGACCGACACGTCGCCCTTCGACGTCTTGATCTGGCCGATGTCGGCGGCCGTTGCGAGCGAGGCGGCCGCGAGCAGCACGGCGGCAGGCACGAACCTTGCGATCGATCGAATCATGTCGAGAACCCCGAATGCCGCGGTCGGTGCCGCCATGGCTGAGATGATGGACCCGCCGGCTCCGCGTGGCAAACCCGCCGCGAGCCCCGCCCGCGCCCCCGAGGAACGGGCGTTCGAGGCGCGGAGGGAGGTCCTTCCCTCGACGGCCGCGTTCGTCGCCGCGTTCTGCGGCCGCAACGGCATCGGCACGACCGACATGCTCCGGCTGACGCTCGTCGTCGAGGAACTGTTCACGAACATCGTGATGCACGGGTACGGCGAGGACGGCGCCGGGATGATCCGGCTCTCCCTCGCGCACGACGGCCGCGACGTGACGCTCGTCTGCCGGGACGAGGCGCCGCCCTGGGATCCGCGTCCCGCGCTGCGGCGCTTGCCGGCCGACCTGGACGCGCCGGTCGAGAAGCGCAGCGTAGGGGGGCTGGGCAACCTGCTCGTCGGCCGCCTGGTCGACGTCAGCGACTACGTGCGGAAGGGAAGCGCGAACGTGCTGACGCTGCGCTTCCGTCGCGACGCCTCGCCCCGCTGACCGGTCGCGACATCGCCTGCGACCTCCGGTGTCGGGCACGTGCCTGACACCGGGGGCGTTCCTACATCCGCTCGATGATCGCGGCGATGCCCTGGCCGCCGCCGATGCACATCGTGATGAGGCCGTAGCGCTTGCCGGTCCGATGCAGCTCGTACATGCACTTGACCGTCAGGATCGCGCCGGTCGCGCCGATCGGGTGGCCGAGAGCGACCGCGCCGCCGTTCGGATTCACCTTCGCGGGATCGAGGCCGAGCTCCTTGGACACGCCGAGCGCCTGCACCGCGAACGCCTCGTTCGACTCGATCACGTCGATGTCCGAGACCTTGAGGCCGGCCTTCGCGAGCGCATTCTTCACCGCGCTCACCGGACCCAGGCCCATGATCTTCGGGTCGATGCCCGCGTGGCCGTAGGACACGAGCCGCGCCATCGGCTTCAGTCCCTTCTTCGCGGCGGCGCCCGCTTCCATCAGCACGAGCGCGGACGCCGCGTCGTTGATGCCCGACGCATTGCCGGCGGTCACCGAGCCGTTCTCCTTCACGAACGCGGCCTTGAGCTTGCCCATGCCTTCCATCGACGCGTCGCTCCGCGCATGCTCGTCGGTGTCGAACATCACCGGGCCCTTCTTGCTCTTGAGCTCGATCGGCAGGATCTGGCTCTTGAAATGGCCGGCGGCGATCGCGGCCACGGCGCGGCGATGGCTCTCCACCGCGAACGCGTCCTGCTGCTCGCGGCCGATGCCGCACTGCTTCGCGACGTTCTCGGCGGTGATCCCCATGTGGACGGTATCGAACGGGTCGGTCAGCGCGCCGACCATCATGTCGATCGTCTTGCCGTCGCCCATGCGGGTGCCCCAGCGCTGCGTCAGGTTCGCGTAGGCGGCGCGGCTCATGCTCTCGGCGCCGCCGCCGATCGCCGCATCGGTGTCGCCGAGCAGGATGGTCTGGGACGCCGAGACGATCGCCTGCATCCCGCTTCCGCACAGCCGGTTCACGGTGAACGCGCCCGAGGTGTTGGGCAGGCCGCCGTTCAGCGCCGCGACGCGCGAGATGTACATGTCCTTCGCTTCGGTGTGGATCACGTTGCCGATCACGCACTGGCCGATGTCGGCCGGATCGACCTTCGCGCGGTGGATCGCCTCGCGCACGACGCGCGCGCCGAGGTCGGTGGGGGCGATGTCCTTGAGGCTGCCGCCGTAGTCGCCGATGGCGGTCCGGACCCCTGACAGGATGACGACGCTGCGCTGGCTCATGGTCTTTCCTCCGTGGAAAAACCGACATGATAGGCCGGAAACGCGCCTTCCCTCCCGCCGCGTGGATTGAGCCGGATCAAGCCCGGGCCGGGAAAGACCCTTGTCCGGTTGCGGTCGGGGGCGGCAGGGCGTAGCGTTGGAAAGCAGGGTTCGCATCGCGGAGCCCGCCGGGTTCCGGGGGCGGCCGGATTCTGGGGAGACGTGCGATGAAATCGATGTTCATGCGATGGGCGGCCGCCGTGCTCGCGCTGGGGTTCGCGTCCGCCGCGTGCGCCACCACGCGGTATTGGTATCTGCAGAACGTCGCGTTCGACGACGGCACGACCGTGTCGGGGAGCTTTGCCTACGACGACGTGACGCAGCAGGTGGGCAGTTGGACCGTTCGCGTCAAGGCGGGCGCGAACTACCTGCCGTTCACCTATCTGCCGGGCAACTCGGTCGCCTACACGAGCGTGGGCTATTACTCGCCCGTTCCGACGATCATCATCTCGTCGGACGATGGCGGGAACGGGTACCAGGCGCGCGAGCTGCGGATCACCCCGGTCGCGACCCTCGACGGATCGCCGGCAAGCGTCGCGGTCGACATCGCGACCGCGCACGGACGGTCGGGCGGCGTCGAGTGCTACAACTGCTCGTACGCGCGGTTCCTGGTATCCGGCACGATCAACCTGTCGATGCTGCCGCCGCCGATCGCGATCATTCCGGTGATCGAGTTCTACCACGCCGGCTTCAACCACTACTTCATGACCGCGGACACGGTCGAGATCAACGCGCTCGACACCCACTACTTCACCGGCTGGGAGCGCACCGGCTACCAGTTCTACGCGTATCCGACCGGCGCGAGCGCCGGGGGCAGCATCAACCCGGTGTGCCGCTACTACGGGCTGCCGTCCGCGGGCCTCGACTCGCACTTCTACTCGGCCAGCGCCAAGGAGTGCTTCGAGGTCAATCAGTTCTACGGCGCCGAGTGGCAGATCGAGAGCGACAACGTGTTCCAGATCAATCTGCCGAACACGACGACGGGCGCGTGCCCGTCGGGGACGATCCCCGTGTATCGCGTGTTCAACAACCGGCACGACGCGAACCACCGCTACACGACGAGCACCGTCGTGCGCGCGCAGATGGAGGCGGCGGGATGGATCCGGGAGGGGTACGGTCCGAGCGCGACGATCATGTGCGCGGTGAACCACTGACGGCGATGGCGATGGGGCGGGCGTGTCCGTCGCCGGCGATTCGATCGAACCACGACGAGAGATCAGACGAGATGACATCCGGATGGCGGGCGGCGCGCTCGATCGCGCTGGCGGCGATGCTGGCGCTGGGCGCTGGCAATGCGGGCGCGGCGATGACGTACTGGCAGCTGCAGAACGTGACGATGAGCGACGGCACGACGGTCAGCGGGAGCCTCGCCTACGACGACGGGCCCAACATGGTGACGAGCTGGTGGATCCGCGTGCAGGGCGGGTCGGGCCTGTTGCCGTTCACCTACGTCCCCGCCAACTCGGTCCCGGTGATGGCGGGCAGCCCGCTCCACCTGACCGCCGACTACGTCGAGTTCCGGTCGGTCGAGGGAGGCAACGGCGTGGCGCCGCGCGTGCTGCGGCTGATGCCGCAGTGGTGGTTCGAGTCGACGCCGACGCCCCCGACGATGGCGATCATCACGATCCCCGAGATCTCGGGCGAGGGCATGGGCGGCACGGGCGCGCGGTCGGTCGTGGCCGGGCAGTTCAGGAACGTGATGCTGGTCCCGCCGGTGGCGCTGGTCGACGTGATCGAGTTCTACCACGCGGCGTTCGACCACTATTTCATGAGCGCCGATCCGATCGAGATCAACGCGCTCGACACGCACTATTTCACCGGCTGGGAGCGGACGGGCTACTCGTTCAAGGCGTACGTGACCGGATCGTATCCGGGGACGACGCTGCGGCCGGTGTGCCGCTACTACGGGTTGCCGTCGGCGGGCCTGGATTCGCACTTCTACTCGGCCGACGCGGCGGAGTGCTTCCGCGTGAACCGGGACTACGGCACCGAGTGGCAGATCGAGAGCGACAACGTGTTCCAGATCGCCCTGCCCGACACGACGACCGGCGCGTGCCCGACGGGCACGACCCCGGTGTACCGCGTGTTCAACCACCGGCACGACGCCAACCACCGCTACACGACGAGCACCACGGTGCGCGCGCAGATGGAGGCGGCAGGCTGGATCCGCGAGGGCTACGGACCGAACGCGACGATCATGTGCGCGGTGGGAGCGCCGTGAGGAGGATGTGACGACCGCGCGACGGAGACGCGCCGCGCGGCCCTTTCCGGGGAGGAGCTGCGATGAAGATGGCGACGAAGCATTGGGGGATGGCGCTGGGGATGGCGGTGGCGCTGCTGGCCGGCGGCGTCGGCGATGCGCGCGCGGCGACGCGGTTCTGGGTGCTGCAGGACGTCATGCTGGCCGACGGCGGGACCGTGACGGGCAGCTTCGGTTATGACGACGTCACCAGCACGTTGACCGACTGGAACATCCGGGTGCAGGGAGGGAGCGGGCATCTCCCGTTCACGTTCGTTCCGGGCAATTCGACGCCGACGGCCGGGGGCGCAGGCATCAGCGGCGGCGGATTCGTCTATTTCTTCGAGTTCCTCGCGAACGACATGACGCCGGCGTCACGCGACCTCTTCTTCTCCGTGGCGAGCGATCTCGACGGCACCCCGGCGTCGCAGCCCCTCTACCTCGTCGACCCGGTGACGGGCTACCACTATTCCTACGATCGGCGCCCCGCTTTTGGGGATCGCAACGTGGTCACCGGTTCCCTCGTGCTCGTGCCGTTCCCGGCTCCGGTCGGACTGGTCGACGTGATCGAGTTCTACCACGCCGGCTTCGACCACTACTTCATGAGCGCCGACCCGATCGAGATCAACGCGCTCGACACCGGCTACTTCACCGGCTGGACGCGCACCGGCCACCAGTTCAAGGCGTACGCCGCCGGCAGCAGCGCCGGGCCGACGATGAACCCGGTGTGCCGCTACTACGGCCTGCCGTCGGCGGGGCTCGACTCGCACTTCTATTCGGCGAGCTCGATCGAGTGCTGGGAGGTGAACCAGTACTACGGGACCGAATGGCAGATCGAGAGCGACAACGTGTTCCAGATCGACCTGCCGAACGCGACGACCGGCGCGTGCCCGGGCGGTACGATCCCGGTCTATCGCGTGTTCAACCACCGGCACGACGCCAACCACCGCTACATGACGAGCACCACGGTGCGCGCGCAGATGGAAGCCGCCGGCTGGATACGCGAAGGCTACGGTCCTGACGCGACGACCATGTGCGCGGTGCCGTAGCGCCGCGTCGGCCCGCCAGGTCGCGCGGGGAACCGGGCGCGCGGCGGACGAGCGCGGGAATCGGCCTACAGCGACATCGACACGCGGTAGAGCCCTTCGAGCACCAGGTTCTCGTGGTACTGGTGCGGGATCGTCAGGCGTGGGATCACCGCGCGGGCGGCGCCGCCGGAAATGAGGCACGCGAGGTCGCCCACGTGCCGCGTCTCCTGCGCGTACATGCGCTCGATCGCGCCGGCCTGCGCGTGCTGGCAGCCGCTCGCGATCGCGTCGACGGTCTGGGTCGGGTACTCGTCGAACTCGCCGCCCTGGTCGGGCAGCGCCGCGGTGCCCTCGTGCAGCGAGCGCAGCATGAGTCCCACGCCGGGCATGATCGTGCCGCCCTTGAACACTCCTTCGGCCGACAGGAAGTCGATCGTCGTCGCGGTGCCGCAGACGACGACCATCGCGTGCCGGGGGCCGAGCAGCCAGCGCGCGCCGATCAGCGCGGCCCAGCGGTCGCTGCCGAGCTGCGCGGGGTTGCGGTAGCGGTTCTTCACGCCGCACTGCTCGGCCTGCGGCACGAGCCAGTACGGGGCGGGCGCGTCGGGCCACACTTCGAGCACGCGGATCGTCGCGGCGCGCACGCGCGTGCCGGCGACGTTCGAGATGACGATGCGCGACGGCGCCGGAAACTTCGCGAACTGCGCCGGCAGCGCCGGGATCTCCTCGAGCAGCGCGTGGCCCGACTCGAGCCGGTTCTCGCGGGCGCCGCCGGCCGTCTGGGCCTGGAAGAGTCCCCACTTGAGGAACGTGTTGCCGACGTCGATCAGCAGGTGGAAGTCGCGCATGGGTGTCGGTGGATGACGGTAAGGGTGCCGCGTGCGGAGTCAGGGGCGTCCCCGCGCCGCCGGGCGATCGGCGACGGGTGACTGCCCCTCACCCCCGCCCTCTCCCCGCATGCGGGGAGAGGGAGTGCTTCGCCCGCCGGGCGATCGGTGGCGAGTGACTGCCTTTCACCCCCGCCCTCTCCCTGCGTGCGGAAAGAGGAAGTGCTTCGCACGCGGCGCACGCCGTCGCGGCCGCGTCTGTCGCGCACCCATCGAGGAGCGCTCTCTCCTTTTCGGGCGCGCCGCGCCGGGCGCTCCCCGGTGCGATTGCGCCACGCCGGGAGTTGCCCTTTCCGGGCGCCCGGAGCGGCAGTATCCCCCTCTCCCCGCATGCGGGGAGAGGAGGTGCTTCGCACGCGGCGCACGCCGTCGCGGCCGCGTCCGTCGAGCACCCATCGAGGAGCGCTCTCCCCTTTTCGGACGCGCCGCGCCGGACGCTCCCCGGTGCGATTGCGCCACGCCGGGAGTTGCCCTCTCCGGGCGCCCGGAGCGGCAGTTCCCCCTCTCCCCGCATGCGGGGAGAGGGCCGGGGTGAGGGGGAAGCCCATCGCCGATCGCCTCAAATCGCATCCAGCGGGTAGATCGGCCGCCTGAGCTTCCGATAGGGGTACACGGAGAGGTCGGCGTTGGTCACGCCCTCGCCCGCGCACTCGACGATGTGCGAGGCGATCGGCTTGAAGCCGGCGCGGTAGTGGATGCGCGACTTGAGCATGAGGTAGCGCTGCGCCCGCGGGTCGATGCCGGCGTGCGTGAAGACGCCGAGGTCGAACGGCTCGTGCGGGCGCGACGTGACCACGATCTTCGCACGGCCGGTGTCGAGCACAGCCGTGCGCCCGAGATAGGTCCGGATCCCGGTGTACATGGGCCCGGTGATCGTGAACTCGCCGTCGGTGATGCGCCCGACGCGGCCCGCCACCTCCAGCGGACGGCCGGGCAGACCGATCGACGGCATCGCGGTCCTGCCGCCGAGCGGCAGCCGCACGTCCTGGCCCTCGCCCGCCTCGATCATCGCGGCGACCGCCTGCGGGTCGCGGATCGGCGCGATCGCGACGCCGTCGAGCCCCTGGAGCAGGATCTCCGCGACGACGGCCATCACGTCCTGCGCGCCGCCCGAGCCGCAGTTGTCGCAGTGGTCGATCAGGAGCACCGGCGCCCCCGGGTCGCCGAGCCCCAGCGCCTTCGCGCGCGCGACCGACTCCGCGAGCGGAGGCGCGTGGAACGCGTACTCGGCGCGCCGCTCCCACGCGGTCGCGAGCATCCGGTCGCAGGCCTCGCGCGCGGCCTCGCGCCCCCCGCGGCGCGCGTCGCCGACGACGATCGCCGAGACGCCCGTGTGCGGCGTGTCGGCGTGCGGGAACGACGGCAGCAGCGTGGCCGCGAGCACGCGGCCGCTTCGCTCCTCGGCGCGGGCGTAGGCGAGGACGTCGCCGGAGGGCCCGTCCTCGGGCGCGTGGCGCATGATCGACGCGAGCAGCGGCTTCCAGCCCCACGCCATCACCGGCTCGACCGCGCCGTCGAGCGCGCGCACGAGGATCGAGCCGGCCAGCGTGCCGGCTTCGTACATGTCGACGTGCGGATAGGTCTTGTAGCCGGTGATCACGGTCGCGTTGTCGACGAGCTCGCCCGACAGGTTCGTGTGGTAGTCGAGCGTGACCGCGATCGGGATGCCCGGCGCGATCCGCCGGACGCGGCGCGCGATCTCGCCCTCGGGATCGTCGCAGTCCTCGGTCACCATCGCGCCGTGCAGGTCGAGGAACACCGCGTCGCAGCCGGCGCGCACCGCGTCCTCGATCGGCCGCACGAGCGTCTCGAACGTCGCGCGCGACGCCCGGTTCGACGGCCAGGACTCGGCGGCGACCGGCGTGACCACCTCGGCGCGCTCGCGCGCCGCGAGGTCGAGGTACGCGGCGAGCGGCGTGTTGGTGCCGCGGAAGCGCTCGACCACCTCGGAGCCGAACGCGGGTCCTTCGCCGTGCCCGAAGGACGAGAGCGGCGTGGCGATCGGCGAGAACGTGTTCGTCTCGTGCTTGACGAGCGCGAGGACGTAGCGGCGCGGCATCGTGCGGCGCTCGGGCCCGGTCGTCAGGTCGCGGGCGGGACGAACGCGGGGCCGAGCGGGCCGAGCCGCAGGCCGGGGCGCAGCCGCTTCCACGCGAACATGGTCGGGTCGGCCTTCGCGGGACCGGGGGCCGCGACGACGAGCACCTCGCGCGCGATCGGCTCGAAGTCGGCGCGGAAGTGCACGGAGCTCTTGAGCGCGACGACGCGCTCGGCGCGCGGCTCGACGCCGACGTGACGGAACATCGCCTGGTCGGCGGCCTGGCACTTGACCGACGCCAGCACGACGCGCACGTTGCCCCGCCGGAGCAGCGCCATCGGGCCGAGGTCCATCCTGAAGCCGTGGAACATCGGACCGGTGCAGGTGAAGCGTCCGTCCGCCACGCGCTCGACGGTGAACTCGCCTTCGAGCGGCACGTGGCCCGGCACGCCCGAGATCTCGCCCAGCCGGAACCGCGACGTGCGCTGCTCGCCGACCTCGTGCGCCTGCTTCGCGGAGGCGGGGTCGATCAGCAATCCGAGCACCGAACCGGGCGCGTCCTGCGCGAGCAGCGCCGCGAGGAGCCCGGTCGTGTCGCCGTTGCCGCCCGCCCCCGGATTGTCCTGCGTGTCCGCGAGGACGACCGGCGCGCCCGCGGCCCCGCGCTGCGCGGCGCGCCGCACGGCGTCCGCGGGCGCGTAGAGCTCCATCCGGAAGTCGCGCTCGGCGTCGGCGATGGCCTGGCGCAGCGCGGCCACCGCCACCTGCACGCGCACCTCGTCGACGCCCATCCCGAACACCGCCATCCCGCACTCGGGGAAGTCCGCCATCGGGAAGCCCGGCGTGAACGAGAGCATCGCGCCGTGCTCCTGCTCGAGCTTCTCGAGCATCGCGTAGAGCGAGCGCGCGGGCTCGATCGTCGTGCACTGCGACGGCAGGCCGGTCAGGAAGTCGAGCGTGCGCAGGCTCTTCGCGAGCGGCGCGCCGTGGCGCTTCAAGTCGAGCAGCAGCCGTGCGGCGCGCGCGCCGGTCGCCGCCATGTCGACGTGCGGATAGGTCCGGTAGGCGACGAGCGCGTTGCTGCGCTCGACCATCGCGCGCGTCACGTTCGCGTGCAGGTCGAGGCTCGCGACGACGGGAACGTTCGCGCCGACGACGTCGCGCACGCGGCGGAGCAGTTCGCCCTCGCCGTCGTCGAGGTGCTCGGTCACCATCGCGCCGTGCAGGTCGAGGTAGACGCCGTCGACCGGCAGGGCGTCGGCGAGCCGGCGCAGCATCTCGCCCGCGATCCGCTCGTACGCGTCGCGCGTGACCTGGGCCGAAGGCGACGCCGCGCCCCACGCGAGGCCGACCGTCCGGTGGCCCGCCGAGTGCAGCACCTCGATCGCGCCGGTCGCCGGGATGTTCGCGCCCTCGAGGCGGGACGCGATCTCGTCGCCGAAGCACAGCGGCGGCCAGCCGCCGCCGGACTCGAAGGCGGCGTAGTCGGCCTTCGTCGGCGCGAACGTGTTCGTCTCGTGCTGGAATCCGCCGACGGCGATGCGCGCCATGGAGCCTCCGGGTGGCCCGGCAGCGTAACGCAGCGGGCGCCGGTTCGACAACCGCGGCCGTGGTGAGGTCGGGCGACCGAATCGTGCCGGAAGGGCGCGCGAGGAGAGCGATGATCAGAGACGCGTTGCGGTCGTGGGAAGCCGATGCGGAAGCATGGCGTCCGGCGATGGGAGAGGCGTCGGGCTGAAGCCCGACCCACGGGGGAGAGGAGTGTGGGTCGGACTTCAGTCCGACGCCTTTCGTTCGCGAATCCCAAACTTCCGTCGGGCTGAAGCCCGATCCACGGGGGAGAGGAGTGTGGGTCGGACTTCAGTCCGACGCCCTTCGTTCGCGAATCCCCAACTTCCGTCGGGCTGAAGCCCGACCCACGGGGGAGAGGAGTGTGGGTCGGACTTCAGTCCGACGCGTTTCGTTC
>WBZU01000257.1_pt1 | contig 48606 bp, 37 predicted proteins | sample 5204311 | NCBI WGS metagenome assembly WBZU01 (sample SAMN12344359, study PRJNA552823) | activated sludge metagenome | biome: Activated sludge suspended growth; feature: Nitrification reactor; material: Wastewater; isolation source: activated sludge from nitrification reactor of wastewater...
TCGCCGCGTGCGGCGTGCTCCGCAGGCTCGGCGGGTTTCCATGATCCGTTGTCGATGCCCTCCGCCGCGGCCTGGCGAAAGCGTGCGGGAACCTCGATCTCCGGCACCGGTGCCGGCGGCACCAGCGAGCAGCCGGCGAGCAGCGCGGCTGCCGCGAACGTCGCCAGGCTTGCCGGGATGCGCGGGTACAGGCGTTTTGCGCGTGCGTGCATCGTTCTCATTCTTCGATCCTCGCGGCGGGAGACGTGGCATGCGGATCGATGCCGCCGGACGACTGGGTTCCACCTGGCGCATCGCTGGCATGATTGCGCCGGCGTTCGGCGAACTCGCGCAACAACATGTAGAACACCGGCGTCAGGAAGATGCCGAACAGGGTGACACCGACCATGCCGCTGAACACGGCAATGCCCATCGCCTGGCGCATCTCCGCGCCTGCGCCGCTGCCGACGATGAGCGGTATCACGCCCGCACAAAATGCGATCGACGTCATCAGGATCGGCCGCAGCCGCATGCGGCAGGCATGAATGACGGCGCGCCGCATCGGTTCGCCGGCCTCCTCGAGATCCTTGGCGAACTCGACGATCAGGATCGCGTTCTTGCACGCCAGGCCCACCAGCACGACGAAGGCGATCTGGGTGAAGATGTTGTTGTCGGCGGGAAGCCCGAAGAAGCCGGACAGCCAGACACCGAATACCGCCGAGAGGATGCACATAGGCACGATCAGGATGATAGCCAGCGGCAGCGTCCAGCTTTCATAGGTGGCCGTCAGCACCAGGAAGACCAGCAGCACACATAGCGGGAAAATGTAGACCATCGTGTTGCCGGCAAGCTTTTCCTGATAGACGAGGTCGGTCCATTCGTAGCCAACACCGCGCGGCAGCACCTCGCGCAGGATCTGCTCCATCTCCGCCTGGGCCTGGCCGGAACTGAAGCCCGGCTTCGGGGCACCATTGATGTCGGCGGCGAGGAAGCCGTTGTAGCGCGCCACGCGGTCCGGGCCGAAGGTCGGCTCGACGGACATCAGCGAAGCGAGCGGCACCATCTCGCCGCGCGAATTGCGCGTCTTGAGCAGCGAGATCGCATCGGCCGTGGAACGGAACTGCTGGTCGGCCTGCACGATCACCTGATAGGTGCGGCCGAACCGGTTGAAATCGTTCACGTACAACGAACCGAGATTGACCTGCATCGTCTCGTAGATATCGTTCAGGTGGACCCCGAGCTGTTTCGCGCGCGTGCGATCGACGTTGGCATATAGTTGCGGCACATTGATCTGGTAGCCCGAGAACACCTGGGTCAGGCCGGATTGCGGATTGCCATAGACGCGGCCCATGATGGCCTGCACGGCCTCGGCCAGTGCGCCTTCGCCAAGCGATCCGCGATCCTGCAATTCGAGTTTGAAACCGCCGGCGTTGCCGAGCCCTTCGACCGGTGGCGGCGCGAGGACGAAGATGAAGGCGTCCTGGATGGCGCCGATGCGCTGGTTCACGGCACCGGCGATGGCCTGCGCGCTGCGATCCGGCGTGGTGCGCTTGTCGAAATCGTCGAGGCCGAAGAACACAATGCCGGCGTTCGGCGCGTTGGTGAAACCGTGAATCGACAAGCCGGGGAAGGCAACAGAATCCTTGACACCGGGCACCTCGAGCGCGATGTCGCTGAGGCGGCGGATCACCTGCTCCGTCCGGTCGAGGCTGGCGCCTTCCGGCAGTTGCGCAATGCCAATCAGGTATTGCTTGTCCTGCTGCGGCACGAAGCCCGGCGGCACGCGCACGAACAGCACGTAGGTCAGACCGAGCAGCACGGCGTAGATGCCGAGCGCAAGCGCCTTGCGTCCGAGGATGCCGGTGACGCGCCGGCCATAAGCCTCGGAGGAGCGATGGAAAAGATGGTCGAACCAGCGGAAGAAGCCGCCGAATACGCGCTCCATCGCGCGGGTCAGCCAGTCCTTCGGGGCATCGCGGCTGCGCAGCATGATGGCCGCCAGCGCGGGTGAAAGGGTCAGCGAGTTGAAGGCCGAGATCACGGTGGAGATTGCGATCGTCACCGCAAACTGGCGATAGAACTGTCCGCTGAGGCCGGATACGAAGGCGAGCGGAATGAACACCGCACACAGCGTGAGGCCGATGGCAACGATCGGGCCGCTGACCTCCTGCATCGCGCGGACCGTGGCGGCCTTCGGCGGCAGGCCGGCCTCGATGTTGCGCTCGACATTCTCGACCACCACGATGGCGTCGTCGACCACGATGCCGATCGCCAGCACCAGGCCGAACAGCGTCAGCGTGTTGATCGAAAAGCCAAGCAGCAGCAGCACGGCGAAGGTGCCCACTACCGAGACCGGCACCGCCAGCAAGGGAATCAACGATGCGCGCCAGGTCTGCAGGAACACAACGACGACCAGCACGACCAGCAGCACCGCCTCGATCAGCGTCACGATCACCTTGTTGATCGAGGACTGCACGAAGCGCGTCGGGTCATACACGATCGAGTAGTCCACGCCCTGCGGGAACTCCTGCTTGAGTTGTTCCATCGTGCGCCGGACGTCTTCGGAAAGCTGAAGCGCATTCGAGTTCGGCGCCTGGAACACCGCCACGGCAACCGCCTCCTTGTTGTTGAGCAGGCTGCGCAAGGCGTAGCTCCCGGCGGAGAGTTCGACGCGGCCGACGTCCCGCACGCGCAGCACGGAGCCGTCCGCAGGATCGGCCCGCACGATGACGTTGGCGAACTCCTCCTCGGTCTGCAATCGCCCCTGCGTGTTCACCGATAGCTGGAATTCGGTACCGTTGCGCGAGGGCGGCGCGCCGATCACGCCGGCCGCGACCTGCGCGTTCTGCTCGCGTAATGCCGCAACGACGTCGCCGGATGTCAGCCCGCGCGCAACGAGCTTCTGCGGATCGAGCCATATCCGCATCGCATAATCGCCGGCGCCGAAGGTGATCACCTGGCCCATGCCCGGGATGCGCAGCAGCGCGTCGCGCACGTTCAGCACCGCATAGTTGCGCAGGTACAGCGCATCGTAGCGGTTGTCCGGCGAAACCAGATGCACCACCATGGTCAGGTTGGGCGCGGATTTCTCGGTGGTCAGGCCGATCTGCCGCACGATGTCCGGCAGTCGCGGCAGTGCGCGGTTGATGCGGTTCTGCACGGCGGTTTCGGCAACGTCTGGATCGGTGCCGATCTTGAACGTGACGGTCAATGTCATCACGCCGTCCGAGGTGGCCTGGCTGCTCAGGTAGAGCATGTTGTCGATGCCGTTGATCTGCTCCTCGAGCGGCGAGGCGACGGTTTCGGCAATCACGCGCGGGTTGGCGCCGGGAAACTGCGCGCGCACGACGATCTGCGGCGGCGTGACCTCGGGATACTCCGAAATCGGCAGGCGATTGATCGCGATCAGGCCGAGCAGGAAGATCAGGATGGACAGCACGGCGGCGAAGCGCGGCCGTTCGATGAAGAAGTGTGAAATGTTCATGTCGATGGTCCCGCTCAGGCGCCTGCCTTGCCCTGCGCAGGGGTCGGCGCCGGTTTGGCAATCGGCATGCCGTTTTCGTCAACCTCCATCTTCTCGGGCGTCACCGGCGCGCCGGGGCGAACCCGCTGAAGCCCATTCACCACAACCAGCTCACCGGGTTTGAGTCCGTCGCGTACCACGCGCATGCCGTCGACCAGCGCGCCGAGTTTCACTTCGCGGAATTGCGCAATACCATCGGCGCCGACGACCAGCACGAACCGCTTGGATTGGTCCGTGCCTATGGCGCGCTCCGGCGTCATCACGGCCTTGTAACTATCTCCACCGAGCAAGCGGACACGCGCAAAGAGTCCGGGCGTCAATGCGCCGTCCTTGTTGTCAAATTCGGCGCGTGCCCGGATCGTGCCCGATTTGGGATCGATGCGGTTGTCCAGGAAAACCATGTATCCGCGGCGCGGGAAGCCCTGTTCGTTGGCCAGGCCGAGTAGTACCGGATTGCGTGCCGAACGGGACGACGGGCGCTCGCCGCTGCGCGCCATCTGCATGTACTTGAGGTAGATCTGCTCGTCGCCCTCGAACTCCGCGTAGATCGGGTCGACCGAAACGAGGGAGGTCAGCAGCGTCGGGCTCGGGCCGTCGCCCTGAATCAGATTGCCGACAGTCACCTCCTCCTTGCTGATGCGCCCACTGATCGGCGCTCGGATCGACGCGTACTCGAGATCGAGGCGGGCGGTCTTGACGGCTGCCTCCGCCGCCAGGATGCTTGCGTCGAGATCGCGCTTGGCTGCGGCACGCTCATCGACGTCGCGCTGCGCAATCGCGCGTTCGGCCACCAGGCGCTCGGCGCGTGCCAGTTCAGTGCGGGCCAGTTCGGCCCGCGTCCGCGCACTGGCGAGCGACGCCTCGGCTCTTGCCAGTGCGGCCTCGAAGGGTCGCGGGTCGACCTGGAACAACAAATCGCCTTTGCGTACCAGTTGGCCTGGCCGGAAGTGGATGCTCCTCAGGTAGCCCGACACACGGGACCGCAGTTCCACCTGCTCCACAGCGACCAGGCGGCCGGAAAACTCGTTCCAGTCGGTGATCTGCCGTTCGACGGCCGGCGCCACACTCACCGGCGGCGGCGGTGGCGGGCCCGGCGGGTTGTTGGCTTCGCCCCTGCTGCAAGCGGCAAGCAGCATCGCGGAAGCCGTCAGCAAAGCCGCCCGGGCAAGCACGGCACGGCGCCGTGTTGAATTCGAGGGTACGCAATCGAGGTCGTGAGGGGACATTGTCGTTCTCATATGATCATTCTCGTGACGGAAGATTTCGGGGCGGCCTTCGGGCCGTTGATCAGTTTTCCACGCCCTTGCTGCAGGTGCGGGATGTTGCGTCTGCCAGCGTCGGAAGCCATGCGAGCACCTCACGCCACGGCCAGGCAGTATCCGCATTCATGTCTGCGAGCGACGGCGAACGTGCCATTCGCGTCGCCACGCCCGCCCGTTCGAGTCTTTCGGCATACTGTTCGGCCTCGCCGCGCAGCGGATCGTCGGCTGCGGTGACGATGAATGCCGGGGCAAGCCCGGCGAGGCGCGTTGCGGTGGCAGGTGCAGCATAGGGGTGCATGCGATCGGATACGGTCGGCAGGTAGCTCCGGTAGCAGGCAAAGCAACAGCGGGCACTGCGCTGCGCAGCGAGCGCCGTGCCGACCATGGAATGCGACGAGAGCGTCGGGTCGAGCATCGGCGTGATCAGCACCTGCGCTCGCAGTGCGGGAAATCCACGGTCGCGCGTTGCAAGCGCTGCGGCTGCGGCGAGGTTGCCGCCCGCTTCGGTACCCGCGACGATCACGGAATCGGCCGCGTGCCGCGCCCACGCAACGGCACCGAGCACGTCTTCCAGCGCCGCCGGGAACGGTTCCGCCGGCGCCAGCGAATACGCAACGGCAAGCACTCTGCATGCAAGCGTCCGTGCCGCCGCATCGGCGGCCGCATGTGCGGTGTCCAGGTCGCCGCCGACAAAGCCACCCTCGTGCAGATAGACGACGAGTGCGCTCGTCGGCGCGCCAACCGGCACATACAGCCTTGCATCGAGATCCCGCACGTAACCGTGCAACCTCTGTGGCACGACCTCGACGTCACCGAATCCAGTACGCATCGGCGCTGCGGTCAGATCCAGATGGTGCGCGAGCGCCCCGCGGGCACGTCGCGAATGACGTCCGCGTCGTGCACGTTGCGCTCAGTGAAGGGGCAGCGCGCCGCCTGATCATGCGCGGGCGAACTGACCGCCGCACTTCCCGTGATGCCGAAGGCAAGCGCTGTAGTCGCGATGATTCGCGCAACGATGCACGATTCGATCATGGTAAATCTCCTGTTGGGTGCTCACCGTTCTGTCGACGGATCTTGCATGGGTCGAACTCTATTCTCGTCTGGAGACAAGAAAAAGTTGCAACCGGCGAAAAGACTGTTCAAGATTCTGAACAATGGATCGCTTGCTCGCCATGCAGGTTTTTGTTCGAGTCGTCGAGGCCAACGGCTTCACGCGCGCCGCGGAATCACTGAAGATGCCGAAGGCATCCGTGACCACGCTGATCCAGCAGCTCGAATCCCGACTCGGCATCAAACTGCTGAACCGCACGACGCGCCACGTCAGCGTCACAGCCGACGGCGCGGCCTATTACGAGCGATGCGTGCGCATCCTGGCCGACGTCGAAGAAACGGAGCAGTCACTTGGCCACGTGCGACGCGCACCTGCCGGAAGGTTGCGCGTCGACGTTCCGGCCTCGATCGGACGCACCCTGTTCGCTCAAGCGCTCCCCGGGTTTTTCGTGCGCTACCCCGAGATCAAGCTCGAAATGGGTTGCACCGATCGCCCGATCGACCTTCTCGAAGAAGGCGTCGATTGCGTGGTGCGCGGCGGCACCCTGCCGGATTCCGGATACGTCGCACGTCGCGTCGGCGAACTCGAAATGGTCACATGCGCGACACCGTCCTACCTTGCGCATTACGGCGTTCCAGCGACGCCCGAAGAGCTCGCGAGCCATCGCCACATCAACTACTTCTCTTCCAAGACCGGCAAGATCTTCGAGTTCGATTTCGAGCGCAACGGCTCACGCGTGTCATTCGCCGCAGACGGGCCGATCGCCGTCAACGACAGCAACGCGTATCTGGCCCTTGGCCTGACCGGCTTGGGAATCATGCAGATCCCGCGCTACGCCGTGCGGGACGAGCTGGCGAAGGGGGCACTCGTGCAGGTGCTGCCGGAATGGCGCAGCGAACCGATTCCGCTGCATGTCCTTTATCCCCAGAACCGCCACCTTTCCAACAAGGTCCGGGTTTTCGTCGACTGGGTCGCCGAAATCTTCGCGGATCTTGAGCAGTGAACGCACACGCGCCCACCACTCGGTCGGGGCTCGGTGCCCAACGGTTTGTGCGGCCAAACCGAACATTCGCACCTTTTTGCTGCCAGACAATGGCATTTTCCGGACAATCGAATTGACCCGACAACGCTTTCCGTGCATAATCTTGCTTCTCTGACGCGGGGTGGAGCAGTCTGGCAGCTCGTCGGGCTCATAACCCGAAGGTCGAAGGTTCAAATCCTTCCCCCGCAACCAAGAAATATTGAAAAAGGCCAATCACTTAGCGGTGGTTGGCCTTTTTCGCTGTGGTTCAGCCCCCCGGCTGTACAGGGCAGACGATAACACCCCGGAACTTCCAGATTCCGGGCAAAGAACGGAACGTGAAGCGTCAGGGGGCGCCACCCACCGGACCGAAGCCGTGCTCGACTGCATACACTGCAGCCTGAACTCGACTTGAAAGCTCGAGCTTCTTCAGTATCGATTGAACGTGGATCTTGACGGTACTCTCGGCCAGATCAAGGACTCGCGCGATCTCCTTGTTACTCTGCCCGCGCGCCAGGCACACCAACACATCGCGTTCGCGCTGGCTAAGGCGATCGATCACCGACGCCTCGGGCCTTGCCTGCTCAGTGGCGAGGCTCCTCGTATTGTCTCCAAGCAAGGCGCCCATCAGTCGCGGCGAAATCACGAACTCGCCGCGCGATGCCATACGAATGGCATCGGTCAAGGTGGCGACTTCGATGTTCTTCAGCAGATAACCTGTAGCACCGGCGCGCAGACATCGCAGCAGGTCATCCGACTCTTCCGACACGGTCAACATGAGCACGTGGATCGTCGGGTCGCCTTCATGAATCAGCTTGAGGCTCTCCAGTCCGTTGATGCCGGGCATGTGCAGGTCGAGCAGCACTACGTCGGGCTTGAGCTGCTTGGCGCGCTTGGCACCCTCCAGACCGTCTCCGGCCTCCCCGACAATCTCGAACTCGTCGACCTTCTGAATGAGCGAGCGGACGCCGCTGCGGAACAAGGCATGATCGTCGACCAGGAGGATTCGAATGCGTTCGCTCATCGGGCCGCTATCATACCCACCTTCCGCTTGAGGTAAAGCGTGAGCTGGACGCCTTCCCCCGGTCGCGACCGGATGTCGAGCCGCGCGCCGATACGTGCCGCCCGTTCGCGCATGATGTGCAAACCCACTTGGGCGCCTACACCGCCGCCCTCGATCGCATCCAGATCGAAGCCTATGCCGTCGTCGCGTATGCGAATCTCCACGCTATCGCGATTGCGCCCTAGCGTGACAAGCACCTGCCTGGCGTTCGCGTGCTTGCGGATGTTGGAAAGAGCCTCCTGGACGATGTACAGGAGCTGAGTGTCGATCTCGGCATCGAACGACAGGCCGACGCCTTCGACTTCGTAGCTGATCCCGGCCGGGCACTGGCTGGAAAACTTCGCCACCGCAGCGCCGATGGCCGACTCCAGATCCTGATGGTCGAACCGTACCCGGAAGTGCTGCAGCAATTCGCGCACGTCCGAATAGCTTTCCTGTACGCCAACCCGAATGAGTTCGACAGCCTCGTTGGCCTCGTCGATTCTCCCCTGTTTGATCGCACCATCAACGACCTGCGTCTGCAGGTTCAGATAGGCCAGCCCTTGCGCGAGCGAATCGTGGAGCTCCTGCGCCATCAGGTTCCGTTCCTCCGAGACGGCCATCTCGCGTTCGCGCGCCTGCAGCCGCACGTGCTCGATCGCCACAGCGAGGTGCTGACCAAGACTCTCGAGCAGAATCCGGTCGCCGGCCGACAAACGCGTCGGCTGCGCAAAGAAAAGATTGAATAGACCGACCGCTTTCCGATTGTTATTCACCGGGACGGCAAACACGGTCGCAAAACCAGCGCGGGCGCAATGGCCCAAGCTGTCAGTACCAGATTGTGCGTCGAGCGCGCCGACGATCGCCGCCTCACCGTTGACCGCTTCTCCGCAGAGGCATTCGCCGCACCGCAGCACGGCCTCGCGATCGATGAATTCATCGGCGAGTCCGTCCTGCGTGGTGAGGTAGAGGTTGCCGCTACGGCGGTCGAACAGGCGCACCGACGCCGCGGCCGCGCCAAAGGTATCCTTCACGCGCGCGAGGAAACCGCGAGAGATGTCCTCGATGCTCCCTGGCGTATGGAGAAAACGGCTGACTTCGTAAAGAACCGCCAGTTCGCGGTTCTTCTCCTCGAGACGCCGCGTTTCGACCTTCACGCGTTCTTCGAGCGTACCGTACAGCGACTGCAGGTGCGCACCCATTCGATTGAAGCCGCGCGACAGATCGCCGAACTCATCGCGCGTAAGGACCGGCACCCGAGCCTCGAACTCTTCGTCCTCCATCCGCTGCATGCCACTCTGCAATTCATGCACCGGCCTGATAACCGCAACGAAGAAAAAACGGATCAGCACGATGGTGCCGAACACCGCCATTGCAATCAGCACCACCTGTGATGTACGGAGGATGGCCGTATTGCGGGCATAGCTGCCCTCCATGCTGCCGACCATCTTGTCCACTTCGGCAACGAAGCCGCCCGTCGTGGCTTGCAGGTCGACGAGCAGCGCTTCGGACTCCGCCGAGTCGCTGACCATGATCCTGCGCGCCAGCGGCAGCACGTGCGCGTTCCAGCGCCTGTCCGCCGCTTCGACGGCTTCCGGAATCCCTCGGTCGCGCGGGATGAACAACGGTCGCTGGGGATCGCCGGTACGCAGGCCCGCTTGGATAGCCGCCACCGCAGCCAGCTCGCGGTCTATCTCCTCGATGGACATGCGCCTTGCCTCAGGCTCATCGGGCAGGCGCGCAAGGTCGTGAGCAATATGCCAGGAACGCATGCGCAGGCTCCCGGCGTCGTTGATCGCCGCCGCCACACCTTCGAGCCTCCACGAGATGTACAGCGTCGTACCGATCGCGATCAGCGCACAGCAGAAGAAAGCGACCAGTATTCCGATGATGCGGGTCGATATCTTGCTGCCGAAGAAGCGATCGACCCAGGCAGCGCCCGGTCCTGCAATTGAGGCATCGGCGACTTTCCGCAAATCAGACCCGCGTTCGGCTATCGTCTCCACTGTCCGACTTCACTCCTTGCCGGCATTGGCCGGCCAATCGGCGGCACGCGGGATTGCCCCGCGCGCCGCCCAGGCAGTCCGGGTCAGGCCAGCCGCCGCTTGGTGCGCACCACCTGATAGCTGCGCATAAGATACCCGAAGGGTGCGCTCAATACATGGACCAGACGGGTGAATGGAAACAGAAGGAACACCGTCATGCCGAAAAACAGGTGAGCGCGGAATACGGGGTCGACATTATCCAACAGAGCGGGCTCGGGTTGCAGTGTCAGGATGCTCTTGACCCAGTCGGACAGTGCCAGCATCACGGCGGGATCGCCGTGGTTGGCGTGACCGATTGAAACAGGAATGGTTGCCAGCCCCAACAGCAGCGTCAACATCAGCCAGGTCAGAATGAACTTGTCCATGCGCCGGCCCGTGACGGCGATACGGCGGTTGAACATGCGTCGCATCCACAGCATCACGCCGCCGAGCAGGCACATCGTACCGAATACGGCACCTGCGATGATGGCGACCCATTGGTGCTGCATGTCCGATATGCCGAGCGCGAGCCACAGACCGTGGGGCAGCACGAGACCGGCAAAGTGGCCGAGAAAGATCGACAGGATGCCGACGTGGAAGAAGTTGCTTGCCAGCACCATGTTGGCCTTCGAGAGGAGCTGCGTGGAGTCCGTCTTCCACGTGTATTGCGCGTGGTCGAAGCGCAGCCAGCTTCCGATGATGAACACGGTCAGTGCGATGTAGGGATAAACCCCGAACACGATCGTCTTGATATTCATGGTCTTGCTTCCTTTGAAGTCGAGTCTCAGGCGGCGAGCCTGGTGAGCGAGGCGTGGTTCTCGACGATGCGAACGAGCGGCGCATAGGCGCTGCCGGACTTCTCGAGATTGTCCGCGAGCACCGTGAGAACCTTGCGGATTTCGCACAGGAACACGCTGGCCTCCTCGAGTGAAAGCGCCGATGCGAATTCGAGCATGACTGGCAGATAATCGGGAAGCTCGCGCTCGTCGACCACCAGGCCGTGGCTGCGGTAAAACTCGCTGAGGTCGATCAGCGCCGGGCCGCGCGTCTTTTCCTCGCCGAAGAGATGGTGCGTCAGGTGCAGGCTGTGTTCAGCGGTCATGTCGAACTCGCGCACATAGTCTCCCTGCAACTCGAGCGCATCGCGCCCGGCGATGCATTCGATGAACCTGGCAACGGTTGCACGCTCGATATTGTCCAGAATCTCCGACTCGTCCGCGGCGGCGACGAGGCCTGCGGCCCCCGTCTCGCCCAGCGCGGCACGCAGTTCGGCGAGAAAGTCGTCGTCCGGGTAATCGAGCAGGGTGGCGATCAGTTTGAACACTTTCATGTCGATTCTCCTCAGCGGTCGTCTTCGGCCAGCGGCGCGGGCTCACGCGGCTCCATGGATTCGGTGCGGCGCTCCGGGAACAGCGCAAATGTGCCGTAACCCTTCGAGGCGTCGGCGCCGAACGAGAAGCCGTTCTGCCCCTGGAAGCCGTGGTAGTCGTCGAGCCGGATCTCCTCGTGGGACGTCGGGATCACGAAGCGGTCTTCGTAGTTCGCGATGGCAAGGTAGCGATACATCTCCTTCGCCATGTCCTCGGTCATGCCGACCGCATCGAGCGCGCGGGTGTCCGCCTTGCCTTCGACGTGAACCGAACGCTGGTACGAACGCATTGCGATCATCCGGTTGAGCGCGGAAACGATGTACTCCTCCTTGCCTGCGGTAAGCAGGTTGGCGAGGTACTTCACCGGCAGACGCATCGCGTCGGCCTTCGGGATCACGCCGTCGGCTTCCGTCGGCAGCTTCTTCTGGTCGATCTGCGACTGCACCGGCGAAAGCGGCGGCACGTACCAGATCATCGGCAGCGTGCGGAACTCCGGGTGCAGCGGGAAGGCGATCTTCCACTGCACGGCCATCTTGTAGATCGGCGACTTCTGCGCCGCCTCGATCCAGTGCTCGGGCACCCCGTCCTTTTTCGCCTGCTCGATTATCTTGGGATCGTACGGATCGACGAACAGATCGAGATGCGCCTTGTACAGATCCTGATCGTTGTCCACGCTCGCAGCGTCAAGCAGCTTGTCGGCGTCATAGAGAATGATGCCGTTGTAACGGATGCGGCCGACACAGGACTCCGAGCACACCGTCGGCATGCCGGACTCGACACGCGGGTAGCAACCGATGCACTTCTCGGCTTTTCCCGATTCCCAGTTGTAGAACACCTTCTTGTACGGGCAGCCCGAAATGCACATGCGCCAACCACGGCAACGGTCCTGGTCGGCCAGCACGATGCCGTCCTCTTCACGCTTGTACATCGCACCCGACGGGCAGGAAGCCACGCACGCCGGGTTGATGCAGTGGTTGCAGATGCGCGGCAGGTACATGTGGAAGGTGTTCTCGAACTGCTTGAACATCTCCTTCTCCATGTTGGAGAAGTTGCGATCCTGTGAGCGCTTGTGGAACTCGCCGGCGAGGTCGTCCTCCCAGTTCGGACCCCAGGTGATTTTGTCCATCTTCTCGCCGGTGATCTGCGACACCGGACGCGCGGTTGGCGCCGCCTCGGACAGCGGAGCGTTCTGCAGGCGCGCGTAGTCGTAGGTGAAGGGCTCGTAGTAGTCGTCGATCTGCGGCAGGTTGGGGTTGGCGAAGATCTGCACGATCTTCTTCACCTTGCCCCCGGCGTTGAGCTCGAGCTTGCCGTTGATCTTCTTCCAGCCGCCCTTCCACTTGTCCTGGTTCTCCCAGTCCTTGGGGTAGCCGACGCCGGGCTTCGACTCGACGTTGTTGAACCAGGCGTATTCCACGCCCTTGCGGTTGGACCACACGTTCTTGCAGGTCACCGAGCAAGTGTGGCAGCCGATGCACTTGTCGAGGTTGAACACCATCGCGAATTGAGCGCGAATTTTCATTTCTATCTCCTGAATTGCGTTTCCGTTCGCGATTACTTCTTGCCGATGCCCTTGGGGTTGCGCTGAGCTTCGCGCTCCGGCGTCAGCGGACGTTCGAGCCAGTCGATATCCTGATCCGCGACCTTGTGCAAAACCACTTGTTCGTCTCGGTTGCAGCCAACCGTGCCGTAATAGTTGAAGCCGTAGGCGAGCTGGGCATAGCCGCCGACCATGTTGGTCGGCTTGACCACAACGCGGGTGACCGAATTGAGGATGCCACCGCGCTTGCCGGACGAGGGCGAGCCGGGAACGTTCACGTTCTTCTCTTGCGCGTGATACATCAGCGCCATGCCGCGGGGCACGCGCTGCGAGACGACAGCGCGTGCCATGGTGGCGCCATTGGCGTTGATTGCCTCGACCCAGTCGTTGTCCTCGATGCCCACCGACTTGGCGTCGTCCTCCGACACCCAGACGTAGGGGCCACCGCGGAACAGCGTCAGCATGCGCAGGTTGTCCTGGTAGCTGGAGTGGATACCCCACTTCGAGTGCGGCGTGATCCACGACAGCGTCAGGTGCGGCTTCTTCTTCACCGAGTCGGGTATGACCTCGTGGGCCTTAAGGTCGACCGGCGGCTTGAAGGTGCAGAAGCCTTCGCCGAAGTCGAGGAACCACTCGTGATCCTGGTAGAAGTGCGCGCGGCCGGTGAGCGTGCGGAACGGGATATGCTCATGGATGTTGGTGTAGCCGGCGGTGTAGCTGACCGTCTCGGACTCGATGCCCGACCAGGTCGGCGCGGTGATGATCTTGCGCGGCTGGGCGACAATGTCGCGGAATGTGATCTTGTCCTCGTGGCGGCCGGCGTAGAGGTGGTGATGGTCGATGCCGGTTTTCTTGGACAGCGCGCTCCACGACTTGTGCGCCACCTCGCCGTTGGTCTCGGGCGCCAGGCGCATCACCGAGTCACACACCGCGATATCCTCCTCCAGCGAGGGCATGCCGAAGGACACGCCGGGCTCGCTGACGGTGCGGTTGAGCGAGGCCAGTTCCTTGTACTCCTGCTCGGTGTTCCAGTCGATGCCCTTGACGTTGTTGCCGAGCTTGGTCAGCAAGGGGCCGAGTGCGATGTATTTGTTGTACGTCTGGCCGAAATCGCGTTCGACGACCTTGAGGATGGACATGGTCTTGCCCGGGATCGGCTCGCACTCGCCCTTCTTCCAGTCCTTGACCTCACCCAGGGGCTGGGCCAGTTCCTGTGCCGAGTCGTGCTGCATGGGCAGCGCCACCAGGTCCTTGCGCGTCCCCAGGTGCTTGGCGGCGAGGCCGGAGAATGCCTTGGCCAGCCGCTTGAAGATCTGCCAGTCGGACTTGGATTCCCAGCCCGGGGTGACGGCTTCGCCCAGCGGGTGGACAAATGGATGCATGTCGGTGGTGTTGAGATCGTTCTTCTCGTACCAAGTCGCCGTCGGCAGGATGATGTCCGAATAGGCACCGGTCGAGTTGAGGCGGAAGTTGATATCCACCATCAGGTCGAGCTTGCCGGTCGGGCCTTCCTCGTGCCATTTCACTTCCTTGCAGTTCTTGCCCGCGCCGCCTTCCTGCATGACGCCGTTCTGGGCACCGAGCAGGTGCTTGAGGAAGTATTCATGGCCCTTGGCAGAGGTACCGATGAGGTTGGAACGCCAGACGATCAGGTTGCGCGGCCAGTTGACCGGGTTGTCCGGGTCGGCGAAGGCGACATCGAGCTTGTTGGCCTTGAGCTGTTCGACCACATACCTGGAGATGCCGGCTTCGTCGGTGGCGCCGGCCTTCTCGGCTTCGGCCACAAGATCCAGCGGATTGCGGTTGAAGTGGGGGGCGGACGGCAGCCAGCCCATGCGGGTAGCCTTGACGTTGTAGTCGGCCAGCGTGTCGCCCTTGTTGCGGTTGCGGCCGGCCGGCGAAAGCAGCGCGTCGGCATCGACCGTCTCGTAGCGCCACTGGTCGGTGTGGAAGTACCAGTAGGACGTGGAGTTCTGCTGGCGCGGCGGCCGGTTCCAGTCGCCGGCGAAGGCGATCGGGGCCCAGCCGGCCTGCGGCCGCAGCTTCTCCTGACCCACGTAGTGAGCCCAGCCACCGCCGGTCTGTCCCACACAGCCGCACATGTGCAGCAGGTTCATGATCGAACGGTAGGACAGATCGTTGTGGTACCAGTGGTTGATCGCCGCACCCATGATGACCATGGACTTGCCCTTGGTCTTCGAGGCGTTGTCGGCGAACTCGCGGCCGGTACGCTCGATGTCGGCCGCCTTGACGCCGGTGACCTTCGCGGCCCAAGCAGGCGTATAGGCGACCTTGGCGTCGTCGTAAGATTTGGCGACGTTGCCGCCCCCGAGTCCGCGGTCGATGCCGTACTGCGCAACCTGCAGGTCGAACACCGATGCGACGAAGGCATCTTCGCCGGACGCCAGCTTCAGCTTGCGCACCGGTACGTTGCGATAGAGGAGTTCCGCCTCGCCCGGGGTGAAGTGGGGGAAACCCACGGAAGCGACTTCGTCGCGCTGCTCGATGCAGCTCAGCTCAGCCTGGATCTCGGCCTGGCCGGCGCCCGCCCTCTCGAGCAGATTCCATTTGCCGTCCTCGCCCCAGCGAAAGCCGATGGAGCCGTTGGGGGCCACGAAGCTCTTGGTCTTGCTGTCGAAGACCACGGTCTTCCAGTCCGGATTGTTGCTTTCGCCGAGATTGCCAACGAAATCGCTGGCGCGCAGGTTCCGGTCGGTGACATATCCCTCGCCGTGCTTGCGCAGCAGGACCTGCATCGGCATGTCGGTGTACTTGCGCGCGTATTCCTGGAAGTACGGATCCTGCCGGTTGATGTGGAATTCCTTCAGTGCCACGTGGCCCATGGCCAAAAAGGCGGCGGCGTCGGTGCCCTGCTTGACCGGCATCCACAGATCGGCGAATTTCACGTATTCCGCATAATCCGGCGCCATCGACACGACCTTGGTGCCCTTGTAGCGCACTTCTGTGGCGAAGTGGGCATCGGGCGTGCGCGTCATCGGCAGGTTGGCGCCGGTGATGATCAGGTAGGTCGAGTTGTACCAGTCGGCAGCCTCGGGAACGTCGGTCTGCTCACCCCAGGTCTGCGGCGAGGCAGCCGGCAGGTCGCAATACCAGTCGTAGAAGGAGCCGCAGGGCGCGCCGATAAGCGACAGATAGCGCGAGCCGGCGGCGTAGGAAATCATCGACATCGCCGGGATCGGCGAGAAGCCGTAAATGCGGTCAGGGCCCCACTTCTTGATCGTGTAGACGTTGGCCGCAGCGATGATCTCTGTCACTTCGTCCCAACTGGTGCGCACGAAGCCTCCAAGGCCGCGCACGCCGACGTACTTGAGGCGCTTCGCTTCGTCTGCCTGGATCGCGCTCCAAGCCTCGACCGGATCCTTGCCCGACTTGCGCTCGGCGCGGTAGAGGTCGAGCAGGCGTGCGCGGATCATCGGATGCTTGATCCGGTGCGGCGAGTAGAGGTACCAGGAATACGACGCGCCGCGCTGGCAACCTCGCGGCTCGTGGTTGGGCAGATCGTCGCGAGTACGCGGATAGTCGGTCTGCTGCATCTCGAATGCGACCAGACCATTCTTGACGAAGATCTTCCATGAGCAGCCGCCGGTGCAGTTCACGCCGTGCGTCGAGCGCACGACTTTGTCATGACGCCAGCGGTTGCGGTAGGCATCCTCCCAGCTGCGGTCTTCGTTCGTGACGACGCCGTGACCGTTCGAAAACGAGTCCTGCGCTTTGAAGAACTTCAGTCGATCCAGAAAGTGACTCACGTGTTGCTCCTTCTAACTTGCAGGGGAGTGATGGCTCAGGGATTCTTGATGTAGGCGTTGGCGCGAAGGTAGAACCACCAGTTGATGACCAGGCAGACGGCGTAGAACACCGCGAAGCCGTACATGGCGTTCTCCGGCGTACCGGCCTTGATCTGGCCGCCGATCATCGTCGGCGCGACGAACGAACCGTAGGCTGCGACCGCCGACGTCCAGCCAAGCACCGGGCCAGCCTGCTCGCGGTCGAAGATGTAGCCCACCGAACGGAAGGTCGAGCCGTTGCCGATGCCGGACGCAGCGAACAGCACGATGAACAGCAGCATGAAAGTTAGGAAGTACTGTTCCGGCGTCGCAGAGTGGAAGGCAAGGTACATGACATAGCCGGTGGCAACCGAACCCACCGCGAGCACCGCCGAAATCGCCTGGGTAACGATGGAACCGCCAAGCTTGTCCGAGATCCAGCCACCGACCGGGCGGACCGCCGCACCGACGAAAGGCCCGATCCACGCATACGTCAACGCAGAGGGACCGTTCGGATTCTTGACGTGCTTCCAAGTGCCGGTCGCTGCATCGAGGATGTGCTGATCGCCGAAGATCACGGTGATCGACAACGGGAGCGCCAGCGAGAAGCCGATGAAGGAACCGAAGGTCACGACATAGAGCGCCGTCATCGCCCATGTGTGCTTGTTCGAGAAAATCCTGAACTGCTTGGCAACGTTTTCCTTCATCTCGCCGAAGGCCGCCAGCTTCATGATCAGCAGCGCCATCGCGATGTCCAGCGGCACGAGAAACCAGGCGTTGAGCAGCCCGAGGCCGGTAGGCGCCGGAAGGTATAGGTAGAGGCCCAGCACCGAGGGAATGAAGGCCAGCGTATAGAGCCAGGTGATCTTGCCGAAGCCCGCAATTACACCGGTCTGCGGCGAAACGGTCTTCAGGTTGTTCATGCCGAACCAGGCGGCAATCGACACCGGAACGAGGATCAGAATCCCGACGAACCCCGCGTTCTGGATGTAGGTGGGCGAGCCCGCCGGGATCTTGCCGAACAACCAACCCGAATCCTTCACCAGCGTCATCGGCTCTCCGCCGACGGCCCCGAAAAGACCCACGGTCATGAACAGCGGAATGAAGATCTGCGTCGCCGTCACGCCGAAATTGCCCAAGCCCGCGTTGAGGCCCAGCGCCGTACCCTGCAGCCGCTTCGGAAAGAACGGATTCATGTTCGACATGGAACTGGCGAAGTTGCCACCGCCCACACCGGACCACAACGCCAGAAGCTGGAACACCCACAACGGGAGGTCCTTGTGCTGGAGCGCAATGCCGGTTCCGATAACCGGCGTAAGCAGCATCGCGGTGGTCAGGAAGATCGTGTTTCGCCCGCCAGCGAGGCGGATGAAGAACGACGACGGGATGCGCATCGTCGCCCCGGACAGGCCGGAGATCGCGGTCAGTGTGAACAGCTCGTCCTTCGTGAAGGGGAAGCCCAGATTGAGCATCTGCACCGAGATGATTCCCCACATCGCCCATACGGCAAAGCCGCAGTACAAGGCCGGAATCGATATCCACAGATTGCGATAGGCAATCTGTTTCCCCGTGCTATCCCAGAAGTTTGCGTCCTCGGGACGCCAATCGCGAATGGTCGCGCCATCCGCCTGGGCGCCACGGCTCGCGCCCGCGCCGATATCAGTTACTGGCATGGTTTTCGTTCTCCCCTTGCGATTCGTCAGACGGTCGCCGGCCGATGCATCAGATCGGTGTTGCGAACCTCGGTCCAATACATCCAGATCAGCGAAACCCAGGTCACGCCGTAGAGCAGCATGAAACAGCTCGATCTCACGCCGGTAAGGTCAACGAGCGCGCCGAACAGGATCGGCAACAGGAACCCGCCGAGCCCACCGACGAGTCCGACGATTCCTGACACCGCTCCGATGTCCTGATGGAATTCGTCCGAGATGTACTTGAAGACGGAAGCCTTGCCGAACGCCCACGCGATGCCGACGATGAACATCAGGGCCGTGAACATCCAGGCATTGAGGCCGATGTCGAACGTCTTCGGTCCGGCCACCGTCTGGATGGTCAGATGGGTCTGCGGATACGACAGCAGGAACAGGCAAATCCAGGACACCCACATCACCCACCATGTCACCCGGTGGGCACCATATCGGTCGGAGAACCACCCGCCGATTGCGCGCAGCACACCGCCCGGCAGCGAGAAGCAAGCGGCCAGGAGAGCAGCAAGCCGCAGATCGAAACCGTACTCGGCCACGTAGTACTTGGTCATCCAGAGCGACAGCCCGACGTAACCACCAAATACGATCGAGTAGTACTGGCAGTACTTCCAGACGCGCGGATCGCGCAGCGCGCGCAACTGATCGGCGAAGGTGACTGTCTTGCCCACACGGTGTGCGGGATCGTCATAGGAAAACGTCCAGAACGCCAATGCGGTCACCAGCATTGCCACGGCATACACTTTCGGAACTGCCTGCCAGCCCCATGCGAGGACGATGCTGGGTGCGACGAACTTGGTCAGCGCCGCGCCTGAGTTGCCTGCCCCGAAAACGCCCATGGCGAAGCCCTGGTTCTTGCGGTCGAACCAGCGTGCGCAGTAAGCGATACCCACCGAGAAGGAGCCACCGGCCAGTCCGACGAACAGGCCTGCGAGCAGGAAGTGCCAGTATTCGGTCGCGTGGGAGATCAGGTAGATCGGGATGACGGTCGAGAGCATCAGCACGAACAGCACGAGACGTCCGCCGAGCCGATCGCCCCAGAGACCGAGCGGCAGGCGAACGAGCGAACCGGTCAGTACCGGTGTTGATGCCAGCAGGCCGAACTGCGTCTCGTTGAGACCAAGCTCTGCCTTGATCGGTACGCCGACCACTGCGAACAGCATCCAGACCGCAAAACAGATCGTGAACGCAGTCGTGCTCGCTACCAGTACCGAGATCTGCTTCTGCTTGAGCGTCGCCATCGAATCAACCCCGCAATCTCGCTTCGATCAGGTATATCGAAGACTTGAGCGAGGATATCGATCCAGCCACGGCGCAAACATTCTCCGGTAGCACGATGCGGCACATGCAAGAGAACTAGTCGTCTTGATGTCACATCCTCCGCAAGGACTATCCCGCAGTGGGACGCGGTAAGCGCCCGTGCCGGTTACGAGCGGTTGCCCGGATGAGGATTGGCCCCATGGCCCCTGAAACGCGAAACCGCTAGCCGGCAGGCCGCTAACGCAGCCATTTCACCATCGCGATGAGGCGTCCAGAAGCGCCAGCAGTCGCGCCCGACGGCGCCCGCCTCGGAATGCCGGGACCCACTTCGCAACCGGCGCCACGTCAGAAAGGGCGTGGGGCACTGGGTCGGCGCACACTGCCACCGATCGGAAACTCCCCGCCAGCGGCACAGGATGTGCCGGCGTGCCGGGTCAGCCCCCGATTCCTTTCGAGAGACGCCCGGGATCGAGGATCAGGATCTGCCGGCCGGCGACCTGAATGATCCCCTCCTCCCGCAGACTGCGCAGCACGCGCGAGAACGCTTCGCTCGTCAGGTTGAGGATCGATGCGATCGTCGACTTCGGCGCCAGGAGCGCAACCCGATTCGAAGACTCCAGAGTCTGCAGCCGCTCGAACAGGAATCCGCATACACGACTGCGCGCATCGAGCGGCGCAGACTGTCCGATCGATTCGATCAGATCCTGTACCCGCCCCGATACCGCGCCCAGCATGCGCAAAGCGAGTCCATGGTCGGCACGCACCGCTTCCAGAACGTTCTGCGCCGGAACATGAATCAGGCGTGTCATGGTGACGGCCTGGGTCCAGGAGCGATACTCGGCCAGCCGGAACACTCCGATTTCGCCGAACATCCGGCCGGGCTCGAACAGCTCGATCGTCTTCTCCTTGCCGTTCGCCGCCAAGGCAAGCAGTTTCACCGCACCGTCGACGACAAAGTACAGTCCTGTCGGCACCGAACCGCGGCGGAAGATCGTCGTTCCGCGCCGAAAGCTCTGGAAGGAAGCACCATTACAGAGCACCTCTATCGTCGAATCGTCCAGGCCAATCAGCAGTGGCACCTGACGGAGGATACGCCCGATCTCCACACCACCCGGCCCCGATCGCCTGCTCAATCCGCGACGGTCCACGGCCGACAATGACATGTCCATACACCCTCCTGACTTTCGATCTAACCATGACAACCGGTGTGGCGAACCGAACTCCGGCCTACCGCCCGGATCCAGCGGGTCGGCGAGGCGCCGCGTGCTCCCGCAGCGACGCTGCCGTGCGATACAAAACGTATCCGACTGCGGCCGAGCAGACAATTCTCCGAAATGACGAGCAAGCACATTCAGGTAGTTCGAATTGACTAGGTGGATAAACGAACAGGTGCACTGCGGGGACCGCGGTTGCACCGTATCGGGGGCACGCCGTGGCCGGCAGCCCACGATGCGGAGACCTGCCACGCGGGCGGGGAACATTGCTTGCGCTGTCGATGTACACCCAACGAGAGCGCCTTTTCATCGAAACGCGCGGATGATCTTGCCGCCTCGCCTTCGGGATTCCGCTCATGCCGTGTGCTCGCACCAAAAGAAGCTTGCTTCGCACGAATTTCTCGGGCGCTGCGCGGCCGGCGGATCTCGTTGAACGCGACGGGCAGTGAATTGAGTTCGGTCAAATCAATCTCCCGGCCCGATTGCTTAGACTCGAACCGGTAAAAACACATCGATCGAGGCTTGGCATGACCTTACCAACCCTGTTGACCCGAGACCACCGCGAATGCGACGAACTGCTGTCTAACGCCTTGGGACACGCCCAGGCTGGTCGATGGGCGGAAGCCGAGAGCAGCTTCTCGCAGTTCTGCGACCGCGTCGAAGCGCACTTCGGCGCGGAAGAATCCATCCTCTTCGTTCGCTTCGAGCAGGCGACCGGGATGACGCACGGCCCCACGGCGGTGATGCGATCCGAACACGAGGCAGTGCGGGAAGCGCTCGATCGCATCAACGATGCGATCCTCGAGCGCGATGCCAACGCTGTCTTCGGTGAAGGCGACGCATTGTTCATCTTGCTGCAGCAGCACAACCTCAAGGAGGAGAACATTCTCTATCCAGCAGCGGAACGCGCAGCCGGCGGCGATGCTGCCTCGCTGGAAGCCGATATGCGCGAAGCGATCACTGACCCTGCCAGCACGGCCCATCGCCGGCAATGAAGCAACAGGTGCCATTGATCTACGCCTGCTCGGGTTGCTCCAGTGCCGCCCAACTCGCAAACGCTCTTGCAATTCGCCTGGATCGTGCAAGGATCGCGGAGATGTCCTGCGTATCCGGCGTCGGCGGCGATGTCGCACCCTTGGTGGAGATTGCCCGCTCGGGGCGCGCCGTTGTGTCACTGGACGGCTGCGAGTTCACCTGTGCTCGCCGATGTTTGGCGCGTCACGACGTTACACCGGCGTGCGCCATTGATCTGTCGGAGCATGGCATCGCCAAGCGCCGCTACGCGGATTTTCTCGCCACGGACTTCGAGCGCATGCATCGGCTGCTGCTCGAACGTATCGCCAAACTCCCCGCCTGAGCTTCGATCGTCGTGAACGTTGCGGTATCGACAGCCGATTCTCCAGCGCCGGAACTGACATTCCTCTACATCAAGGTCGGGATAGCGGGTTTCATCGCGGCGGCAACCGTGCTGCTGCTGTGGCCGAATGCCCTGAGCAGTCGCTGGAGCGGAGCCACACTGGCAGCGGTGCACCTGTTCGCGCTTGGCGGCCTGGCGCCTGCGATGGTCGGTGCACTCTTCCAGTTCATGCCAGTCGCCTCGGGCATTGCGCTTGCGCCCTGGGGCCGAGGGGAGTTTGCCATCATGGCGGCGCTGTCTCTCGGTGCTGCCTGCCTCGGCACTGGATTCCTCGCGGCAAACCGTGGCGCAATGGGTCTCGGCGCCGCGCTGGCCGTAAGCGCCCTGGCCCTCGTAGGTGCTCGCCTCGCCGCCACATTGTGCCGCCCGCGCGAATCGGCGATGATCGCGCGGGGCTTGCGCACCAGCATCTTCGGCCTTGCGGGAACCCTTGCACTTGCCGCATACCTGACCTTCGAACTTGTAATGCACAATCGACAACCTGATGTCGGCTGGGTCGATTGGCACGCATTGTGGGCGATTGGCGGATGGGTCGGTACGCTGATTGCGAGCGTCGCGACTATCATCGTACCGATGTTCAACGTGACCGACAGTTACCCACCGGCGTGGCAGCGTGCCGTTTGCGCCATTCCGGTGTGGCTGCTCATCGGCGTTACCGCCCCGGCGCTAGGCACCGTGCTAGCGGGCGATCTCGCGCGCATCGCGCTTGCGCTGATGGCCGGTACGTTCGGCCTCCTCACCCTTTATTTGCTCCATCGCTCGAGACGACGCCAGAGCGACGTGTTCCGCTGGGGCTGGGCTCTGATCGGCCTTACTGCCGTACTGTCCGGTGTACTAGGTGCGATATCGATGTCGTCCGACGATCCGCGCTGGACGACAGCATTTGGCGTTTGCGTCCTTGCCGGCCTTGCCGGCTTCACGATCACCACAATGATCTACCGAATCGTGCCGTTCCTCAGCTGGCTGCACTGGCAACGAATCAACAAAGCCCGGGCACGGCTCCCTTTGATTCACGAGATCATTCCGGAAAAGCCGCAGAGAATCCAGCTAGCGCTGCAGATCTGCGGAGTCGTCGCACTCTGCCTCGCTGCGCACTTTCCGACGCTCCAGCCCGTCGGCGCCGTGCTCTGGCTGTCGAGCCAGTGCAGCCTGCTGGTCCTTGTCTCGCGCGCGACGAGCCGGTATGCGCGCACGAGAGCCACGCTTCTCTCCCTGCCGCCACGAACGGTCCGCCCACACGATCATTCATCACCCGCTCGGCGCGAGCGGTGATCGATACGGAAATCCGTCGATTGCATAGCTCGGCATCATCGCGCTCATCGTCCGCCAGTCGAGACGATGCCGTCCGGCACATGTCGAGCGACGAAGTGCAATCGGTATCACACAATCGACACCGGTTCACCAGCCTTGGCATCACGCACTTGCTCGCTGCATTTGGAGCAGAGTGTTCCCACCTCGCCTGTCAGTAGCGCCTGCCGGTCCACCATCCGGAAATCGATCGCGCGAACATGCGCGAAATTTTCGACAATCCGGAGGATGCTGTAATTTTCGCCACCGCCACCAACCTCGCCTTTGAGATGACGCGCAAAGCTATCTGTCCGTGTCGGTATTGCCTCGGCCACGGAGGAAGCGCGCCATTCAGCCGGTCCCTGGCTCCCGCGGCGCTCCAACGGTGGCGAGGATTCATCGGATCCGCCGCGTGGCGCGGCTTTGCCTTGCGGCACATCAAGCAATGTCGATATTTGCATCACATCAATCCGTTTTCATGAATTTCACGAACTCCGCTTCATGAAATCGGGGAGATCGAACCCATTGTTCTCGTGATGCCCGCCGTAGGGCGACCCAGCAGAATTCCCGACGGGGCTGCGATTCGCGTGGGCCCCGAACAACCTGATATGTATTCAAAGGAGGATTCTGCGATGCAGTGGATCGACCCCGCTTACTGTGACATCCGTCTGGGATTCGAAGTCACGGCCTACGTGTACGTTCGTTGACCATGAAGGGGCGGCACAGGCCGCCCCTTTGTCTTGAGACAGGTACGCAAAGCATGACCGAGATCAAACAAAACCACCCCGCCGCGACAGATCGCTACGGCGTCAACCCGATGTACCTGTTCCGCTGGGAAGACACACAGAACGCCTATGTGCTGCTCTACCCCGAAGGCATCGTCAAGCTCAACCAGACCGCCGGCGAGATCATCAAGCGCTGCGACGGCGAGCATACGGTTGCCGACATGGTGATCGAACTGCAGCAGTCATTCCCCGGCGACGACGAACGCGTTGCCGACGGCGTATATAGATTTCTGGAGGTGTTCCGTGCCAAAGGATGGATCCGTCGTCAGGCTTGACGGCGAGGGCAAGCCACTCTGGCTGGTGCTCGAACTGACCTATCGCTGTCCGCTCAAGTGTCCGTGGTGCAGCAACCCGGTCGATTTCGACCGCTGCAACGGCAATGAGCTCGACACGGATGAATGGAAGCGCGTGTTGCGTGAAGGGCGCGAACTCGGTGCCCTGCAACTCGGATTCACTGGCGGCGAGCCGATGTTGCGAGACGATCTCGAGGAACTCGTCGCTGAAGCCACGCGGCTGGGCTACTACACCAATCTGATCACCTCGGGCGTCGGTCTCAACGAAGGCCGCCTGGTGGCCCTGAAGAATGCGGGACTCAAGCAGATTCAGCTCTCGCTGCAGTCGAGCGACCGCGCACTGACGGACTCGTTGATTGGCGCAACCGCTTTCGATCTCAAGATCAAGGTCGCACGCATGATCAAGTCCTACGGCTTCCCGATGGTGCTGAACGTGCCGGTGTTCCGGCAGAACGCCGATCAGACCGCGGAAATCCTCGCACTGGCCGAAGACATCGGCGTCGATTATCTCGAGTTCGCCAACATCCAGTACTACAACTGGGCGATGATCAACCGCGAAGAACTACTGCCGACGCGCGCACAACTCGAGCGTGCCGAGGCCGCGGTGAAGGCGGCGCGCGAGCGCCTCGGCGACCGCATGACGATCTACTTCGTCATTCCCGACTACTTCGAAGGCAAGCCCAAGGCATGCATGAACGGCTGGGGCTCGATCCACCTGACGATCGCGCCGGACGGCGCCGCCCTCCCTTGCCAGGAAGCGCGCCTGATGACCGATCTCGCGTTCCCGACCGTGCGCGAGCACGATCTGGCGTGGCTCTGGAACGAATCGCCGACCTTCCGCAAGTTCCGTGGGCTCGACTGGATGCGCGAACCCTGCAGCTCGTGCAGCGAGAAGGAGACCGATTTCGGTGGTTGCCGCTGCCAGGCATACCTGCTCACCGGCGATGCCTGCAATACCGATCCGGCATGCGGCAAGTCTCCACACCATGGCCTGGTCACCGATGCGGTCGCGCGTGCCGCCGACCCCGCACGTACGCTCAAGCCCCTCGTCATGCGCACCGAGCGTGCGGCGCGCGAGCTGGAACGGGAGGCTGAACATGGCTAGGCTGCTCGACTCGACCTATGTCACCGTCCTGCTCGGTTTCGTGTTGACCGCGGCGCTGGCCGGCCTGCTTCGCGCGATTGGTTGAAGATGGGCGGCGAATCCTTCGACCTGGCGATGCGCTGGGCGCATTTTCTCGGCGCCCTGATCTGGATCGGCCACAACTACGCGACCGCGGTGACGCGGCCGCGCTACGTGCCGCTGACGGCCGGGGATCTCGCCGATCCCGACAGCCCGCGCCAGAAGCAACTCCTCGAGCGCGAGCACGGTATCTTCCGCTACGCCTCGCTGGTCACGCTGGCGAGCGGCCTTCTGATGCTCTGGCACCGCGACTGGCTCGCGGGCGCGCTGACGCTCGATGGAGCGCTCGCGCCGATCGGGCTGGGCATGTGGATCGGCGTGGTCATGGTGCTGAACCTGTGGTTCGTGCTGTGGCCGCACCAGAAGCGTGTACTCGGTTTCGTGCGTGCGCCGATCGAGGAACGCCTGCGTTGCTCGCGCATCACGTTTCTCTCTGCGCGCGTCAACACCATGCTGTCGATTCCGCTCCTCTTTTTCATGGCGGCAAGCACACATGGCGGATTCATCGCCAATTGACGACGCACCGCCGCCCGCCGCGGCAGAAGCGAACGCGACGTACGATTTCTCGGCCGCGGCCGGACCGCTGCCAACCCCTGTCATCGCGCGCATCGCCGCCGCCTGCCGCAACTGGCGCGGATGCGGTTCTGCGCTCAGCCTGCCGTTTACCAGCGAAGCATGCCGCGAACTGATGCGAGATACCCGCGCCCGCATGTGCCGGGTGCTCGCCATTCCCGGCACCCACGACGTGCTGTTCCTGCAAGGGGGCGCAAGCGCACAGTTCAGCCTGGTTCCACTCAATCTGCTCGGGCAGGCCGGTTCGGCTGCCTACCTCATCTCGGGGTATTGGTCGCGCCGCGCAATGGAAGAGGCAGGCCGATACTGTAACGTGCGCGCCCTTGACTGGAATGGCGCATCGGATTGGGAGGCTCCCTGGCTGGACGAGCGCCGCATCGCCTACCTGCACGTCACCTCGAACGAAACCGCGGACGGCACGCAATTGCGCGAGCTTCCCCACGCCAGGGTTCCGCTCGCCATCGACATGACATCGGACGTGTTCACGCGCCACCTTCCCTGGGAAAGAATCGGTGTTGCCTACTGCGCAATGCAGAAGGCCATCGGTGTCGCGGGGCTGACCCTGGTAGTCGTGCGGCGCGATCTGTTGGGGCGGGCACGGGCCGGAGTACCGTGCGTGTTCGATTACGCCGCGCAGTCGACCAACGGATCCCGCGTCAACACGCCACCGATGTTCGCTCTGTTCGTCGCGCACGCCGTTCTCGAATGGATCGACGCGTCAGGCGGACTGCCTGCCGTGTCCACCGCGCTGGCGCGACGCAGCCGGCAACTCTACAAGGTGATCGACTCGTGCGCGTCGGCCTTTCATGCAGACGCGCCGTCGGCAGTCCGCTCGCCTACCAGCATATGTTTCGACCTCCGAGACCCGCATCGTGCCAGGCAATTCAGCGACGAGGCACAACGACGGGGGATCGCGGGCTTGGCCGGGCACTCGAAAACGGGCGGGCTGCGTGCCGCAAACTACATCGGCACAAGCGACGCGGCAATCTCCCGCCTGTGCGACCTCCTTGCCGATTTTGCAGCGCCGCGTTGAATCTTCTGCACCGGATTCACCATCCCACCTTGCGCTGAAGACGCGGTGGGCGGTCCAGGCGTTCGTTCGCACTTCATCCGACCGACAAGGACCCGCTGACCCGGCGCTTCCGGCCATCCAGGCGATGGGTCTCGACTTCTCGAACCCGATCGGGCTCGCGGCCGGCTTCGACCGCTGCGGCATGCTTCTCGACGGGGCCGCCAGATCCGGCCTGGGATCGGTGGAACTCGGTAGCCTGGTCGCCGAAAGCCCCGATTTCGACCGCGCTCGGTCTGCGCTGCGCGTGTTCCGATCCGTCCGGCCGCGCGGCAATCCGCTCGTGGTTGGCGTTAGCCTGATGCCGCGGCCTCATTCGCCGTGGCGGCAAGCCCCGATCGAGATTGCGTCCTGCCTGCGAGGGCTGCGAGGCCTGGCCGACTATGTGACGCTGAACCCCGGCCGGGCCGGTTCGACGCCGGCGGATTGTCTGGAGCGTTTCGGTGCGATCGTCGAGCACGCGGTTCGTTCCGCCGGACCCGGCCCTTCCCTGCCGCAGCTCGTCGTCAAACTGCCCGCTGCATGGAGCGCAGGCGTAGAGCCGGTCCCGATCGCGGCAGCATTTGCCAGACTCGGCGCCCGCGGATTGCTCATCGCGGCAGAGAGAAGCGGCGCGCACGATCATGCGGCATCGTTGCGGCGGCTACGCCTTGCGTTCGGCCCCTCGCTCTGCCTGATCAGCGTCGGCGGAATCGACACCCCGGGCACCGCCGCGCTGCGCCTCGCTGCCGGTGCGACGCTGATCCAGATCCATTGTGCGGCGAGGGGTTCGCGCAGAATCGAGTGGATCGACGAAACCCTGGTGCGCCTTGCCCGCGCAAAATTCGGACGGCCACGCAAAATCGGATCGCGTACCGGAATACTGCACTGTCAGGAAACGGAAGGCCGATCATGAGGCCGTGGTCGACCATTCGCCTGGATTCTCACCGGGCGGCGTTGCAGGTCGGATCGTCCGATCCGGGCTGACACGAGAAACAACATCGCTCGCGGGTCGCCCGGCCTGCAAGGCGCATGCAATGGCGCCCGCGGACTGCACTGGGCTGCAAGCAAGGATTGGCGCGCCTTCCAGGGCATCGGCCCGGCGGCGAACGCCTTCTCGCCTCATCAGCAATGAACCGGGCCGGTTTGATTGCCGAGGTCTGTTCCCATTCAAGCTGTGGTCCATAAGACAGACCTAGGCGCGACGATTCCAGCTCGCAATCTCGTCCATCCATTCGGTCGGCCGCTCGACCACCATCCGCACCTCGCCGGCCAGCACCCGGCCGCTGTCGCAATCCAGCGTGATCACGTCGCCTTCCCGCAGGGTGCGGCTGCCGAACGACACGCTGCGCGACGCCATGTCGATTCGCATGCTTGCGCAGCCCACCAGGCAGGCTCGGCCGAGCTGGCGCGCGACCACGGCCGCGTGCGCCGTGCGACCGCCGCGCGCGGTGAGTGTGCCCGCAGCGGCGGCAATGCCGACGAGATCGGCGGTGCTGGTGTCTTCGCGCACGAGGATCGCCTGCCGTCCGGCCGCCTGCTGTGCCTGCGCCGCCGCACTGTCGAGGGCGATCGTGCCGCTGGTGACACCGATGCTGGCCGGCATCGCGGTGCTCAGGACCTCGCACGCGGCATTGCCTTCGATGCGCCGCCGCTCGATGCGTGCAAGATCGATTCCGTCGAGGCGGTGCAGTGCTTCGGCCGGCTGCAACTCGCCCGACCGAACCTGCTCGACCGCGATGTGCAGCGCGGCCCACGGCGTGCGTTTGGCACTGCGGGTCTGCAACATCCACAGCATTCCATCCTGCACGGTGAACTCGAACTCCTGCACGTCGCCGAACTCCCGTTCGAGCGTGCGCCGCAACGACTGCAAGTGACCCGCTACACCTGGCAGGGCGGTCGCCAGCCGCGCCGCGTCGTTGGCGCCATGACGACCCGACACGACATCTTCTCCCTGGCTGTTGAAGCGGAAGTCGAGATACATGCGGTTTTCGCCCGTCGCGGGGTCGCGCGTGAAACCGACGCCCGAGCCCGAGGTGCCACCGGCATTGCCGAACACCATGCGCTGTACCGTCACCGCAGTGCCGATGTCGTCGCGAATGTCGTGCATGCGCCGGTACTCGACCGCACGCGGACTCAGCCAGGAATCGAACACTGCGGCGGTCGCCGCTTCGAGCTGTTCGAGCGGATCTTGCGGAAAGGGGATGCCGGTCTGCGCCTCGAAAAGATCGAGGTAGTCACGTGCGAGCGCGGCAAGGCTCTGGAAGTCGAGCTCGTGCACGCGCGCGACACGCGCGCGGTCCATTGCAACGTCGAGCGCAGCGCGAAACGGGGCCGGGTTCACGCCATGAACGATTTCGGCAAACTGCGCGATCAGGCGCCGGTAGGAATCCCACACCATGCGCGGATTGCCGGTCAGCCGCGTAAGGCCGCGCAGCGTCGATTCGGCAAGGCCGACATTCAGTACGGTATCCATCATGCCCGGCATCGAAACCGGCGCGCCGGAACGCACCGACACCAGAAGCGGTTTGCGCTCTGCGCCGAACTCGAGGCCACAGGCGGCCTCCAGCCGTGCCATCTGGGATTCGAGCAGGCCACGCAAACGCTGGCGCGATTGCTGCGGATCGTCGAGTTGCTCTGCGCACAGCGCCGTACCAAGCACGAAACCCTGCGGAACCGGCAGCCCGAGCTCGGCCATGCGTGCGAGATTCCAGGCCTTGAATCCCATGCTCCGGGCGCTGGCATCCTGCCCCGGTCCGCCGGCCAGCCCGATTCCGTGTACGTTGTGAACCGCCTTGCTCATCTTGCCGCGCCTCCGTCATTCACTGGCCATGTTGGCCAGCACGTAGTCGCGCAACTGCAGGCCGGCATGCATCAGGGCGTCGGCAGCCGCCTCGAGGTTGCGCGCGCATTCGGCGAAGGCATAAAGCGTGCGGGTATCGAGCGCATGCGCCACCAGGGCGCGCTTGACCTCGCGCTGCGCGTCGTCGCTCTGGCGCTCCGCGGCCATGATGCGATGGATCGACTCGAGAAAATCCTGGGCATCGTCGCGCGGACCACCACGCCGCACGCTGCGTGCGGTCTCCAGAGCCTTCAGGTATTCCTGCGCGCCGCTGACCGAGAGCGAGGCCAGCGAATAAAGGGTGGCGGTCAGGGCGCCATCGGCGCCGTCATCGCGCGGAAGCAGAGTCAGATGGAACGCGGCTTCCTCGAGTTCGTCGGCAACGTCGTCGGCCACCTCGATCAGGCTGCGATAGAAGACTGCGCGCTCGGCCTGCTGGTTGAGGCCGCGTGCCTGGTTGACCAGTTCGTCTGCACGGTGCTCCCATTCGCGCGCATGCTGGGCGTTCGACTCGATGCGCTGCGCCGCATCCGGCGCCAGCGGATCGAGCAGGCAGTCGCGCACGCCCGATGCGATCTCGATTGCCAGCGCCGCATGTTCGGCTGCGATGTCCAGCAGTTGCTGCTGGGCGCTGCGGAAGTAGCTGACCAGCTCGGCCCGGATCTCGTCGCGGTACAACTCGTGCGAGCGCCGCTCCAGCATGCCCTTGCAGCAGGCATGCACGACGAAGCGCATGAAGCCGACCGCCTTGCGCGGCTCGAGCACGTCGTAGAGCCGTGCGCCGAACGCCGGCGGCGCCTTGGCGGCGAAGGACAGGGCGTCGAACACGAGCTGTTCGCCGCCTGCGCGCAGCCATGCCATGTGGCCGAGGTTCTCGTCGGCCGCCCACTTGAGCAGGTTGATCGCATCCTTCTTGGGCAGTAGCTGGCGCAACCGCTTGCGCGCACGGTTCCAGTCAATCAGGAACACCAGCCGAGAACCGAGGAAGGCAAGATAGTCCGACAGGCCGGCCTCCCCGGTCGCAGTGAAACGGCCGATGCACAGGTGATAGACGCCATCTTGCATCGCACGGTCGGTTCGCGACAACGTGTCTTCCCAATGCACCGCCCAGTGCTCGAACAGACTCTGGAAGAACATCAGCCGCTGGATATGCACGTCGGTGTAGGTGACGCTGACGGTCAGCCCTTCGACATGGACGACGAGCACGTGTGCATCCGTGGTACCGATGTCGTTCTGCAGTACGAGCCGGGCACCGGCGCGCGTCGCCGTGGTGCCGAGGCCCGGGTGATCGAACTTCAACGCGCGCGTGCTTTCGATCCCGCGCATGAAGGCAGCGATCAGCGCGCGGTCGGTCGGCTGCACCTCATAGGCGGCAGCGCCGTCCACGTCCTCCGAGGCAATGCGGCTCTGCAAGCCGTTGAGCGCCTTGTGCAGATCCATCACCAGCAGATGGGCGCTGTCTCCGCGCTGGCGATTGCCGGAGACCAGGTGTTCGATCTGGGCGCCACTGATCAGGTCGTCGTCGATGTGCCACGGTGCGTCCTGAAGGGCATCGATCCGGGCCGCAAACTCGGGCACCGCAGCGTCGCTGGCCGTACGCAGCGGCTCCAGCATGGTCGCCAGCTCGCCGCGCAGGCGGCTCGTGATCGAAGCGGCGTGCGACAGGCGGTAATTGCCCGCCTCGGCGCGCGAGCACTGCGCAACCACCGAATCCAGTTCGTCGTCCTCGATGCCGGCGGTCAGCCGTTCCACCGCCAGGTCGGGTGCGCTATGCAACGGATCGTCGGCACGAGCCTGTCCCATCTGCAGGAGGGTGAAGAAGTACTTGGCGCGATCATTCGCCGCCAGCGCCTCGTTGACCAGCGCAGGCAGCAGCAGCTTCGGCTCGCCCAGCGCGTCGATGATGCGGATCTTGTCTGTCATCCTGCGTGCCCCTTAGTCGTGTGACCGCAATATTGCGGCCCCGAGATGACAGGCATATTGCGGCGCGCAAAGCGGGCCGGGCCGTATTGCCGCCTCTGCGAGCAAGAAGCGGCACTTTTCGATCCTCAAAGACCTGCCAATGCAGCCGCGCCCCCGCCGCCAGCCCCTCCCCGGAGGGAAACGGCGGGCTTCCCCAGAAGGACCAAATCGTCGACAATAGGCACTTGCACCATTCAACCGCGGGCCGAGGGGATCGGCCCGCCTGCTTTGGAACACCTCGCTCGGCGGTTCCGCAGCCGGAATCGGGCAATTCGCAGTCATCGCCAGCCTTCAGTCTTTCATCGGAGTCCATCGTGTCGAGTCTGTATCCCGCAGTAGACCCCAACGGCCTGCTCGAATACTCGGTCGTCTATACCGACCGCTCCCTCAACCACATGTCGCAGGCCTTTCAGGGCGTCATGCGCGATATCGCCGGCATCCTGAAGCGCGCCTACGCGGCAAGGACGGCCGTCGTCGTGCCGGGCAGTGGCACATTCGGCATGGAGGCGGTCGCACGGCAGTTTGCGACCGACAAGAAGTGTCTGGTGATCCGCAACGGCTGGTTCAGCTTCCGCTGGAGCCAGATCCTGGAAATGGGCCGCATTGCGTCATCGACCGCAGTTCTCAAGGCGCGCCCGATCGAGACCGGCAGCAAGGCCGCGTTCGCGCCGGCACCGATCGAGGAAGTCGTTGCCGCGATTCGCCAGCAACGCCCCGACGTGGTATTCGCCCCGCATGTCGAGACCTCGGCCGGCATGATTCTGCCCGACGACTACCTGCGCGCCGTCGGTGCGGCAGTACGCGAGGTCGGCGGATTGTTCGTGCTCGACTGCATCGCATCCGGCACGATCTGGGTGGACATGCAGGCGAGTCTGGTAGACGTACTGGTCAGCGCGCCGCAAAAGGGCTGGAGCGGTTCGCCCTGCTGCGGTCTGGTCATGCTGGGCGAACGCGCGCGCGAACGCATCGATGCGACCACCAGCACCAGCTTTGCCTGCGACCTGAAGAAGTGGATGCAGATCATGGAAGCCTACGAAGGCGGCGCCCACGCCTACCACGCGACCATGCCCACCGACGCGCTGACGCGCGTGCGCGACATGATGGTCGACACGGAAAGCCAGGGCTTCGCCACCGTGCGCGCCCAGCAGCAGGAACTCGGCGACCGCGTGCGCGCGCTGCTCGAGCGCAAGGGCTACGCGAGCGTCGCCGCGAAGGGTTTTCAGGCACCCGGCGTCGTGGTGAGCTACACCGATGACGCCGAGATCCAGACGGGGAAGAAGTTCCTCTCGCTCGGCATGCAGATCGCCGCTGGCGTGCCGCTACAGTGCGACGAGCCGGCAGATTTCCGCACCTTCCGCGTCGGCCTGTTCGGCCTGGACAAGCTGCGCAACATCGATCGCACGGTGCAGACGCTGGAAAAGGCGTTGAGCCAGCTTTCCTGAGTGGCATTTCCCGAGGTGGCCGGCCCCGGCCACCTCGACCCGAGGCACGCGCCTCAACCCTGATCAAGTCAGGGTATTTCCGCCGCGCATATCCATAGAATCGCTTGTTGTTTCGGGGAATGCCCCGCATTCGCGCGGCTAGAATGACGCCTCTTCGATCACAGCAGAGGATCCCAGCGCATCATGGCAGCCGTCGGCACGGAACGCGTCATCGACGTCCATCATTGGAACGATACGCTCTTCAGTTTCAGGACCACACGTGACCGCGGACTGCGGTTCGAGAACGGTCACTTCGTGATGATCGGACTTGAAGTGGAAGGCAAACCGTTGATGCGCGCCTACAGCATCGCAAGCGCCAACTACGACGAGCACCTCGAATTTCTCAGCATCAAGGTGCAGGATGGCGCGCTAACGTCGCGCCTGCAGAACATCCGGCCGGGTGACGCCATCCTCGTCAGCCGCAAGCCGGTCGGCACGCTGGTGCTGCACGACCTGCTGCCGGGCAAGCACCTCTACCTCTTCGCCACGGGAACCGGGCTGGCGCCCTTCATGAGCATCATCCGCGACCCGGAAACTTACGAACGGTTTGAAAAGGTCGTGCTGGTGCACGGCGTGCGGCTGGTGAGCGAACTGGCCTATGCGGATTACATCAATGGCGAAATGCCGAATCACGAGTTTCTCGGCGACGTGATCCGCGAACGTCTGATCTACTACCCCACGGTCACGCGAGAGCCCTACCAGAATCGGGGCCGTCTGACCGATCTCGTCGAATCCGGCCGCCTGTTCGAGGACATCGGCCTGCCGCCGCTCGACCCGGCACGCGACCGCGCGATGATTTGCGGCAGCCCGAGCATGCTCAAGGACACCTGCGCGCTGCTCGACGCACGCGGCTTCGAAATTTCGCCGCAGACCGGCGTGGCCGGCGACTACGTGATCGAGCGCGCTTTCGTCGAGAAATAGGCGGTGACGGGTTCGCGGCGTGCGGCACGTCGCCGCACGCCGCGCCACGCCCGCTTCCGGCCGAACCGGGGGCTGAAGTGCTGCAGGGGATTCCCTGCCCGGCCGGGAAACGACGGTTGCCGATCGCGCGTCAGCGATCGAATTTCTGCAGGAGGAACTCCTTCGCCTTCGGCGCATTGGCGTCGATCAGCGAATCGAGCCGCGCATTCAGCACGTACACCGAGCGGGCTACACGGGTTCCGGTAGTCGGAAAGCTCATTGCGGTTTTCCTGCGCGACACCTCCGTTGCCGAACGCCAGCCATCGCTGGAGACCAGTTCGACCAGCGCATCCGCGCCCTGGTTCTGGACCACGAACAGGCGATTCGCCGAATCGAGGATCAACCCGTCCGCGCCCTTGAGTGGCGATTTCAAGGCGATCGACTCGATTTTGTCGGGGTGCTTGAGGCTGACCCGGAACAGATCCCCGGTGTTGTACTTGGCGACCAGCAGATAGCCACCGGGATGGACGACGATGCCGTTGAGGTTGAAGCCCTCGCCCCTGAACAGGTCACTGCGCGCGAACACCGAGCGTTTCCCGGCGGTATCAATGCGATAGATCACTGGCGCAAAACTGTCGGTCACGTACACGTTGCCCTTGTCGTCCTGCGCCAGGTCGTTGGCGAAATGGCCGCCGTCGACCAGCCCCCCGAGATCATGGTAGGCCCGTTGCGCGCCCGTGCTGGCGTCGTAGACGGCGACGGCCGCGAGCTTGTTGCGCGTCGCGTCCGAAGATCGCGTTGACAACCCGGGATCCGAGTTGGCTACCCACAGCAGATTGCGCTTTCGGTCCCACAACACGCCCACCGTCGATATGAGCTTCTCGTCCGTGATGAATGGCTGGTAGTCGCCTGAAGCCGAGACACGTGCGATGACGCCATGGCGCAGCGAACTGACGATGAAGGTCTTGTCCTTGGCGGAATAGGCGATGCCCTCCGGGTAGGCCTGATCGGCCGTGAAGGCGACGCCATCGGCCGCCATTCCATTTCCGGCAAGGGCCAGTATTGCCATGCCGAAACTTGCCACTGCTGCAATCTTTCTCACTGCTCGTCCTCTTTTGGTGGAATTGAATGTTTCCGGAATCGCTGACCGGAGCACTTCATCCGGAGCGCACGCCGGCCATGTCGAGTGCCCGCTCCGCGTAATACGACGAACGCACCAGCGGCCCGGCCACGACATCGCGAAAACCCATTGCGCGTGCGATTCCGGAGAGCGCATCGAACTCGGCCGGCGTCACATAGCGACTGACCGGCATGTGCGCGCGCGAAGGCGCCAGGTACTGCCCGAGCGTAACGATGTCGCAAGACACCGCACGCAGGTCGTGCAGCACTTCGACGATCTCCTCGTCTCGTTCTCCGAGGCCGAGCATCAAGCCGGCCTTGGTCGGAATTGCCGGATGGCGCAGCTTGAAGCGACGCAACAGCTCGAGCGAACCGGTGTAATCCGCACCAGGCCTCGCCGCGCGGTACAACCGCGGCACTGTCTCGATGTTGTGATTGAAGATGTCGGGAAGCCCGTTCTGCAGCGCATCGAGCGCGCGATCCTCGCGCCCGCGAAAATCCGGCGTCAGCGCCTCGACCCGCGTTCCGGGCGACAGCTCCCGGATCTCGCGAACGCACGCTGCAAAGTGCCCAGCACCGCCGTCGCGCAGATCGTCGCGATCGACCGAGGTGATCACCACGTATCGCAATCCCATGCGTGCGACGGTGCGGGCCAGCCTCCCCGGCTCGCCCCCATCCAGCGGCAAGGGTTTTCCGTGAGCCACATCGCAAAAGGCACAGCGCCGCGTGCACAGCGCGCCCATGATCATGAAGGTCGCGGTACCACGTCCAAAGCACTCGCCAATGTTCGGGCAGGCAGCCTCCTCGCACACCGTGGTGAGCCCCTGCTCGCGCAGCAGGCGCTGCAAGCGGCGTACCGCATGCGTGCCTGGATCCCGCGCTTTCAACCAGTCAGGCTTGGCGGGCACGCTGGGCGGCACGACAGGTTTGACCGGTATGCGGGCGAGTTTTTCGCGCCCGCGCAATCCTGCGAACGAGGCAGGATTGTCGAGAAACGTTTCGGTCGTCGATTCCATTCAGATGGCACCGCTACAGCGTGGCGGGCGCGCCGCGCCCGCCACGCACGGCTCAGGAAAGAAACTGCTTGATCAACTGATTGACTTCGTTTGCCGCTTCCATCTGCACCATATGGCCTTTGCCGGCAATCACCTCGACCTGCGCCTTGCCGGTGTAGGCCCTCGCGTGCGCAACCGGAATGATCTGATCCGCCTCACCCCAGATGATCAGAACCGGCTTGCCGAGCGCCGCCACCTGGTCGCGCAGAACCGACTGCTGCCGCCCGTCGGCAAACAGCGCCGAAGACAGGGTACGCAACGCAGCGTCTACACCTTCGATGCGCTTGTACTTCATGATGTCTTCGACGAGCTGGCGCGTGACCAGCGACGCGTCGCCGAACAGCTTCATCAGTTGTGGCTTGATCGCATTGCGGTTGGCTGCACCGACGAAACCCTGGATGTAGTCGCCGTTGATCTCGGCGCCAAGCCCGGCGCCGCAGATCAGCGTCAGCGATTCGACACGCGCCGGCGCCTGGACCGCAGCAGCCATCGCCACGCCCGCCCCCATGGAATGGCCGACCAGATTGGCCTTGTCGACGCCGACCGCATCCATGAAGCACAGCAGCGCGTCAGCCAGTTCGCTCAGCGCGCCGGAGCCGACGTCCTTCGTCGATTCGCCGTGTCCCGGAAGGTCGACGGCATACACCGTGCGCGAATTTGCCAGCGCTTCGTGATTGAACAACCAGTTGTTGAGGTCGCCTCCGAAGCCGTGGATCAGTATGACGGGCGTTCCACCCTCTCCACGCTTCAGGTAACGGATGCTGCGGTTGCCGACCTGGATCTTCTCTGGCGACGCACCCGACGACTCGTCGTCCGCGGTGAGCGGCTTGAAGTTGGCCAGAGCATCCGCTACTGCCGCATCGATCTCGGCATCCGGTACATCTGCCGCGGCGATTACACCCAACAGCCCGCCGACCGGCAAAGTGTCCTCGGCTGCGGCAAGCTGACGGCGCATGATGCCGTCTGCCGCCGCCTCCACGGCTCCAGCGATCTTCTCGCTCTCGACCTCGACAATCTCCTCACCGCGCTTGATTGCGTCACCGACCTGCTTCAGCCAGCAGTTCACTTTGCCCTGCTCCATGGAGAGACCCCATTTGGGCATCGTGACCAACGTAATTTCACTCATCGACGAAACTCCATAACTCGCCCGATCGCGCCTTGAATGTCGGCGACGGTCGGAATGTAGATGTCTTCCAGCGCGTCGCTGAAAGGAGGCGGCACGTGCGGTGCCGTGACCTGCTCGATCGGCGCCTTGAGCGCGCCGAAGGCCTTCTGTGCAACCAGGCCGGCGATATCGCTCGCCATGCTGCAACGCGGGTTGGATTCGTCGACCACCACCAGTCGTCCGGTGCGCTCGACGCTCTCGAGCACGGTCGCCTCGTCGAGAGGAGAAGTCGTACGCAGGTCGATCACTTCGACATGGACGCCGTTCTTCTGCATCGCCTGGGCCGCCTGGTCAGCCAGATGGACCATGCGCCCGAGCGTCACCACGGTGATGTCATCGCCTTCTCGAACCACATTGGCCTCGCCAAACGGAACGGTGTAGCTTTCCTCCGGCACTTCGCCTTCGAGCGTGTAGAGCATCTTGTGCTCCATGAATATCACCGGGTCGTTGTCGCGGATCGCCTGGATCAACATGCCTTTCGCATCGTATGGCGTTGCCGGCATCACGACCTTGAGGCCCGGAATATGGGTAAACAGCGAGTACAGGCACTGCGAGTGCTGGGCCGCGGCGCGGAAGCCGGCGCCGTACATGGTGCGAATGACGACCGGAGTTTCCGCCTTGCCGCCGAACATGTAGCGGAACTTGGCCGCCTGATTGAAGATCTGGTCGAAGCAGACGCCCATGAAGTCGACGAACATCAATTCGGCAACCGGCCGCAAGCCATTTGTTGCCGCGCCGATCGCGGCGCCAATGAAGCCCGACTCCGAGATCGGCGTATCGATCACTCGCCCCGGGAACTTGTGATAGAGGCCCTTGGTCACGCCGAGCACGCCGCCCCACGCATCCTGCTCGCCGGGCGAGCCTTCGCCGCCGTGGTTGTCCTCGCCCATTACGATGACGCTCGAATCGCGTGCCATCTCCTGCGCGAGCGCCTCGTTGATTGCCTGTTGATAGGTGATCTTTCTTGCCATTTCTCTCTCCCTGGGCGCTTAGTACGAAACGTAGACGTCGGTCATCAGATCGGCTGCAGCAGGCTTCGGATCGCTCTTCGCCCGCCGGACGGACTCCTCGATCAGCGCCGCCACTTCCGCATCGATCGCAGACAGCTCCGCCTGGGTCAGTTGCCCGGCACCCGTCACGCGCTTGGCGAAAGTCGTGAGACAGTCCTTCGCCTCCTTGATGTGTGCAACCTCGTTCGGCGCGCGATATTTCTGCTGGTCGCCTTCGAAGTGCCCGTAGTAGCGCGACAGCTTCACTTCCAGCAGGGTCGGCCCGCCACCCTTGCGGGCGCGCTCGATCGCCTCCCCTGCGGCTTCATGCACGGCAAAGAAATCGAACCCGTCGACGATCACCCCGGGCATCCCGAATGCGCTCGCCCGATCGGCGATGTTGTCGCACGCCACCGAGTACTTGCTCGACGTCGCCTCGGCGTAGCCGTTGTTCTCTGCAACGAAGATCGCGGGCAGGTTCCAGACCGTCGCCAGGTTCAAGGCTTCGAAGATGGTGCCCTGATTGGACGCGCCATCGCCAAAGAAGCAGATGGCAACGTCGTCGAGCTTGCGCAGCTTCATCGCCAGCGCTGCGCCACAGATGAGCGGCCCGCCGCCGCCCACGATTCCGTTGGCCCCCATCATGCCGAGCGACAGATCCGCGATATGCATGGACCCCCCCTTGCCACGGCAGGTTCCTGTCTTCTTGCCCCAGATCTCGGCCATCATCCCCATGACATCGACGCCCTTGGCGATGCAATGACCATGGCCGCGATGCGTACTGGCAATGTAATCGTCCTTGCCCAGATGCATGCAGATGCCGGTTGCCGACGCCTCCTCGCCCGCATACAGGTGTACGAAGCCCGGGATCTCGCCGGTCGCGAAGTCGGCATGCAGCCGATCTTCGAAATCGCGGATAGTCCGCATCGTCCGATAGGCCTGCAACAGCCGGTCCTTGGTCAGTTCTGACGCCATACCTTCCTCCTCTTTCTCTTCAAGTAAGCTGTTGCCGCGCCGCCGGCTAACCACCCGCCGGCCGGACACCGACAACTCGAAAAAAACGTCATACGTCGAGCAACCCGCGCGTGGCCGCAATATGCAAAGTGCGCGCCACGTCGATCGTTCTCGGGCCGTTCGAATCGAGCATCACCTCGACCGTATCGCCCCGTCCAAACTCGATCTCCCTCTCGCCGTCGACCGCCACCGTTCCCGCCCCCGATACGACACGTACGCGCTCGCCCGGCCTCATCAGCCCATGCTTAGCGACACTCACTCGCTCGAGCAGCCCGGGCGCGATCGGCGCCACGAACCGGCGCACCCCGCTGCCGCCAGCGCGGCCGAAGCGCACGCGGAGTCCATGTGGCTCGTCGCGTCTCACGGGCTGAAGCAGCCCCGCGATACTCGACAGTCCGACCGAATCGGGTTCCGCGAAAGCGACGAACAACTCTTCAAGTGCTTCCGGCTGCCACACCGCGCGTGACGCAATATGCATATGCCTCGTCACGCACACATCCACCAGCGCAACTTCGCAGCGTCCGCACGCCTCGACCACGATGCGCTTGTTGGCCAGTGTCGCCTCGGCTCGCGACACGCGCCCGGATGCAAGCAAGCCGGTGGCGAAGCCTGCGGTCGTCGCCTCACGAAGATCGGGGAATGCATTGTTCGTGCCCGTAGACAAGGTCGTGATCGGCACGTCGCCGCAACGCATGGCTACTGCACGATGCGTGCCGTCGCCGCCAAGAACGACGATTGCCGCGACGCCCCGCGCAACCATGAGGTCCACCGCATTGAAGGTGTCCGTCACCGACTCGCTGATGTCCATGTTCAGGAACTCGACTGCGGGCCACGGTATGTGCGCCTCGGCCCGATGCGCGACAATTGCCCTCTCGACGGCAGCGGCAATGCCGGTCATGTCGGGCATCATCATCACGTGGCCAACACCGAACGCTCCCAGCGCGCCGAGCACGCGCTGGATCATGTTGGCCTTCTCTATCGTCGGGAAGACCGTGGCTTTTGCGGTAAGGCGGCGGATATCCCTGCCGGAAGCCGGATTTGCAATGATGCCGACGGATGCCGGGTTGCTGTAAGACACGAAGCTGAATATCCGATTGAATGAACTGGAACGCTGCAATGCAATTCGGATGCCTGACGCAGTGTGGACTGCCGCATGCCGGTTTCACTCAGTGAATCGGCTTCGGCAGTCCGGATGAGAGGCGGAATGCGTCTCGCGGGATGTCGCTTCACTCGACAGGTGTCGCAGGCGATGCGACAGATGACGCGCGCTGTTCAGGCATTGCGCGGCCGTTCGACGAGGCGGTCGGTCAACAAGAAACGCCGTCGCTCGCCCGCAGGCGAAGGACGGCGTCCAGTGGACTGCGAGAGATCAGAGGTGAGTAGGCGGCACGATGCCGAAGCGCTTCATCTGGCGATATACGGTGGCACGACAGATGTCGAGCTCGTGCGAAACTGCGGTGATGTTCCATCGATGCTTGCGCAGCGCCACCATCAAAATGGCAGCCTCGCCGGTAGCCCGCGGTTGTTCCGGGGCCGAGACCTGCTCGACACAGATCGGTTCTGGGATCTGCGGCTCGTCATGTACGGCTTCGTTCATCTCCGGCTGCAATTCCTGCGGCAGATGCACATCGTCAATCAATCCGTCGTCGCACACAGCCAGGGCAAAGCGAATCACATTGCGCAGTTGGCGGATGTTGCCGGGCCACGCAAATCCGAGCAGGAGCGACATGGCCTGAACCGAGATCTCGGCTTCCACGCCCATCTGCCGCGCTTCGTCCTCGAGGATGCGATTGATGACGAAACGCTTGTCGGTACGCTCGCGCAGCGACGGAAGGTGAAGGGTTGCACCACACAGCCGATAGTAGAGATCCTCGCGAAACACGCCGTCCGCAATCAGCCGACGCAGATCGCGGTGCGATGCCGCGACGACAGTCAGGTCGACAGGCACCGGCTTCTCGGCACCGAGCGGCATCACTTCGCGTTCGGACAGCACGCGCAACAGTCGCGTCTGCAAATGCAGCGGCATGTCGCCGATTTCGTCGAGGAACAACGTGCCGCCATCGGCTTGCTGGATCAACCCGCGCATGCCCTTGCTGCGCCCACCGGTGAAGGTGCCTGCTGAATAACCGAACAGTTCGCTTTCGATCAACGACTCGGGAATCGCCGCACAATTGACCGCGACGAATGCCTTCTGGCGGCGGTTGCTGGAATCGTGCAGCGCGCGCGCGATAACCTCCTTGCCGGTTCCGGTTTCGCCGTGAACGAGGATGTTGACCTTCTTGTTCACCAACCGCTTGGCCTGGTCGATGATGCGCTGCATCTTCTTGTCGTCTCCGGCGAGCTTCTCGAGTGCCGGGAAGTCGGCCGGTTCGGCGGGTTCCGTAACGCGATCGAGGCGGCGCTGCATGCGGCCCACACCGGGGCGCGGCGGAACGGCCATGGCATAGAGCAGCTCGTGCCGGCGCGTGCTGAGCACCGTGCGATCCGATGTTGTGCCGGCACGCGCGACGCGCCAGATCTCGTCCATGCTCGCCTTGAAGACATCGGTCAGGTGACGACCGACCACGCTGCCGGCCACGCCATCCTCTCCGATGGCAGCCATCGTTTTGCGCGCACGCGTATTGGCGCCAACGATGCGGCCCTCCTCGTTGAAAGCGATCATGTATTCGCCGGACACATCGACCAGCGCCCAGTCGGCCCCCAGGCGAAGAATCCAGTTGTCGCGGAAGTGGCGGAGGAAATTGGCGTCCTCGACCATCTGCGCGTACATCGTCGTGAGGTGGAGCGCCAGCGTCTGGCTCTCCTTGGCCTGGGGCGAAGTCAGCGCCGATACGTCGAGAATGCCCATGAACGCGCCGTTCGGATCAAACAGTGGCGAGGCAGAACAGGTCAGATTGATGTGCGTCGTGTCGAAGTGATCGACCTGGTGACAGATCAGCGGCGCCTGTTCGACGATGCAGGTGCCGACCGCGCACGTGCCGACGTGTTCCTCGTTCCAGTCCGCACCGAGATACAGGCCGGCACGCTTGAGATCGCGATCCCACACGTCGTTGCCGATATAGTCGACCGTGATGCCCTGCGCGTCCGTCAGCAGCAGCACATAGCCCAGCGGCGAGACGCGCTTGAAGAGTTGCTCCATGCCACCTCGAGCAACCCGCAGGAATTCTTCGCTCTGCTCCTGGTGCTCGCGCAACAGCCCGCCATCGACGATCCGCGCCGGCTGGCTTCGCGTCGGATCGAGGCCATGGTCATTGACGCAACGCGCCCACGAGCGTCGAATCATGTCTTCGTCGCGCTGACCGTCCATGGACCAGGATGCGCGTGACGCCGTGGCGATGATCTCGTCAATGTGACGAGTCTGTACCGAGTGTTGCATGCTCCCCTCCTCCGGAAAACGATGCGATTGCCAAATCAAGCTACGGCATTAGGATCTCTTGACCGGACCCTGCGATGCCCTGTTTTCCCCGACTGTCCCGACGACACCAAGCAACTGCTGCCACCTACCTGTATCCGCGTTCTGTAGCCGCGTTTTCACCCTCGGCCGGATCGTCGGCCGTTGACCAAGCGCGGCTGACGATTCAACACTAACGCACTGCAGCAAGGCAAGCCGTATACGCTTTCGTCTGTCTCGCCGTGGAACAGTCGGAAGGCTCCACTGCGACAAGCCACCCCGTTGCGCTACACTTTCTAGCGACAACTGTCGCATTTCGGGGTTTGCTACGACATCTGTAGCACTTTCGGTGCCAACTGAAGGCGGCAGGGCGCTGCCGGTGCGACGGGGCCTTCACCCCGGCTTGTTTCGCCTGGTGGAATCTATTTGGCAGCCGGCTGGCGGCCGAGATGCAGGATGTAGGCGACCAGTTCCCAGCGCTTCTCGGCCGAAAATCCCTTCTCCCAAGCCGGCATCACGTCCGCGCCCCTGCGCCCTTCGGTGATCACCTTGAAGAGATCTTCGGGCTTCATGTCCGTCCGGCCGCGGAAAGCGGGCGTCTTCCCGCCACTGCCCTCGAAACCATGGCAATAGGCAGCGCAGTTCGCACCGAATCGCGACTTCCCCGCCTCGATCCGCGCCGGATCCATCAGGTCGAATGGCGGCTCGTTCACCGCGGTGGCGACCACGGGCTTCGGCGCTTCGCCAGCCTTCGCGAGATACATGATGTAGGCAACGAGTTCCCAGCGCTTTTCCTCGGAAAATCCCTTTTCCCAAGCAGGCATCACGTCCGCGCCCTTGCGCCCTTCCGTGATCACCCGGAACACATCTGCGGGCACCAGATCCTTGCGCCCTCTGAACGCCGCCGTCTTGCCGCCGTTTCCTTCGAATCCATGGCAATAGGCTGCGCAATTTGCTCCGAATCGCGCCCGCCCCGCCTCGATGCGCGAGGTGTCGTCCAGATCGAACGGCGGCTCGGCCGCAATGGCGCATCCGGTGGAAATCAGCATTGATACAACGAATCGTGAAATGAAACGGTCCTGCACGTCTGAATCCTCTCCGCAAAAAACCAAGGCTGGCAGAGCGAGGCGCCTCGCCGTGCCAGCCTCAGGCTACAGCAAACTTACTCCAGCGTGAATGCGATCAGCGCCGCACCACCCGGCAGATCCTTGATCTGCGGGAAAGCGCCTGCCAGGAAGCCAGGCACGTGCGAACCCAAGCCGGTCGGAATCACGATGTACTGCTTTCCTTTGGCGGAATAGCTGACCGGCCCGCCGCGCGCACCGGAACCGGCTGCGAACGTCCAGAGCTCCTTGCCATCGTCAGCGTCGAACGCATACAGGTTTCCACGCATGTCGCCCGTGAAAACGAGGCCACCGGCCGTTGCAAGCACGCTGCTGATCGGCGGAAGGTCAAAGCGCTTCTTCCACTTGATCTTGCCCGTGATTGGCTCGAACGCGGCGAGATAGCCGTCCGCCTTCTTGCCGCCCGGGGGATCGACCAGCGTGATCTCCGAAAGACCGAGAGAAAGGCCGTTGATCGCGGCGACTTCTTCCTGCTTCGCACCGGTTACCGTATTGCACACTTCCATGCCGTGCGAATACCAGAGCTTGGTCTTCGGGTTGTAGGCACCATGGTTCCAGCTACGCGCCCCAAGCAGATTCGGACAGAAGAGCTTCTGCTTGCCGACTTCGGGATACATCGGATCCTTGATCTCGCCGGTCTTCGGATCGATGCCCTTGTTCCAGGTCATGTTCTCCGCGTACTGCCAGACGTTGTGGAGCTTGCCGCTGTCCTTGTCCATCACGAACACGAAGCCGCCCTTGTTGAGGTGCACCAGCAGATCCTTGCCCTCATGTGGAACCAGCAGCGCCTCGTAACTCGCGTCGAAGTCCCAAGAATCGTTCGGCACTTCCTGACGATGCCACTTCACCTTGCCCGTCTTCGGGTCGAGCGCAAGCAGCGTCGCCGTGTACAGGTTGTCACCCATGCGCTCGTCACGATAATAGTCCGGTGCCGCATTGCTGGTCCCGATGTAGATCGTGTCGGTGCGCGGATCGTAGGTACCAGGCATCCAGGCGCTGCCACCCGCCTTCTTGCGGCTGTCGCCCGGCCAGCTCTTCGGATCATCCTTCGGGATTTCGAAGGTCCAAGCACGCTCGCCCGTATCGGCATTGACGGCAAAGATCTTGCCGATGATCGGCTGGTCACCGCCCGTCGTTCCACCGAACAGAATGTTGCCGGCCAGTTGCGGCGGGGCCGAGAACAGCGCGCCGTACTCTGCCTTCATGTTGGTCAGCTGCGTGGACCACAGCTCCTTGCCGGTCTTCTGATCCAGCGCCACGAAGCGCCCGTCCAGCGTACCGACGAACACCTTGCCGCGGCCAACGGTCACACCGCGGCTGGCCGACTGGTAGAACACCTCTTTCGCCACCGGATCGAGCTTGACCGCGTGATGCCAGATCGTCTTGCCCGTCGCCGCATCGATTGCCCAGACGTTGTTGTCTGCGGAGATCGTGTACATCACGCCATCGATCACGATCGGCGTCGACTGCAGTCCGTGGGTGATATTGCCTGGCTGGTGAATCCAGGCAACCTTCAGCTTCTTGACATTCGACTTGTTGATCTGCTCGAGCGGGCTGAAACGCCAGGCGTTGTAGCTCCGGTGGTACTGAGGCCAGTTGTTGGGGTCGTCGTAACCCGGCCCGGATGCGGCTTGTGCGGGCGAGGGGATCAACGTCTGTGCAACGAGTGCCGCGGCGAAAGCGGCCGTTGCGAACACTGCTTGATGCTTGCTGCTCTGTCTCATCTAGTTATCTCCGTTGTACCTTGGTCTGCGGCGCCTGAAATTACCACGTATGGTTCAAACCGACGTTCAGCAGGGTCGTCCTCGCACCCTGCTCCGGGACACCTGCGGCGACGATGCTTGTCCGGATGGTCGCGCCCTTCTTGGCGTCCACGTGTGCGAGCTGCGCATACAGTGTCGTGCGTTTGGAGAACGAGTAGTCGTTGCTGATCACGATGTTCTTCGTCTCGTCGTCGCGATTGATCTTGTCCTTGTTGTTGTAGTACGCGATCGTAAGCGAGTTGCTCGGATGCCACTTCCAGTCCATGCCGAGACCGTAGGCATCGACGCGAGACGTCTCGTCGCCCGATACGGTGGAGTAGTTCTTTGCATTCAGATAGTTGAACTTGAAAGTAAATGCATCGAACGGCACGGCAAGGCCCACGCCGCCGTGCTTCACCAGCGCATCACCGGTGGTCTGGTCGAACATCTCCTCGTACGAGGCCGACACCGTCACGGGACCGTTGTAGGTCGCACCCAGCGCGTAAATCGAGTTCTTCTTGAAGCTGCCCGGAACGCCGCCAAGCGAGTAGAGCACACCGAAGGTTACCGGGCCCAAGGTGTTGCGATACTGGATGGCGTTGTTGAAGAAGATACCCACGTCGTTGTTCGTGTTGCGGTCGGTGACCGCGCCGATCGTCGGCAACAGCTGATCGTAGGCCCACGCATACAGATTGGAGAACTGCTCCTTGAATGCGCGCGGCTCGGTGCCGATGTGCGCCAGCAGCGCGGGGCCATATTGGCGACCCATTGTGATCGAACCCCAGTCACCGCTCAGGCCCACGTTCGCCTGGCGCCGGAACAGGATCGTGCCGTGCCCCGGAGCATCGCCAGTCGGGTGAAGTTCACCGTTGTTCGTGTCGAAATGCGACTCGAGATTGAAAAACGCCTTGAGCCCGTTCCCGAGGTCCTCGCTTCCGCGAATCCCCCACACGCTCTGACGCAGCCCGCTTGTGGCCATCTGGGTATTGCTCTTGCCGTTGCCGGCGTTCGACTGCGACAGCACACCGATGTCGATGATGCCGAACAGTTGAACGGACGGATCGGCGAGCGCGAAACCGGGAGCGACCAGCAAGGCAAGCGATGAAGCGGCGAGCACACCAGAGCGCATCGACGCCACCTTGCAACCCTTCGCAACTGAATTCCGGATCCCTTTTTTCATTCACTCCTCCACTAGCGGTTAACAGAATTTTTTCGTCAAACGCGATGCGCAACCTGCAAGGCAGCGCTCGTTCGCACGACGGCCCAATGCACCGAATGTGCCAAGCAACAGGAAGCGGCTTTCGCCGCGGCTTTGAACAGCCGCAACGCGAAACACGCGATTTGCATGCGACATCTGTTGCAATGAAAGTGTGTTGTCGGCGACAACTGTCCAATCTGTCGCATGCGGTGCGACACCCGTCCGACGCCGGATGCAAATGCTGTCGCACGCGCTCTCACGCTCGACGCCATTGGGAAGAACAAATTGGGAAGAACAAAAAAGAAGGGCTTCGCATTCGCGAAGCCCTTGTCCAATTGGAGAGCCCGGCAACTCGAGGAGGAGCGCGGACGATTTCATTCATGCAATGGCCGTGCCCGGTTTCCACATAGTTCGGCAATCAAGAAAAAAAGAAGGGCTTCGCATCCGCGAAGCCCTTGTCCAGAAGGAGAGTCCGGTTTCTCAAGGAGGAGGCCGGACAGTCTGATCAATGCAAGCACCGTGCCGTGAGCACGCGACATCGTCGGCAAGGCGACATACCGGCGTCGCCGGGCACAAGCGTTGCATTGCATTGCACTGCGCGCAGGATGCGGCACCAGGCTTGCGCGGGGATAAACACGCACGTGCGCCCCGGAGACGCAATGCTGGACGGCGGGGAAGCATGTGTCGACAGCACCAGGAACCTGAGCTTGCGAGCCCGACACCGGTTGTTGCCGGTTACCACGAGGATTATTGATGAACGCAAACAACGAGACGTTCGCCGAGAGCCTGGACCACGTCGCTGCGGCTGCAGTACGGCCATTCCTCAAGTCGAGGAGGGTCTACGTCGAAGGGTCGCGCCATGACATACGCGTTCCGATGCGCGAGATCCATCAATCCGATACTCAAATCGGAAATGCGCGTGAATCGAACCCGCCAGTGTACATATATGACACGACCGGTCCCTACACCGACCCGTTGGCGGAAGTGAACCTGCTCGCCGGATTGCCGGCGCTGCGCTTGAACTGGATCTCTGAGCGCGGCGACACGGCCGTACTCGCGGGGCCGACTTCCGAATACGGTCGCATGCGCGAAGCAGACCCGTCGCTGAATCATTTACGCATGAAGCGTCACCGCGCTCCCCGCCGCGCCAAGGCTGGCCGGAACGTGACGCAGATGCACTACGCGCGGGCGGGCATCGTCACGCCGGAGATGGAATTCGTCGCCATCCGCGAAGCGCTGCGCCGGCGCGAATACCTCGACAGCC
>WBZU01000259.1_pt1 | contig 48401 bp, 49 predicted proteins | sample 5204311 | NCBI WGS metagenome assembly WBZU01 (sample SAMN12344359, study PRJNA552823) | activated sludge metagenome | biome: Activated sludge suspended growth; feature: Nitrification reactor; material: Wastewater; isolation source: activated sludge from nitrification reactor of wastewater...
GCCGCGAGCTGGTTTCTGGCGTTCCAGGTGTAGGTCGTGCTGCCTTCGCTGATGAGGTTGCCGTTGTCGTCGTAGCCCAGCGCGATGCCGCCCCAGTTCGTGAGGCGGTTGTTGGCATCGTAGGCGGCGCTGGCCACCGCGGCGGGCAGCGTGGTGCGGGCCAGGCTGCCGCCCATCGCCGTGCGCCGCCCGGCGGCGTCGTAGGCGTAGGTGAGATCGCCGATCATGCTGCCGTCGGCTTTCTTGTAGGTGATGCCGGTGAGCTGGCTGGCGGCATCGTAGGCATAGGTAATCTGGATGCCGTTGGGCAGGGTGACGCTGGTGCGCCGGTCGGCGTCGTCGTAGCCGAGGGTGACGTTCTGCACCGCGGCCGGATTGGCAGCGCCGGCACCGGCGGCCTGGCTGATGCCGATGAGCCGGCCGGCGGCATCGAAGGTGCTGGTCTGCGCCGTGCCGCCCGTGGGGGTGACGCTGTGGCGCCGCCCGTCGGCAGTGTAGGTGTAGCTCACGCTGCCGTCGGGGCCGGTTTCGCTGGCCAGGCTGTCGTAGCGGTTGTCGTAGCTGCGCGTGAGGGTGCCGGCGCCGGGGGCGGTGTCGACGAGCTGGGTCAGGCGGTTGGCGCCGTCCCAGGTAGTGGTGACGCTGTTCTGGTAGACCGGGCTGCTGGTGCTGCTGGCGCCGTAGCCGGCCTGGGTGCGCCGGTTGAGGAAGTCGTACTGGTAGCCGGTGACCTGGCCCTTGCGGTCGGTGACGAACTTGAGGTTGCCGGCGGCGTCCCAGGCGTAGCTTTCGGTCTTGAGCAGCGCGTCCGTCTTGGTGAGCGCGCGGTTGCGGGTGTCGTAGGTCCAGGTGGTGACGTGGTTCCTGGCGTCGGTGAAGGTCAGCAGGTTGCCGTTGGCGTCCCAGGCGTAGTGCACGGCGTTGCCCTGCGGGTCGGTCACGGCGGTGACGCGGTCGAGCGGGTCGCGGTCGGTGCGGGTGATGTGGCCGAGCGGGTTCCTGACGGTGACCGGACGGCCGAGGGCGTCGTTGAACAGCGTCGTGACGCGGCCCAGCGGGTCGGTCACGCTGACCAGATCGCCGCCCTCGTAGCCGAAGGTGGTGGTGAGGGTGCTCGATCCCGCGTAGCGCTTGAGCGTGAGCGGCTGGCCGGCGCTGTTGTAGGCGATGTCGGTCAGGTGGTTCAGCGGGTCCTTGATCTGGGTGAGGTTGCCCTTGGTGTCGTAGGTGTAGGTCGTGACGCGGCCGAGCGGGTCGGTCATCGTCTTGACCTGGCTGAAGGTCGTGTCGTAGGTGGTGTTCCAGCTCGTCGCCTCGGCCGTGCCGTACATCCGGGTGAGCTTGGTGCGGTTGCCCTTGGCGTCGTACTCGTGGCGCGTGACGCGGCCGAGCGGGTCGGTTTCGGTTTCGAGCTGCTTGTTGGCGTTGTAGGTGAAGCTGCGTACCTGCTGTTCGGGCTTGCCCAGCGCCAGGGTTTCGGACGTGATGTTGCCGGTCGCGTCGTAGACGATGCGGCGAACGTCGCCACGCTCCCGTGTGACGTCGGTCTGCACCACCTTGTTGTTCGCATCCAGCGTGTAGGCGAAGAGGTTGGCGGTGTTGTCGGCGTAGGTCTGTTTGCTGACGCGTCCGTTGGCGTCGTATTCGTTGGTGACCTTGAAGTTGCCGCGCGGGTCCTTCACCGTGGTGATGCGGTGGCTGGCATCGTAGGCGTACTCGGTAATGCCGCCCTCCGGGTTGGTCACCTGGGTCAATCGGCCGCTCGCATCGTAGGTGTAGCTCACCACACGCCCGGCGTTGTCGGTGGCCTTGGTGATGCAGGTGGTGCAGGTGGCCGCGGTGTATTCGAACTCGATCCAGCGCCCGTTGGGCGAGATCAGCGAGGTCACGCGGCCACTACCGTCGCGCACGATGGTGATGCGGTTGCCGTTGCGGTCTTCCATCCACTTGAGCTTGGCGGCGTAGTAGGTGAAGCCGTAGCGCCGGCCGTCGCGGAACCGGAGGATGAATTCGGCGCCGTTATGCGACGCGTCACATAAAATTGCCGGTCGCAAGAGGCATAACCTTGCCGGAAAAGGCTGGGATTCCAGTCGATTGCGCGGCCGGTCGCACGGCGGGCGATCCGTTAATTTGCCGGGCCTGCCAATTCCTGCCCGTAATCTTGCCGACACGGGTCGAGGCGTTCGGCGGCCAGACACGGCAGCGCCCAATATCGATGCGCGCCCAACAGAGGGTCGGTGGGGTACACCGGCCACTCCGATCAGCGAACCGTGTCGTTGCCGCCCCAGTTCGTCAGACGGTTGTTGGCATCGTAGGCGGAAACGAGCTGGATGCTGTCATGGCGCGGCGGGATGGCGCATGGAACGGCGCGCTTCGGGCATACCGGCCTGGAATGCTCAGAAATGGGCCTCGCACGGTGCCCTGCCCCGGGGGCGCCATGCCATGCGGGGTGTGGCGGGGTGACGCTTCGCTTCAGTCGTTGCGCGAGATCGTAGCAACTGAACATCAATGCGGCGGTGGCACCGATTTCAACCCCGATTTCAACCTACTGTACGCACTCTTTGCGGCCATTCTTGGTGGAGACATAGTCGAACGGAATCGTCCCATCACCCAGAATCTCAGGTGCAATCGTAAGCGCCATTTGTTGCAGTCCGGCCCTGCAGTTCGCATCCGATAAGCAACCTTTAACGCCATCGAACATAGCGCTTGCACCCAAGTCAGCGTTGCATTTCGCCTTGTCGAATTTTCCACTACCGATCTCTGCTGAGATATCCCGGTAGATCGAATAGTGCCCCAATATGACTTCTGCGTCAGTCAATTGGGTGGCGGCAAGAATGTCATGTGAGGCCCGCTGCTTGCCCAATACGATGCCCCCAAAAAAGATGATGGTATGGCTAACACATAGCGCAATGACGAACAACACTTGCTTCTTCATTTCGATTCCCTTAGAGGCCGGGCGGAGGCCCCCCCTTATAATCCGGATTGAAACCCTTCAGGATGCAAACACACTTGGTCGTCTTCGGATCAAACATATGCAGTCCACCCTCACGATAGTCAATGATGAATGGATCACCACACTTTGGCGTACAACGTGCCATGCGACACCGATAGAGATTCGGATCACTCGTCGGGCAACCGCCGATACCGAGCGCGCAAGCTATTCCGTTGAAGGCTGTTGGCCCGTTTTCGTTTGAGTCGTTCTTATTCTTTATTTCTCCTGCTGGATCGGGAAGCGGTCCAAATGGCTTGCCCCTTCCCCAATTCTTAAATATTCCCGCCAGCCCTTCTGGGTCAACTCCGGTCATCGGATTGCCTTCGACATAGCCATACAGATTCTCACCCCCCGCCAACCCAATCGGATCCTCACTGACGAACCGCGACGTGATCGGCGAGTAATACCGGTTCCGATAATAGTACAGCCCCGCCGTATCCTGCTCCCGCCCCGTGTAGCGGATCAGGTTCGAGCTGGCCCCGGGCGGCGTCTCGGTCGTCTGCCCGTAGGCGCCGTAGGTGTAGTCGGCCTGCGCACTCTGATCGGCGTTGGCCAGTTGCAGCACCGAGCCCAGCGCATCGGTAAGGGTGCTCTGGCTCGCGCCGCTGTTGGTGCGCCCGTAGATCTCGTCCAGCCCCGTGCCGTAGAGCCGGGTCTCGACCGCGCTGCCGGATTGCTTCAACTGGATCGGGTTCCAGCCGTCGTGCAGCGTCTGCAAACTCACGCCCGAGACGGTGCGGCTGCGCCGCCGCCCCGCCGCGTCATAGGCGTAGCTGGCCGCGCCCTGGCTGGTGGCCGAAAGCTGGTTTCTGGCGTTCCAGGTGTAGGTCGTGCTGCCTTCGCTGATCAGGTTGCCGTTGTCGTCGTAGCCCAGCGCGATGCCGCCCCAGTTCGTGAGGCGGTTGTTGGCATCGTAGGTCGCACTCGCGACTGCGGCCGGTAGCGTGGTGCGGGCCAGGCTGCCGCCCATCGCCGTGCGCCGCCCGGCGGCGTCGTAGGCGTAGGTGAGATCGCCGATCGTGCTGCCGTCGGCTTTCTTGTAGGTGATGCCGGTGAGCTGGCTGGCGGCATCGTAGGCATAGGTGATCTGGATGCCGTTGGGCAGGGTGACACGGGTGCGCCGGTCGGCTTCGTCGTAGCCGAGGGTGACGTTCTGTACCGCGGCCGGATTGGCGCTGCCGGCACCGGCGGCCTGGCGCCTCGCCAGTGCAAAAAACATCCAGACAGTTGCCTTTGCGGCAAGCGGATGTGACAAGGGCCTGCGCGTGCAGGCCCTTGTCGTTCGGTCTGGTGGCGGATGGTTGACCATGTGCCGACTGGCCTCCCGAGCTTATGAGCACTTCTGCGGGGTGCTGCGGGTTGAAGGTTAGCGTAACCGCTATGCTTTCGATTCCCGGATCGACTCAAGCACTGGAGACTTGAGGAACGCACTTGCCACTAGGAGGTCAACGTCCGTGCCAATAAAATCAACGCACCCACCCCGTACCTTTTTGAGCATGAACTTTCCACGTCGCTTATCTGGCGAAAGTGGAATCGTGTTGCCAATAAGCGTCAGCGTATCCGGACATTTATCGGCATCCTTTTTGTAAAGAAGGGACTTCACAGCATCTCGCTTTCGCGTAAATTCATGTTGCAACTGGGTGTGCTCGGCCGTTGCAATGCCGTCAAGCCAAGCGAGCACATCCGCTTGCGCCTTTTCTGTAACGGCTGCGATGTGTTCTGGCACGATGAAATACCCCTCCACATCACTCGGTTCCGTGATGAACGGGACAGCACCACACTCTGCGATTTTCGCGCAAACCTTGTTGACTTCATCGGTGGTCATGAAATCACGATCACGATGAATGATCACGACAGTCTGGGGAGATATTTCGAGGATAAATTCGGCAAGAATCTTCGCCGGCTCGAGATTCGATGATGTCTTGTAGCTGAAAAACAGAGTGTCCTTGCGCGGAAAACCAGAAATCTCGGCAAGAGTTTCAAGCATGCCTGCGTCACTGTCTTCCGTGAGAAAAACCCATTTGGTTTGCCCTGCCATGAGCCGGTCAAAGGAATCGAGAGCTCCAATGTCAAGCAAGAGCGGAAGGCGGTCGAGATTGATGCCTTGACGGGATACCTTGCCATCTTTCAGCCAGACAAAATTGGCATCCTGATGCAACGCATCCACCATGTGCCTACTGTGCGTTGACATCAGGACATGCGTGTTCGTTTCTGACGTGATGTACTGAAGAGCATTAGCGAGAAGCGCCTGGTTGTCCGGATGCAGATGTGCATCCGGCTCATCGAGCAGAAGAATGCTCGGGGCGAACAATGTGACGTACGAGAAGATCTGCAACGCTTGGAGGACTCCGGTGCCAACCAACTCAACCGGACATCTGCGCCCAGTCGGTCCTGTTGTGGATATCGACACATCGATAAACACATCGCGACGTGGTCTGAACGAAATCCAGATTTCGAATTTCGGAAACAATGCCCGCATCCGCTTCGTGAGCGCATCCAGTTTTCCTGATTCACTTATCAGCCACAGAACGTTTCGGAGATAAAGGTTTGCGTCGCCGCTCGCCACGCCACGTCGCACTACGCTCTCGGTTCTGAATTGTTCTGACTGAGGAATGCCTGCAAGGCCCGGTACATAGATGCTGAACAAATTTTCCGAATTGGTAATGGAGCCGCCAACCTTGATGTTGCCGCGCCGCTCGCAACCTACGTTGCCCTCATTCCTGCCGCGGTAGATTCGGATTAAATACTGCACGGAGCCATCGTCAGGCAAATCGAAGAATATTTTCAGGTGCCCAAAATTCGACTGGTTCAGATAACCATCGCCGTGTCGGAGATCCTCAAAATTTCTTGCCGGGCAAAACAGAAGAGAATCTTGGGTGTAGGTGTTTTTTCCAGCCTCTCTCGAGGCTATCGCGGCAATGATAGAAAAATGCACCCCTTGAAGAACGCTGCTTTTCCCGGAGTTATTTCCACCAACCAGTACGTTCAGCGGTGAAAGCGACAAGTCGATTTCGACCTTATCCACCTTCTTGAACTTTTCGAGAACGAGTTTTGTGAGCTTCACGGGGCCTCTCTACATCTCAATTCAGTTTGGTGCTGACAGCGAATCAGCCAGATCAACCGTCAGCCGATGCCCATTGGCCACCAGCCACTGCCGCGCCCGATCAGCATTCGGGCACAGACTCTGAACAGTCAGCCAGAAACGTTGCGAATGGTCGGGAATCGCCAAGTGCACCATCTCGTGGGTCACGATGTAGCGGAGCACGTAGTCAGGTGCCATAATCAGGCGCCAGTTGAATGACAGGTTGCTGAGTGCCGAGCAATTTCCCCACTTCGTGCGCTGGCCCATAACGTAGACCCGATTGGGCGTGCGCTTCACGCGCTTGCCGACATCGAGAAGATGCTGCTCGATGCTTGTCCGCGCCTGCTTGCGCAACCAGTACTCAAGGGATCGCGACACTGGCGTTCTGGCATCCGGGCCACAGGTAATGACAATCGCGCCCGCTTCGAGAACGACCTTGTTGGGCGCCTGCCATGTGTCAATTTGCACCATGCTGACAGGAACCGGCTCACCGCGATACAGAATATGCCCACGCATTCGCCTGTCGGGCCGCCTCACGGCACGAAGTTGCCTGGCGCGTTCCAGTTGCTCAATGACCCAAGCCCGATTTTGGAAAACGAAATCGCTGGCCTCGATAATCTCCCGCCCCTCTGGCACGACGACTTCAACGCAAGCGGGTCGAACCTTGATCCGCAGCTTGGTTGCTGTTGGCGAACGCACGAAACGGCACTCCACGTCCTGCCCGTCGAGCAGGATTGTCTGCAGCGCGCTGGCACGTATCGCTTCAGCCGGCGGCATCCGTATTCACCAATTCGCTCAGCGCCGGCGCGAGGAAGGGTTCGCCGTTGGCATTGAACCCAAGCTCGGCGTACTCGGAATTCCAAAGTTCGGCAATCATCGACTGCTCCACACGCATCCTGCCACCCTTGGAATTGCTCCACCCCGGCAACAGCAATTGATTGTCGCGGAGGTGGGCAACCAAGCGCCGCGCGCATTCGCTGAGATAGACCTCATCCTTGTTCAAGGCAAACTCGCGCAGGATCGTGAATACGGCGTATTCGCCTGGCTGAGTCAAGCCGAGGCGTGCTGGTTCCTCGTCAAGCTTGGCTTTTTCGTCGGCGATTTCCTGCAACTCTTTCAGACGCTTTTCCGCAGCCTTGTCGGCGGCATCCTTCTTCGCCTTCAACCGCGCCAGGCGTTCGCCGAGTTGTCGGTAGGTGAAGCCTGCGCCATCGTCCTCTGCCAATTCAGCCGTCAGGATCGCCTCAAGCGCCGCTGCCTTGTCTGCCGCGCTGGGCAATTCGTCGAGCTTGGTGACGTAGTCCTTGTCGATCTTGAACACCGGCAGCGCCTCGGCCAGATCCATGAACGTGGTGTTCTGCTCGATCAATTCACGGGTCTTGGCCGACAGTTCGCCGAAGGTATCCCGTTTGCTTGCATTGCTCTGCCTACGGCGATGGGCAATGTAGATGCTGCACAGCCAGTTGTAGACGTAACGGTGTTCGTATAGGCAAGGATCGGGCGAGACCGCCTCCCACAAGCGCTCCAGGCTCTTGAAGTTGTGCTCGAAAATCTTCGCCGCGTCGGGGTCTTTGATTGCCCGCAAGGCGGCGAGCAGGCATTCACGCGTATCGGCGATGGTGATGCCCCTGAAGCTCTCCATGCAGCGCGCTACCTCGCCCGGCACCGTGGCCTTGAGCGCGTCCCAATCGATCAATGCCTCCTCGCGGATGTTCTCGTCGAAGTTGAGCGCCTTGGCCAAGTTGGCGAATACACCGAAGTAGTCCACCACCACGCCGGTGCGCTTGTCCATTGCCGGCAGTGGCCGATTGGTACGGGCGATGGCCTGAAGCAAATTGTGGTCGCGCAGGGGCTTGTCCAGATACATCACCTGTTCCACCGGCGCATCGAAGCCAGTCAACAGCCGGTCGCAGACGATGAGAATTTTGAGCGGCGGACGCCACTTGCTGCGGTCATCGCCGAAGGCCTCGCGGTTCGATTCCTCCCACTGCTTGGGCGTCAGCTTGAAATAGTCGATCAGATCGTCCTGCTTCTGCTTGCCGTAATGGAAGCGCGCCAAGTCTTCATCGTCATTCTGCCCCTCGGAAATGATCACGTCGGACCATTCCGCCGGCAGGCCGCGAGCCTTGAGCTTGGCATCGATCGCATCCTTGAAGCGGGCGCAGGCAGTACGGTCGACGCCCACCAACTGGGCTTTGAAGCCGCTGGGGTCGGGATAGGCCAGGAAATGCTCCAGCATTTTCTCGACCACGATCTCCACCCGATCCGGATGCCGGGCCAGTTCCTTCCACTGCGAGCGCTGGCGCTGGATGAGGTCCTTGGCCTCCTCGTCCTCCAGTTCCATTTCCTCGCACATCTGCTCGAACCCGACATCCAGCTTTTTCTCGTCGACGATGAACGGCACCTTGTCGCGGATGTAATGCACCTCCAGCGTCGCGCCGTCCTTGATGGCGCGTTTGATGCCGTAGTAGCTGAGATAGCGCTCCTGTTCGCCCTCCACCATCGGGCCGAAATCGCGGTGTGTGTTGATCATCGCCCGGTCGATGGGCGTGCCAGTGAGGCCGAAGCGGAAGGCATTCGGCAGCTTCACACGCATCGTCATCGCGTAGCTTTCGGCGGTGTTGCCCTTCTGCGAGCGGTGGCACTCATCAACGAGCGTGATGATGTTGTCCTCATCGAGCGGTTTCAGGTCGCCCATTTTCTGGAAGGACTGCACCGTGGTTACCAGGGTGCCGCGCCATACCGACTTGAGTTTGTTCTTGAGGTCTTCGACGCCCATTGCCTTTTCGACGTTGGGATAGTCGCAGGCATCGAAGTCGTCGGAAATCTGGGTTTTCAGATCGCGCCGGTCGACGACAATCATCACCGTCGGGTTCTTCAATGCGGCCTGCCGGCGCAGCTTGTAGGCGGCGAATACCATCGTCAGCGACTTACCGGAACCCTGAGTGTGCCAGACCAGGCCGGTGCGATCCTGTGCGCTGGCCGGCTTGCCGATCAGCGACAGGGTGCGATCCACGATGTCATTGACCGCCTCGAACTGCTGGTAGCGCGCCACCTTCTTGATGGTTTTGCCCTTCTTGGTCTCGAACACAACGAAGTGCTGCAGGAAGTCCAGCACGTGGCAGGGCTTCAGGCGCAGCAGGCCCTTGACTGGCACCTCCAGCGGATCGTCCGGATTGTCGGCTTCAGGCTCATTCCACCAGCCCTTCTTGTCCGGGTATTGCGACAGCCATGGCCCCCAGGTATCCAGATGGCGCTCGATGTCTTCCTTCTTGGCGTCGTGAAACAGCACCGTGCCGTAGCGAAAGGCATCCTCATCGGCCGCCACGCAGAACACGTTGGGCGTAAGCATCAGCGGCGCCTGACGCTGGTAACGGTGCAACTGGTGCACCGCCTCGGTCCAGTCCTTGCCGCTGGAGAGATAGCTCTTGTACTCGGCGATCACCAACGGGATGCCGTTGACCAGAAGCACTGTGTCATCGCGGCATTGCTTGACGCCCTGCACGCGGTATTGATTGGTGGCGGTGAAATCATTGAGGTGCTGCTTGGCCGGGTCAAATTCGATGAAGTAGACGGTCTTGGCATCCTCGCCCGGCACCAGTTCCACCTTCACGCCGTCGCGCAGGCGATCCAGCGTTTCACGGTTGGCGGTTAGCTTGTCGGCCGCATCCATCGTTTTGCGCAGGGCATTCACCGCCAACAGCGCCTGCGTCGGTGTGGTCACGCAGCTGTTGATGCGCAGGATGGCTTCCACCAGCAGCTTTTCGACCAACGGGTCCTCCAGCGGCCGGTCGAAGGCTGCCATCTCGGCCTCGCCGCGATAGGTCCAGCCCAGGCCCTTATCACCGGGGATCGGGCTACCGTGGCCAGACAGCCATTGAATGACGGGGAGTTCGACGTAGCCGGCTTCACTCATGGTTATTGTTGTTCCTTGAACAGAGCGGGATCGACACGCACGGTGCCGGTGAGCAGGTCGTGCATCAGGGATCTCTTGAGGGCATTGAGCGCATCCAGCTTGCTGCGCAGCGCATCCTCATGCTGTTCTGCCGCCGAAATCACGGCGACGATGTCTTTCTGCTGATCTTCCGGCGCGCGAACGAACCAGCGGGGATAGAGGTCCTTGTTGTTGAGCTGGGGGACGCCGGAACTCTCGACATAACGGGTCAGGTTGCGCCATTCCAATTGATAGCGGAAAAATTCGGGAAGAATGTCATCACGAACTTTCAGCGCCATCAGATTGGGATCAAGCGCAATCGGCACCGCTGTCGTGCGAACGCGATTTTTCAGGATGGCCGCACCCCGTTTAGCAATGATGATGGTGCCGACCGGCAAGAGCTTGAAGCCTGGATTCTTGCTACCGACGAATCCGATTTGCGTCGTAACAATCTGCCGCAAATTGGCCGGCAAGTTGAAATCATCCACCTTCATGAACCAAGCATTGGCGACGTCATCACCACGCAAGGGCTTCAGTGCATAAACGCTGCAGTTTCCGCCAGTGAGAACAGAGAATGCCTGCTTGCCCTTCAAAGCCTCCCAAGATTTCGGAATTCGGCCTGCATCGGTGTCGTGACTGGTTTCAGATGTCATCCCGTAGCTGAACGCTGCCTGCATCAGCGCCCGTCGAATGGTTTGCGCTTTTTCAACTGCATCTCGCGCCCGTTCAATCGCCACATCCACAGCATCCAACACACGGGCGATGGCAGATTGTTCGTCTGCGCTTATCGGGATGGCGCAATGTACTTTGCGAATGTCCCGCTTGCTGACTTCATCGAACGTGGTTCCCGCTCCCAAACGTTTTATGATGGGAGTCGCCAAGTCCAGCAAGTAGTACAGATACTCACCATCAATGCCATGAGGAACAAAGCTGGCGAATCCTTGATTCGTGGCAACCTCGACGGCAGCAATGGCCTTCGCGCCAATGGTCGCCCGACTTGTGTACAGCACAGAGCAGACTGGCAGCTTGGAAGCAGCAGAACCGGCCAAGCCCGCCGCAGTGATTTGTTCAGCGGTTGACCGTAGATATTTCCCTTGAAGCGCTGTGAGATCCGTTGGGGTTGCCCACGGAATGTCTCCACATTGCCAGTATCTGCCTTCATCGCGGCTCGGGGTGCCGCCGCCGATTACGTCCGCGACATCTCCAAGCAACACGTCTTTCCAATTATCAGGAACACCATGTTGACGAATAAGGGCGTGACGAGCATCAAGCCTTGAAGTCATAGCCCACCGCCTTCAAGAGTTTGTGTAACGCGCCCTCGGCCGCCTTGAGCGACTGCTCGCTAGCCTGCAACTGCACCAGTGCATCCTTCACCTCCACCCTCGGCTCCGGCTCGAAGGTATCCACGTAGCGAGGAATGTTGAGGTTGAATTCGTTCTCCGCGATTTCGTCGATACCGACCACGCGGGCGTGCTTGAGCAGTTCGTCGGCATCGCCATACAGTGCGCCGAGCTCAGTACCCACCTGTTCCACGTCGCGCCGGTCGTCGTCGGCACGGCGGCGGACCTCGGCAATTTTCTCGTCGCGTTCGACGATCTTTGCGGCGGCCTTGTCGCGTTGGGCTTTGAGTTTGGCGAGCGCAGCCTCAGCTTTGTCCTTAGCTGTTTTGCCGGTGATCTTCCCAAGCTCCGCACTCGACTCGGCCACCTGGGCGTCCAGCTTGGCAAGGCGGGTTGCGGCGTCGGCATATTCCGCTTCTAGGCGCTCAACCTCATCGTGCTCTCGGGCGTTGATCTGCTCACGGATGCGCTGGCTGTGCTTTGCCACCAGGCCGGGCACCTTGGCGGCGGCGCCATACGCCTGCACGTGAACCAGCATCCGCATCACATCCTGCGGGCGCAGTTCGTTCTGGTTGGAGAGTTCGCGGAAGTGGCGCGCGGCATAGACCAGCAGCACCTTATCGTGCCGCTCGGGCGGGCGCTGCTTTTTCAGGATCAGCAGACAGGCCGGAACGCCCGCGCCGTAGAAGACGTTGAGCGGCAGAGAGATCACGGCGTCGATCAGACGGGATTCGAGCAGTGCCTTACGGATCAGGTGCTCGTCGTCGGCCTTTCGGCGTTTGATGATGGGATTGCCGTCGTTGTCGAACTCGCCGGTTTCTTCCTCGACCTCCGGCTGGCCGCGGAACAGCACGCCCTGCGGGCAAACGATGCCGGCGCGGCCGGATTCGGTCAGCGAGGCAAGGATGTGCAGGATGAAGGCGTAATCACCGTAGCCCGCCGGCGGCGCTTTGAACGGTGTGCCGCGCCCGAATCGGCCGAACGGGTCCTTGTAGCCTTCCTTGCTGAAAATTTCCTTCTTGAGCTTGTCCTTTTTCTTCTTGTCGTCCGTCTGCTGCTCGGGTTTCAGCCACCAGAACTCGTCGGAGAACGGAAAATTAGCGAGCACCACGGAGAACTTGCGCACCTTGCCCTCGCCATCCTTAAAGGCCGGGTCGGTGATGGTGCTCACGCCCGCCGAGATGGTGGCTTCCAGGCCGTGCAGTACAGAGTTGATCTTGCCGATGGCGGCGTTGCCCCAATTCATCTCCTGGCCGAAATACTGGGCCGAAGTGGCATGGTGCGCGTTCTCGCGCAGGAAATTCGCCGAATGCACCAGCATGCCGCCGCTGCCGCAGGTGGGGTCGTAGATGGTGTCGCCGGGCTGGGGCTCGAGAATGCGCACCAGGGTATCGACCACCTCAGGTGGAGTGAAGAACTCGCCCGCCTTGGCGCCGGCATCGTCGGCAAATTGTTTGATCAGGTATTCGTAGGCGTGGCCCAGCACGTCGGGCGGCACGCTGGCGTTGGAAAGATCGTGGCTGTCGAAGTGCTGGATCAGCGCGTGAACGACCTCGTTCGGGATCAGCGGCTTGCCGCTGCCGTCGGGTGCCTGCTGATTCCAATCGACGGTAAAGACGCCTTTCAGTTCTTCGTTGGCGGCGGCCACGGTACGCATCGCTTGAGTGAGCTTCTCGCCAAGATTGGTCGATGCCGCAAGCACATCGCCCCAGCGACTGCCATCCGGAATGGAAAAGCGGTGCTCGCCGCGCGTCCGGAAAACCGCCTTCTGCGCATCGGTGAACTGCTTGCCCTGTTGGCGCTCAAGCACCGCGATGGCTTCGTCGGCTTCGTTCTCCCACTGGTCGCAGAGGCGCTTGTAGAACATCAGCGACAGGATGTAGTTCTTGTAATCCTGCCCGGCGGTCTTGCCGCGAAGGATATTGGCGGCGCCCCACAGGTGCGCTTCGAGTTGTTGTTGGGTCAGTCTCATTGTTGTTCCGGTGTCAGTTCCGACTCGCCCATCCAGTAGCACAGCAGCGGTGCCGGGATGCGCAATATTCGAGTGGTGGTGTCGGGCAGATCGGCAATTACGCCGAAATCATCCAGTGATTTTGTGACCACGTAGCCACGATCAATGGATTTCTGCTGGCAGAGTTCGAGCAATCCCTTGAGGTCGCGCAGGCCAGTGTGCTGAGCGCGGTATTTCACCTCGAAGGGGATGATCTGACCTCCGACCTCTGCCACAAGGTCGACCTCGCGATCCTTCTTTCCACGCCAATAGGTGAAGCGCACATTCTGCGCGTAGTAGCGGGCGAACAGGTGCTTGAACACGGCGGTCTCTGTCGCCACGCCTAATGCGGTAGGGTCTTCGAGGATGGCTTTACCCTTGAGCATGACCGCCGGCGCGATGGCGGCATCGGCCAGATAAATCTTGAAGCGAGCACGAAGTACATCCTTGCCGTAGCCGAAGGGCGGCAGGCGGTAGATGAGGTGCGTTGCTTCCAGCAGCTCGATGAAGTTCTGCGCCGTTGGCCGCTTCACCTCCAAATTGGCGCAGAGGTCGACCATATCGAGCAGGCCGCCATCGTGCATGCACAGGTAGAGGAACGTGTGCTCTAGATCGAGCACGCGCCGCACGCCGAACAGCGCCGTCATGTCGCGCTTTAACACCTTGTCGATGATGTCCTCGCGCAGCAGGCGCTGGGCTTGGGTGATGCTGTCTACTTGGGCCGTTTGCGGAAAACCGCCGCGCACCAGGTATTCATGAAAATGCCCGACGTAAGGCGCGGCAGCCTCCGTGACGCGATAAAAATCTGACTGTGGCCAGTCGAACAGATCGCGCAGGGATTTCAGGCGCGGCAGCGTCGGCAGCGACAGATTCTTGATCTGGAGGTATTCGTAGAACGAGAGCGTGGTCAGGCGGATGGTGTGCCAACGGCCGACACCGGACTCCTGACCGACCTCGACCAACGGCATGGCCGAACCGGTGAAAGCGATGCGTCGCTCCTTGCGGAAATCCACCTGATGCTTGACCCAGGTGCCCCAGTCGCGGATGAACTGGGCCTCGTCGAGAAACAGATACTCGGGCCCTTCTGCCTTTGGCTCGCGCTCGCGCCAAGCTTCCAGGACAGCATCGATGCCGGCGAGCTTGAGAATCGGATGGTCAAAGGTAGCGTAGAGGATATTAGCGGCTGACACGCCATCGCGTAGCAGTGCATCAGCCGCCTGCAACATCAAGGTGGTCTTGCCGATCTGTCGGGCACCAGAAAGAAGAACAGCACGCGGCGCGGGGGGCTTGGTCAGCCACCCGTGAAGTTCGCGGAAGGCAGCACGCCGCCAGTTCGGCAGGTCGGCAATAACCTCATCCCGCCACCAGGGGTTGAACTGGGACAGGACGGCGACTAGCTCTTCTCTAGAGACTCTCATGGCGAGGAATATAACACGAACCGCATTTCAATAAAAACATACATTAACAAAAGAAGATATTTTGCACCATTGGACCGTTTTGTAGTCAACTTATCGAAGTTGGTGCACAGCATCTTGGCTTCTTGATCGTTCAGCGCGTGAATGGTGGTGTCATCCACCAACCAAGGAGCCCCACGATGAACACCAAGCCCACCGCCATCGACGCCTTTCTCACCCGCGCCGCCGCCATCCACATCAAGTTGGACCGGCTGCAGCAACTGGCCGACGACCATTTCGGCCACAACCCGGACGTAATTCACTGGGGCCACGTCGGTGACCTCGGGCGGGTGGATCAGGCGCTGGACGATCTGCTGGCGATCTTCGACGGCCAGGCCAAGTGAGGGAGGGTGCGATGGACACCCTGCCTAAACTCCCCCCGGCCCAATGCCTGCTGCTGCGCACTGCCGCCCGTCGTGCCGATGGGCGCGTGACCCCGCCCGACACCCTGCGCGGTGGTGCACGGGTCAAGGTGCTGACCGCACTGCTGCAGCGCGGGTGGATCGAGCCTGCCGACAGCGGCCACGTGCTGACCGACGCGGGCTACGAGGCCATCGGACAGCAGCGACCCGCACCGCCGGATGACGTCCAGCCGATGGACGCCATTGGTGATCTCCAACTTTTGGAGGGCATCCCGATCCGCCCTGGCACCAAGCTCGCCGAGTTGGTGATGGCGCTGCGCCGTCCGCAGGGCGCGACCAGCCTGCAACTGATACTGACCACCGGCTGGCAGCCGCACACGGTGCGCGGGGCCATCTCCGGAATGCTGCGCAAGAAGCTCGGACTGAACGTGGTACTGGCGCACAACGATTCCGGCGAGAGGGTGTATCGGGTGGTCTGATCGGCTGCCAAGGGTGTCCAGTTTTTGGAGGCCCCTGCGCTGTTTGTCACGGTGGCCGATTTCGCGGATTTTGGTGGGGAACTGGCCACAACCCCGCGCCAGCATTCAGTTTTTTTACCCTGGCCGTTTTCGTGTGCTCAAGGTGCAAACCTGCGAACCCGGTACGCACCCAGGTTCGCACCTTCTGCGTTGCCGCCATCCCGTACACGCCCGCGCTGACCGGGCTTTCGGCCCGCTGGCCCGCACCTCCGGGTGCGAACCGCAAACCCTGCAAACCTAGTTTTCTAGTCGGACGGTGGCGAAATGCCGCGCTCGCGCCCCCCGTATTGGAATATCGCCAGGAAGGACCCCTTTTCCCTGACCAGGCCGCCGTTTCCCTGTCTGGCCAACGTCAAGACTTGAGTGAGGTGAGCATTCCCAATGCTCACCCTCTCTTTAGAGAGGAAACACCGGGAACCCGGGAACGCTTTGATTTCATTGGGTTTTAATCGTTCCCGGTCGGCCTGGGAACGATTTGCCCCGGGAATGATTTAAAACCTTGTTTTTGCTGGCACTTAATCGTTCCCACCCCTCTCGCGTTCCCGGTGGTAAGCGGGAAGCCGGGAACGATTATTGGGGGGGCGGGAACGATTAATCGACGGCAGGTCGCCCCGAACTGGAGCGGGTCAGGTGGCCAGTGACGAACACCGCCTGGCCCTGGGCAACCGGACCCTCGGGGACATCCAGCCACTTGACCAGCTTGGATCCTTCGGCCATGGCCGTGATCAGTTCACCTTGTGCGAGCAAGGCATCCACCCAACCGGTCAGTCGATGCTTGCCGATGGCGTGGAAGGCTTCGGGCAGTTCGTGGCGGCGCTCGTACAGACCGTTGCCACCCGTCTTGGTGTAGGGCTGTCCATCCCTCGCCGCGCGGGCAATGGCCGATTTCAGAACAGGCAGCAGATCATCTGGCTCCGGGCAGATCTGGCGCAGGCGGTCGGCACAGTCGACCAACAAGCCTTTGGCATCACGCAGGAACGTGGTCATGCGCAGGTTGGCACGGCCATTGGCCTTGACCACGCCGCCCATCACCACCCGGCCACGTTCGAAAGGTTCTGCCAACGCCTCGCAGAGTTTCTTGGCTTGATCTTCCTTGGGGTGCCACAGGGCGTAGACCGCCCGCACGCCATCGACCAGACCGCCGGTACCCCGGATTGCCTCCCGGGCCTGCTCCGGTGTCGAGGCCTCGCGCTTGGCAAAGTGGTGTGACACGATCACCGCCGCACCTGTACTGGCGGCCAGCGCTGCCAAACGGGAGCAAACGAACTGCGCGTTTTCTGGCACGTTGAGGTCCAGTGCGCACAGCGGTTGCAGGGGGTCAAGCACCACCAGCCGCAACTCGGGCATCGCCTTGAGCTGGCGTTCCAGGTCCGTCCACGCTGTCGTGGTCGCCGGTCCTCGCGAGGATGGATCAGGGGCGAACAACGGCACCGCACCGCCGGCATCGGGCAGCGGCAACACGTACAACCGATCCGGAATCGGCCCGAGCGCGTTCAGCCGGTTGTGAACCTCGATGGCATCATCTTCGGCCGTCACGTAGATAGCCACGCCGTGTCCCGCCAACGCACCACCGAACAGCGTCGGGGAGTTTGCCCAGCTGCCATCGAAAGCGGCCACCTCGCGGGCAAGGGCCAGCAACAGGAAGGACTTGCCCACACCGCCCGCAGCGGCGATCAGGGCTGCTTGTGCTTGCGGGAATACGCCCTCGATCAGCCACCGTCGCACCTGCGGCTCACCAATGAAGCGGTCAGCCGCGCGCCAGCGGGTGATGTCCATTTTTTGGACGGCATCGGGCACCGGTGATGATGACGCCAGAAGCGTTTCCACATCGAAGCCCTCGGCTACCGCATCGGCGGCATCCCATTTCTGGGGCCGATCTTGCGGCACGGTAACGAGGCGTACCTTGGCACCGGTGTACTGCAGTTTCGGAATGACAGTGTCGGCATACCTGGCGCCGGCCTCATCATGATCGGGCCAGACGGCGACGGTCTTGCCGGTCAGCGGTGACCAGTCTGTTTTGTCGATGGCTGTAGCCGCTCCGCCCATGGCCGTGGTGGCGACGATACCCATGCGCATCAGCGCGTCGGCACACTTCTCGCCTTCGACCAGCACCACGACATCAGACACAGCGATGGCCGGCAGGTTGTAGAGTGGGCGCGGCTCGGGCATGCGCATGGCACGCGTCCGGACATCCCACGGGCGGTACTGCTTGCCGGCAGGCGTGTCGTAGCGGTAGACACAAGCCAGTAGTTGGCCATCGGCGCTGCAATAGTCCCATTTGCCGGTAGGTGGACCCAACTCGTCGTAGACCACGGCCGACTTGGTGCTGGATGCGGCAACCACCTGGGGCACCAACAGCCAATGCCCGACGTCTTCCAATAACTCACAGAAACCAACCGGCAGGTGAATGCCTCTGGCGGCCGCCCACAGGTCAAAAACGTCCCCTGACTCACCGGTGGCGAAGTCGATCCATACGCCGCGCTTGGGCCCGTCCAGTTCGATGACCAGGCTGTCACCCGGATCGCCTTGCAGATTGCCGATGTAGAACTGGCTGCCGCGCCGTTTGCCGCGAGGGAACAGATACACCAGCACCGATTCCAACTGATCCAGCAGACGACTCCGAATCTCAGCCTTGTCATGGCGGGGCACGATACTGTCGGCCGCATCGTTGAAATCGAAGAAGGGATGGCAGGGTGCTGCGGCGGCTTGCGTTACGGCTGCCATCACTGCGTGTGCTCCACACCCAAGCGGGCCTTAAACCAGTCACCGTTGGCACGGATGCAGAAGTAAGCGCGACCAGGCCCGGCGTCCTGGGTGTCGGGCACGATCCACAGATGTTCGTTGGCGTCGTAGCGCCAGCTGCCCGGGCCGAACATCTGGTCGAGCATCGGTTCGATGCCGTGCTTGGCGATGTGGGCCCGCAGTTGCCTGGTCATCTGCTCGCGCTGGCGGCGTTGAGTTCGGTTCATCACAGCAAATACTCCGCAACCTCACGGCCGGCAGTGCAACGGCGGGTACGTTGCTGTTCATGCGCCTCGACTTCTTGGGCGCGGTACATCACGCGCCCGCCGAGCTTCAAGTACGTCGGCCCGGTACCGAGCATCCGCCAGCGCTCCAGGGTTTTTTCGCTGAGGTTCCAGCGGGCTGCCAATTGGCGTGGCGACAGCATTTCGGGATAAAGCACGGTATTCATAACGTTTCTCCAATCAGGTGGGCCATCCCTCACAGTCCCTCGATGGGGCTCGCAAGCAGGCAATGGAGAAATTGTTCCCGGCGCTTCTTATGCTGGCAAATGGCCAAAATTCGCTTTTGTACGAAACGAGGGACAAAGGGCCCACGGATTACCCTAAATTGCCAAAAAAATCGTAGCTAATTAGCAACGGCCATCATCTGCCGGTATTTAGTGGCTACGAGTTGCTCCAGCGCGTCGAACCGTTGTAGGTGCCGCCAACGAGCAGCGGATACGGGTATTGCCCCGGCGTGGCATAGGGCAGGAACAGGCCCAGATGCATCATTTCGTAGTAGGTGCCGGTCTTCGCCACCATCACGATGCGGCGGCCGTTGGCCACGATCCAGTAGGGCATGGCGGACGCCATCAGCAGCGCGTAGAACGTGCCGCTCGGGTTGTACTGGCCGTCGAAGGTCTGCGCCGCATTCCAGCCGACGAAGCCGCGCAGTTTCCAGTTGCCGTAGTCCGCGCCGGCCTCGGACAGGATGCCGACGTTGATCTGATCGGTACCGGCGAGCCCCGGCCCCTGCAGCACCAGTTCGGCGGGCGGCCCGGGTACCCAGCGCAAGACCGACCAGCGTTCGTTGGCCGGCAGCATGTCCTGGGTGACGAACTGCTTGAGCCGATTCAGCAGGTCGAGATAGTCGGTGGCAGTACCACTGGTAAAAGCCATGGCTTACCTCAGCAATTCACGCACGGCGGAACCGTTGCGCGAGAGCACGTTGAGAATGGTTTTTTCACCGGCGGCGGAATTCAGATAGTCGGCCGCCATGCCGGGATCGATGACGTTGACGATGCGCACCGATTGCGACGGTGCGGCAGCCGGGGCTTGGGCGACCTCCGGCACGAGGCCGCCGTCGGCGAAGGCCAGACGTGGCCCAGACCAGCGCGGCCCGAACAGGCCGCCGTTCAGAGCGTGGAGAAAGTCCACGCCCACCCGGCGCACGGCTTCGGCGCGCAGCACATATTCCCCGGCGGACAGACGCGCCGGAATGGAATCGCTGGTGGTCGTTCCCGGCCCGCTGACGTAGCCCCCGGACGCGAAGCCGGCCCACTGAAACAGACCGGAGATCAGACCGCCCAAGCCGCCGCCGCCCTTGCTCATCCCGCCGAACAATTCCTCGGCGATCTTCTGTGCCGCGATGCGGTTGATGGCCGAGATGACGGATCGAGCGAAGTCGGCGAAGGCGTCCTTGGCCGATTTCGCGCCTGAGCCGATCTGCTCGAACATCGTGGCGAAGGCGTTCTCTACGTCGCCGTTGATGCGCGTGGCGACGTCGTCGGCTGCCGTCTTCAGGCCCGCGACCTCTACCTTGAGGCGGGCCACGCGGTTGATGGCTTCCTCCGATCCGGTGGACGCGGCCAATTCCTGCATCTTCGGGATCAGGCCTTCCACTTCGGTGGCGGTTTGCTGGTGCAGATCGAGCACGCCTCGCCGCATCTGCGTCTCGGTGAGCATGCCGGCATCCTTCTGCACCTGCAGTTCTCGTTCGCGGATGGCCATGCGCTCGGTGACGGTCTGATACTGGCGTTCGAGTTTGCCGAGTTCGGCCAGGTCGGCTTCGGCGTTGATCATGCGACCGACATCGGCTACGCCGGTCGTGTCCCCCATGCGCTGCAGCTTCTCGATGAGCGGCTGGTACTCGCGTTCCAGACGCGCCCGGGTGACCTCGCCGCCGGCACCGCCTCGGACTTCCGCCAGCCGGTCGCGCACGCGGGCGAGCTCGTCGGCCAGTTCCTTCTCAGCCTTGGCGGCCGCGTGGGCATTAGCCACTTCGATCTCGCCGCGCTTCATGTTGAGGACGGTGATCTCGCCTTCGAGTTTCTTGACCTCGGCCTTGGCGCGCAGACGCTGCGCTTCGTCCTTGCCACTGACCGCCACCGTCGATTGGGCAGTCAGTTCCTGCTGTTTGGCCGCAAGTTCCTGGTCGATGGCCTGCTGCTCGATCTGCGTCTTGCGGGTGTAGTAGTCGCGGATCGACACCAGCCGGTCGTCGAGCGCGCGATCCAGTGCGGATTTCTGCAGATCGAGCCCTTCCTTGATGGCCTTGAACTCGGCCTCGGCCTGCGCCTTGACCACGGCCAATTGCGCGCCGGTCGTATCCTTCTCGGCACCACCAGCGGACTTCTTCTCACACTTGCCATTGACCCATTGACCTCCCGAAACCACGCAGGCGATGCGCTGCATGTCCTCGGTGGGCTTGCCGGTCGGGGTCTTTTCCTCGGGGCGCTTCGGACTGGTCAGTGCGTCCAGCCGTTGCTTCGCTGCCGCCAGTTCCTGCTCCCATTGCGTCAGGTTCTTCCTCAGCGTGGCCATCGCCGCATCGTTGAACTTGACGTCGAAGGGCATAAACGGCACCGGTGCCTTGCCGGTATCGACCTTCTTGCGGGTCGAGTCGACCAGTTCCTGAATCCGTGCCACCTCGTCGCGGGCGCGCTTGATCTCGGTGCCGTTGAAAATCAGGTTGCCGACGCCGCCCAGGCCGACCCACAACGCCTTCAACGTTCCGGCCTCGTTGGCCGCCTCGCGCATGGCGTTGGTGATGTTGGTCAGTTCCGGCAGGAAGTCGCGGGCCAGAGCAATGCCGAGCGAAGAGCTTGATGCCTTGAGCGCCGTGAGGTTGTCGTTGAACGCCTCGGCGGAACGCGCCGTTTCCGTGGTGAGCTTCAGGCCAAGCCGCTCGGCCTCGGCGGTCAGTTGATTGATGCCCGCCGCCCCCTGGTTGAGGAACGGGATCATGTCCATGCCGCTCTTGCCGAAGAGCTTCACGGCCAGCGCCGTCTTGACCGCGCCATCCTCCAGATTGGCGAAGACATCGGCCACCTGCAGCAGCACAGCTTCGGTGGACTTCATGCTGCCATCGGCGTTCTTGACGGAGACACCTAAGGCCTCGAACACCTGCGCCCCGTCGCCGATACCGGTATTGGCCTCGGTGATGTTCTGCGACAGGCCCTTGATGCCCTTCTGCAAGGTTTCCAGACTGACATCCGACAGTTGCGCGGCGAAGCGCAAGGTCGACAGTGCCTCGACCGAGATGCCGATCTTCTGCGAGAGCTTGTTCAGATGATCCGCCGCGTCGATGGCGCTCTTGATCATCGTGGCAAACCCAGCCACCGAGAGCGAGACGCCGAGTCCGGCCAGCAGCCCCTTCACGCGATTCGACTCATCGCCGAGCTTGACCAGGTTGCCGCGAATCGAGTCGAAGGCCGAGCGGGTCTGGTCGACGGCGGTGATCAACAGTTGGGCACGATCCTGGGTCACGACAGATTCATCTCTCTCAAATCTTGTTCAGTTGTATTTCGATGGTGCGAGCCAAGACGGGCAGTTGGCCGCGCACCGCGCCTTCCAGATCGAAGCGGCGTTTCAGGGTGACGTTTGGCACCAGCACGGCGATGGGAATCTCCGTGCCGCGCTTGATCGATTTCGCCCCGGTACGCTGGCGCTCGGCCCGTTTGAACCGAGCCAGCACCGAGGTGTTCTCCTTGATGTTCTCGGCCATCAAGATGGCTTGGCCGTTCTTGCGGATGAAGTAGGCATTGCCCGAACGAATCAGGGCATCGACAACTCGCTTGAACGCACGACGACCGATGCGCCTCCCCTCCGGGGTCAGCGGAATCAGCATCCGGCCGGAAAGAGTGCCGCCCCGAACGTGAATGCCCAGCCACGGTATCCGTGATCCAATGAACAGCGCCGGCAGCTTGTCCGGGTTGCGGTCGTAGACCTTGGCCCGCAGCGATCTCACGAACGCCGCCTTCCTGACCGTGAAATCGGCATTCATCCGGCTGCGCACGGCATCGGCCATCGGCTTGCCGCCCGATTGCATTCCGGCCGCAACCGCCTTGTGGATGGCCGCCTGCTTCTGCCGTGTCCAAGCGTCGAGCTTGGACTTATCCAACAGGCCGGTCGCGGTTAGGGAGAGCTTCAGCACGACAGCGCCTTCATGATTCGACGCAACGCCTCACTGCCACCCTGACTGCCGGTCGCGGTTATCGACAGAAGATTCGCCAGTTGCCGGGACTCCTGCCGGTCGATGGCGGCGAGGAATGCGTCGGTTTGCGCCAGCGTGTAGTCGAGAATGTCGGCGTAGGCGTGCCCCGCACCGATCAGCCGTTGAATGGCATTGCTCCACGCGTCGGGCTTTCCAGTGTCTGGCCGATCCGCGCCGCTGCCTGCGTCACGCTCGGCAACAGGCGCCGGATAAAAAAATCGGCATTCACCCCAAACACCGCTTCGGCCAGACGCACGGCCTCGTCGAGATCGAGCCCGGCCACCCAGTCGACCGGGCGGCGCGCGGCAATGGCGATGGCGGCGATCACGGCTTCGCCGTGTTCGGCCATCAGGCGCTTCAAGGCCGGGCGCTCCATGTTGCCGCCAGAGTAGCCGCCGTCATCGTAGTCGTCGCCAACCGGCATCCAGCCTTCGGCACGCTGGCTCACGATGTAGGCTTGGCCAGCCTCGCGCTGCGCATCAAGGGAGTTGAAGGACTGGTCGAGACGCTCATCCGTGGAAACGCGGGTGTAGACGGCACAGCGCTTTTTTGTCACGACAGCGTTCATTTCGCACCTCGCTTCGATTTGCCCTTGATGATTCCGAAGAACAGCGGCCCAGACCATTGGGTGCCGGTGATGTGGCGGGCAACGGCGGACAAGCTCTTGTAACGGCGGCCCTCGTACTCGAAAGTGCCATCGGCCTGTGCCGTCACGCGGTGCTCGCGGCTGTCGAACTCACGTACCAGTACCGTGCCGGGCACGACCTGGACTTCGACGCCGCGCTGGGTTTTGATATTGGACTGGGCTTCGCCGATGCGAGCCATTTGCGTCTGTACCGCCAGCTTGGTATTCAACGCCTCCTCCTGAATCTTGTAGGCAACGCGACCTTCGACGTAGGCGCGGTTGTTGTGTGGTGGGCGGCGCGGGAAATACTTGTCCCAAAGCGCCCACAGATCGTTCATGGCCAGCCTGGGCAGGTTGGCTATTTGCGCCGCCAGGGATGGGCCGGTTATCGGGATATTCATTTGCAAACTCCTTCTGTAGAGGGGTTTGTATGAACGCGCTCGGGTGGCGAGAAGCCAAGTGGAATGTCGCTGTCGCGAGGTCGTGTGGCGTGCAGGCGGGCAATGGCGGCGGCAATGATTTCTGCGGTCTCACGCGCCCGCTGGCGGGGAGACATCAATTCGGGGAGAGTTTGTTCGACGGTCATTTCGGCATCCAGTAAAGTAATCAGACCGTCACGAAGAATATGCGCGCAAGGCGGTCGGAGTATCCCGTTTGGGAGCGCATCAGCAGGGGTGAGCGAGATTACGAATAAATTCTTGATGACATTTCTGGTCGCCCTCGCGGCGAGCAGTCCCAGCGCTTCTCGTCGGTAGCCAGGCGAGAGAGATTCTTCCTCGGGTCGCCTCCATTGACCTGATGTTCATCAGGTCATATATTTATGCAATCGGCGAGGAGCAGTGCCATGAGCAAGCAGAAGACCGAAGGCATTACGGAGCCGCAGGCAAGAACGCTGAGAGCGATCTGCCAAATCCTCGATAGCACGGGCCTGCCGCCCACCGTCAAGGAACTGGCCGAGGCGCTAGGAGTCAGCCACGCCAGCGCTCACGAACAGATCGCGCAGTTGGTACGCAAGGGGTATTTGAGGAAAGAAGAACGAAAAGCGCGAAGCATCGTCGTCGTCAAACGCATTGACTGATGGCGGGGAGGCTAAACAAGAGGTAAAGGGGGCTCTGCATGGGGCATGTCCGGCTTGGATTGCTGCCAAGGTCAAAAGCGTGGAAAGAGGTCGTCGGCCTGATCGCCGCTGGTGCCGACGTGCCGCAAGTGGCCAATGCCACCATCTCTGCTGCCGAAAGCGCCTTCACTTATGTGATGAACGACCTTGGATACACCGAGGCGGTTTGGCTCATGACCCAATTGGCCATCGCCGCCAAGAAAACTGACATCCTGGCTCACTTGAATTCTGTGGGAATCTCATTACCCACGGACGCCACACTGCCTGATGTAACGACCGCCATCTCCGAGGCCCTTGACCGAGCAACGGACGCGTCTGGAAAGCGTTCAGACCTTGGTGTGCTGGCCTCCAGAGCCTTGAACGGGGCCGTCATCGATGCGCTATCTCCCAAGCTGCATTCACTGTTTCCGTCCGACCCGGACACGATGCGCGCTGCGCTCTCGACGCTGGGCAAGCAGAAGGAGTTCGGAGAGTTTTCGCGGGGATTCTTTGCCCGGCTGGCCAACGAGAGCCTTCAGTACTTCCTGAGCAAGACACTGAATACCCATCTCGGCGAGGGCATGCGTTTTGCGACGATGAATCAAAAGGCGCAGTTTGATACAGCCTTGCAGACGCATACCCGGGAGGCATCGCTGATCGTCGAGAAATTCTCGGCTGAATGGTTTTCCAAGAACCGCTTCGAGGATGGCGGTGACATTTCAAGAAAGAAATCTGACGGATTCGCTGGCTACGCGCTGAAGAAGATGAAAGATGAATTGAAAGCAGGAGCGCGCAGCGATGCAAGATAAGCGATACATCATTTGCGGCAACGCTTCGGCCAAGGGCATCAGCGAAGACCCCAAGCGCGACTTGCGACTACGACTTTCTGGCAAGGACGGGCACGGAAACATCACGCTGCGCATCGAGGACATCCACAGCAAGATGTTCCGCAATGTCCCGACGCAATTCCACGATCTGCTGGAACTTGCCACCTACGTCTACAGTGCCGACCAAGCGATCAAGCGCGGTGCGGACGATGTCGACAGCTTTGGCGATGGCTGGCGGCGAGACATGCACTTCGTTGTGCCGGTGCGAAATCTGGATTTCTGGCGAAAACCCGAAGTCCTCGACACACTACGGTCGACCTTGGGCTTTTTGTCCGATGACAATTACCAGTTCGATTTCGTCCCACTGGAACAGGATCACACGATCCAGGAGTACCTCGAATTCAACGATGCCCAGCAGATGTTCGGCCTTCCCGAGCAAGTGGTGATGTTTTCTGGTGGCTTGGACTCATTGGCTGGCGCGATTGAAGAAGTCCTGACACAGAAACGTCGGGTGGTGCTGGTTACGCACAAGTCGACGCCGAAACTCAACAACCGGCATCGCAACATGGAAACGCTGCTGGCGGCAAAGGCTGGGGACAATGCGCCTCACCATATCGGCGTCCGAGTTCACAAGACCAAGGGGCTAAATCACGAGTACACCCAGCGGAGCCGATCCTTCCTGTACATGTCGATTGGTGCAACCATCGCCAAGATGCTCGGACTCAAGAGCGTGCGCTTCTATGAAAACGGAGTCATCAGTCTGAATCTTCCGGTGTGCGCGCAGGTCGCCGGTGGCCGGGCAACTCGCACAACGCACCCCAGGGTTATGAAAGGTTTTCAGGACATCATCTCTTTGGTAGCAGGTGAGCCGTTCACCATCGAGAACCCGTTCATCTGGAAAACCAAGGCCGATGTCGTTGAGGTCATCACCAAGGCGGGATGTGCCGATCTGATCGCTCATTCGATGACGTGCACGCACACTTGGGAGATGACGAACGAGCACACCCATTGCGGCGGTTGCTCGCAGTGCATCGACCGACGCTTCGCTGTCGTCGCCGCAAAGGCTGATCAGTACGATCCGGCTGCCCATTACAAAATCGACGTCTTCACCCAAAGCCGCGACAATGGTGGGAGGCGAGTTTCCTCGGGCGCAATGTGATCTTGCTTCAGGGCGTGGACAAGGGGGCTGAATATATCAACCTGTTGCTGGCCTACCCGGAACGAGAGACCTCGGTTTTTGAGATCGTGTGCGGCTGCGCACTTGGCGCAGTTGAGCCGGCGACCAATACCGGGCTGGAGCACGACGACATTGAAGAAGGATTCCAAGTTACTTCAGGGGCTCCGCTGGGTGACGCTGGTGTTGTGGCCGACCGGACAGCCGTCAATCAATATCGCGGGAGATACCAGGAGTTGGTCACGGAGAAGGCCGAGGCGGAAGAAGAAGGTGACCACGAGCGTCTCGAAGAAATTCTGATCGAAATGGCTCAACTCGCCGCCGCCCTCACTGGTGCCGTTGGAAAAGGCGGCAAGCTCAGAAAGGTTGCGGACAAGCGGAAAAACGTCCGTGACGCGTTCCGCAATGCAGTCAACCGCGCGATCACATACATCGGCAAGTACGACAAGGCATTGGCCGAGCACCTGAAGGACTCGATCAAGCACGGCAACGAGGCGGTCTACCGGCCCGAAATTGCTGTCGCGTGGGCGGTTCGGCCAGTCACGAACGAATAGCTAATTGGCGAACGCTATGACTCATCAAACCTATTATCGAGCAGACAAACGCATATTCTGCGATGGCGATGTGGTGGTGTCGGCCGGAGAGTTTCTTGCGAAAAATCCAGATGGCTCCCTAGATGTAGAAAAAGTGTTTGAGGAAAAACGTCCGAAGAACCTCCCGCCGAGGGCAGATTGTCTTTATGTATTCTCGGCGATCAGCGATGCGAAGAAGCATTGGTCAAAAATGACTGGCGGGAAGCTGTATGAAGTCGCCGTAGCTGATGTGGACGTACTTCTCAGGGCTGATATGACCCTGGTTGATTTGGCATTCAGAAGTCGTGAGGTGCCTGGGCACGTCGAAGCGTGTGCTGATCGCTATTGGCGGGGCGAATGCAGTGAAAGGCCAGTCATAGAAGTGCTTGTACGAAACGCAACCGTACTGAGCGTGCTATCGAACGATGAGGCTGAGCGACGGGCATATTTTCGGAGCTGGGCAATAACCAGCACTTAACCGGGTTCAAAAGCACAGGCGATGCCTTCCGGTTTTGGACGAGTCGCCTCAATGTGAGCACGTTATCCAACGAACAAGGAGCCGGAAATCCCCGTCATTGCTGAAGGGCGCGCGGCGGCGTCCTTCGCAGAAACAGAGAATGGGCTGGAACAGAGAACGGAAAAGCGCCCGGCACGGGGCTGTCCGGTTCAGCGCCGTCCGTCGCAGCGAGGCACGAACCCGCGCCAGCACTGGGGGAAACGGGCAAAAAAAAACCAACCGAGAGTGGTTGGTTTTTTGAATAGTGGTGGCGGACAGTTGACTACGTGCCGACTGGCCTCCCGAGCTTATGAGCACTGGCGCGGGTTGGCGCAAAAATTCCCTAGCCATCCTTGGCTGCCACAGACCAGATCAGCGTTTGGTGCTGGCGTCTTCAATCGCTTTGGTCATGGCTGCATGCTCCCACTTCACGGCCTTGCACCCGTTCTGCTGAAATGCTGGCGGGGTTTTGGCTGGCGGCGTGTCTCCCTTGTAAACGCCAATGACGCCCTTGCCGCGTTTCAGGCTTTCCTCGATCTCCCAATTGACCCATTTACTGGAGGCGGTCTTGTCGCTGAGATACACCACTGTGACTGAGCAGCGATCGATCTTTTCCCGGATGTTCCGCTTGATGTAATCGGCATTGGTGCTGTCATAGGGCTCCTTGACCGAATGATCATCGAACTGCAGGTCCGTCTTCTCGTTTTTTGCCTGACCACGCAGTAGATTCACTTCGTCCAAGTCATCGTGATCAAAGCTGATGAACACGTGCCTGCTGACATCCTCTTTGGCTTCGGCAAGCCGTTGCTTCACCTTGTCCTCAAGGCTTCTGATGTCCGAACTGAACAAACCGCCACCGGAGCCGCCACCCATATTCATTCTCCTTCGTTGAATTGAAACTCGAGACAGGCAATGCAACGACCACAGGGTTGGCTGTTGCCGGTATGGCACGAGTAGGTCCCGGCCACGCCCTTTTCCGTCGCAAGCCGAACGACATCAGCCTTGCCAAATTCGATCAGGGGTGTGAGCACTTTAATCTGGCGTCCCATCGCTGCCGCAATGGCCTGCTCAGCCTGAACGAGAAAGGGTTGGCGTTGATCGGGAAACAGACTGAATTGTTCGGCCAGTAGGCCAATGGCAACCGACGATGCGCCAACCTGATAGGCGTAGGCACTACCCATCAGCAAGAACAGCAGATTCCGGCCGGGCGTAAAAGCATCTTCCTTCACATCCATGCTGACGTTCGTCAGGCCGGAGGCAATGACTTGCCCGAAGCCGCTGAGATCCATCCTTGTTGGTACGGGAAGCCCAAGCTGCCGATGGACGGATTGGCATGTCGCCCATTCCTTGGCGGCTGCCCGCTGCCCATAATCAATGAACAATGGGAAGTGGTCGATGTGGTCTTCCTTGGCCATAACGCCAATCAGGGTCGAATCAAGACCGCCCGAAACGAGATTCACAAAACTCACAGGTAGGCCTCCCGTTTTGCAACGCGCATCGTCAGCCAAGTCGCCAGATCGACGCAGCCCAACGAGTGTCCAAACCGAGATGCGATCTCACGAAACGTATCTTCGATTTCTTCGTAACAGGACAGGCGCCCCAATCGGCTCGGCGCAATCCTGATGCCACGAGTTAGGTGCAGGTAATCCAGCACATGCACATCCAGCACTGCGAGATCAGCGCAGTACCCGATGCGCCGCAAGAAGAGACTGGCTTGTTTTGGCCCGAATCCCCAAACGTTCAGCATCAGGTGCTTACGTGCATCTTTGGCGCTGTCGGCGGCAAAAAGCAGTCTGCGCAGAGAATGTCCCTTGCCATACATCTCCGTGACTGTGGTGGCGAGCAACGATGCCAACCGGTTTCGGAATCGTGGCATCACTGTACGCACGCCCCCGTCCTTGCCCGGTACAGTTAGCGGCTGGCTGAGAGCATCGAGAATCTGTACTTCGCAGTCGGTCATGCCTGCCAGTTGCTTTGAGAACAACAAGCCCCGTTCCCGAAGTCGGTCGGCGGTGGCAACCGCCATCTCGAACCGCATCTGGCTACCGAAGATGCAGATGGCTGCTTCGTACAGCATTTCATCTTCGGTCAGCAGTCGCCAATCGAGCGCTGAACCACCTTGAGCCTTGATCTCGCTGCACATCGCATCGATGGTGCGATTGATGATTTCGGTATTCATGAATCACTCCAGCCAAACTCTGCTGCACAGTGGCGAAACACATGTGCGGGGAAATTATGGCGGCAGAAATCAACCACCGTTTCATTGGCAATGGCCGCCCGCAACCGTTGCATCCATGAAGCATAGAACTCCAGGTTGTGCACCAGCGTGCGCGCCTGAAATGAAAGTCCCGCTTCAGACCACGCGGTCTGCTTGGCGAAGAAGTCTGCCTGTGACAGGTGGTAAAGCAGGGCCGTGTCGTGATCAACGACCGTCTGGCACCACTCCAGACCATCAAAGCTGTCCGCCCCCATGGCTGAGTACAGGGCAATCGAAATCGGATTGCCGGTGCCAAGCAGGTGCACGGCCACATAGCGATCCAGTTGGTCGAGCGCATTGCGAATGGCAAGCACGCTGCGGGCCCGGTCGATCACGCCATCTCCCAAACGGCGTTCCGCGACAGCCAACATGCAAACGCCGGTCTGCGCAGCAACAGCATGGCACAAGCCGGGCAAGTCCCGGGCATCACCGTGAATGATCGGCACAATCTGGCAAGAACCGGCTGCAGCTTGATCTTCTTTCCAGCGTGCCACCACCAGCGCTAAGTGCTCACTGGCATCTGCGGGCGGCTGCTGTTCATCAAAGCCGAAAGCGATATCGCAAGGAAACCCAGCCAGCATCTGATGAAATGAGGGCTGCCGCCACTGATCCCGAGCATCTTTCCAGAAGCTCTCATAGTTGCCCGAATCCATCAGTGTCACGGCTCCGGCATCACGCGATGCTTGCAGCAACTTGGCGGCCTCTTCCGGCTGAGCCAGTGCAGCGAGGTCGAATGCGGACACCAGAAACTGCTCATTAATGCCGATCAGCGAGGCCAGCACTTGCAGGTAATCCTGCGGTTGCAGCGCGGTTTTGACCGAGGAAATCGAAGGGAAGTAAACGGGCAGCGGCAGGGCTTTGCCGCCGATATCCAGTTCAGATGGACGGCGCACGGTCATTCCTTGCTCTCCGACTTGGCGGTGGCGCTACGCCGGGTTTCGTTGAACCAGTTGGCGTGCTCCGTCGAGACGTGTTCCTCGACCCTTTCCGCCAAGGCAATCAGTCGATCAGCCTCGGCCAACCCTTTGTAGGGGCCCGCATTGGAGAGAAACAGGTACTGCTCGTGCTTGAGGCGTTCAGCGGTGGCGCGGTAGGTGACCCACAAGGTCGAGTACTGGTTCATCTGCTGAGCAGCCTCCAGCACGGCGATCAAAACACCGGCAATCGATGCTGCCCACTTGGCGCAGTCGGCAGGCAACAGGCTGGTGGCCGGGATCAATACCGCCAATGCCACCTGCGAAAGCTTCAAGCGTTTGTACCAGCGCTGGCAGTGCTGGCTCTTGTTGTCGTACCAATTTCTCTGATCGATCAGCCGGAACCATGCCGGATGCGCCTTGACCGAATCGGGCACGGACGGCTCGCTGGGTGCTCCGTTATTGGCAGCTTTCATCCTGTTCTCCCTTTTATTGTGTAAACACCCGCTCCAGCGTCGCGGGCAACAGCGCGACATTGGCTTCGCGGATGGCGGTGTGTTTGGCTTTGAGGGCGGCAACTTCGGCTTGCAGGCGGTCGAAGGTTTGCTGCGTGGCCAGCGGTGGTGTGGGCACTTCGATGGCCATCAGCGCTGGAGCCGTCATGGTTCGGTTACGGGCAGCTGTTCCTGGCGACGCTGCGTAGATTTTTGCGAAGCCCTCATCAGTGGTGAAGTAGTACCAGAGGAAGCCGGGCACCGCGAGATCTGCATTGGCCTCGCAAGTAAGCATGCGATGGTTGCCGACACAGCCGTCGTCCGCAGGTTGCGCAATGGCGATAGCCTGCTCCCATGCCATGATATTGCTGAAAATCAGATCCCCAGCTTGGACGCGGTACAGGTCTTGCCACGAAAAATCTGAGCCTGGTACCGTGCGCCGATGGAATGCACCTTTGTAGAAGCTGCGTACGCCCAACTCCGTGTAGCTTTTCTCGGGGTCGATGGCAACTTCCCGGCGCACCAGCGGAGCCACGTCCGCCATCGGCCGCAGTGGTGCATCGGCAATGGCATCGCGGAAGCGCAGGGCCAGCAGGTGTTCGGCGTCGCGCTCGACGGCATCCAGATGCGCTTCGAGCTGTCGGGTTTTCTCGGCCAGGGCGTCGAGGCGGGTGACGAAGAGTTGTTGTTCGGTCAGCGACGGCAGCGCAATCTGCTGATCGAGAAAACGATCCTCCTTGATGCGTACCCGGTTGGTAGTGCCTTCACTGGCAGCCTTGCACAGCTCCACGAAGGGCGATGACCGCACCAGCCAGCCCATAAATGCCGCGTCGCACTGACCCGGATCACGAAACTCGAATGAGGGGAAGTCATTGCTGACAATGGCACCGTCCAGCTCTGGCGGCACCAAGCCAATCGCGCCGTTGCGCGCGTCGATCTTGGACAGGATCAGTTGATTGGCGCGCACGACACGCCGCACCGACACGACATCGCTGCCCGAAACCTTGCCCCGGCTGATGACGCCTTTGCCCCATAGCTTGATGGTGACTTCGTGGTACTCGGCAGCCGGATCGATCACTGCGGATTCATCGGAGCGCCGGAGCAACTCACCCAACGCAACTTTGGGCCACGCCTTCATACGCTACCCTCCGCATCGCTACCACGCGCAATCCGTCGCGCTTCCAGTTCGCGCTGCGTTTTCTCCAGCTCGGCTTCCAGCAGCTTCACATCGGGCAGTACGGTTTGGTATTGGGCCGCCATGATCTTGTTGGGCAGGCCGTCCAACGCGTAGCGCGCCAGCGCTGACTTGGAGCGCGCGCACAGAATCAGGCCGACAGGCGGGTTTTCGTCGGGCAGTGTCCAGTGCTCGCGGGCGTAGTTGCAGTACATGTGCATCTGTCCGACATCGGCGTGGCTGAGTTCGCCCAATTTCAGATCGATGATGACCAGGCAACGCAGGCGACGGTGGAAGAACAGCAGATCCACACGGAACCAGCTTTCGTCGATGCGCAGCCGTCGCTGGCGCCCGACAAAGGTGAAGTCGCTGCCCAGCTCCAGCAGGAAGTCTTCCAGCCTATGGATCAGCGCCCCCTCAAGGTCAGACTCGGAGTATTCGTCCTTGAGATTCAGAAACTCGAGGACGTAGGGGTCCTTGATGGCTTCGTCCGGGGTGAGGGCATCGCCAGGTTGGGGGTGGCTGCCTTTTTCCAGCATGGCGCGTTTGTTTTTCGACAGCAGCGCCCGCGTGTAGAACTGGCTGCCGATCTGGCGGTCGAGCTGGCGCACGCTCCAGCCACCGCGCAACGCTTCGGATTCATAGAACTCCCGTTCTTCGACCGATCCGGTGCCGCGTACCAGGCGCACATAATGAGACCAGGACAAGGGCATGGCCTGCGCAAGCTGCTCCAGGGTGATATTCCGAGACGGCGTCTCGGATTGACCTGCGGCCAGGGCTTGGGGGCTGTTCCGAGACAGTGTCTCGGAAATTCTCTGGGCCGGATACGCCAGATAAAACAGGCGCATCTGTTCCAGGTTGTCCACACTGAAGCCACGGCCAAAGCGCTGACCGAGGTCTGTAGACAGGCGCAGCAGCAGTTGTTGCCCACGCGCCGCGCGCTCCTGCCCGCCCTGTTCAAACTCGACAATGCGGCGGCCAATTTCCCAATAGCTGGCGGTCATCAGGGCATTGACGCTGCGTGCGGCGGCGCGGCGGGCCGATTCCAGCAGTTCGACGATGTCGGTGTGGACGGCGGCGTAGTCAGCCTGCTCCGACTTGGCGGGCGTGCTGCGGTCGGTCATGCCTGCACCTCGGCCACCAGCGCCTCGATCTCGCCCAAGAGACGCATTACTTCTGCCTCGTGGCTGCGCATGGCGGCGATCAGGTCTTTGGGATCGGCGTGTTCCAGCCCGGCCTTGGCGTTCGGATTTTTCAGATCCAGATTGAAGATCGGCCAGTACAGTGCATCGCCTTCGGACTGCGCCAACTTGGCAGCCTGCTCGTGGGCGGATTGTTCATTCTTGAGTGCCTTCAGGCGGTCTTGCAGTTCGGCCTTCTGGCCGTTGGCGGCGGCCTGGATGGCTTGCTCCAGCTCACGCATGGGTTTGCCCAAGGAGATGGCAGCATTGCGTTCGGCCTCCGCCCGCTGCCAGTGCGGCGTGGCGGCCTCGACAGCGGCAGCGCGCTTGGCGGCAAAGTCTACGCTCCAAGCCTGCGGACCTTCTTCCCGATTCTTCCACCATGCCAGGGCCGGGGCGAATTCCTCGAATTGCAAGGGGGCGGTCTTGCTGTATTTCTTGCGTCCCTCGGGCAGCGGCAGTTCGTAGTACCAGATGGTGTCGGTGGGACCACCACGTTCAAAGAACAGCAGATTGGCCGGAATGTCGGTATAGGGCGCGAACACGCCCTGTGGCAGGCGTACGATGGTGTGCAGCTTAAATTCCTTGAGCATCTCCTCCTTGATGACGGCGCTGATACCGTCGCCAAACAGGGTGCCGTTGGGTACCACCACGGCGGCGCGGCCACCACGTTCGGCTGCCTTGCCACCGGGTACTGGCGCACCCGCGACGCGCAGCTTGCGCATGATGTACTGCAGGAACAGCAGCGCGGTTTCCGCCGTCTGCATATTGGGCGGGAAGTTGGCCTTGATGCCGACTTCTTCCTCGCCACCGAAGGGTGGGTTGGTGAGGATGACGTCCACGCGTTCGCTGTGGCCGATTTCATTGATCCGGCGATCCAGCGTGTTGCCGTAGGCGATTTGTGGTGCTTCCAGGCCGTGCAGCAACAGGTTCATTTGCGCCAGCATGTAGGGCAGCGGCTTGGCTTCCTGCCCATAGAGTGTGTCGCGTTGCAGGCTGCGCCGCTGATCGGGCGAGCTCACCTGCGGGGCGATGTGGTCGTAGGCCTCGACCAGAAAACCGCCCGTGCCACAGGCGGGGTCCAACACCGTTTCGCCCAAACGCGGGTCGGTGACCTGCACCATGAAGCGCACGACCGGGCGCGGGGTGTAGAACTCGCCCGCGTCGCCTGCTGCATCGCGCATTTCGCGCAGCATGGATTCGTACAGGTGCGAAAGGGTGTGGATTTCTTCGCTGGCCGAGAAGTGGATGCCGTTGATCTTGTTGATGATGTCGCGCAGCAGATAGCCGCTGACCATGCGGTTCTGCACGCCTTTGAACACGTTGGCGATGACTTCGCGCTGGCTGCCTTTTTCGCCTTCGCCTGCCAATCCGCGCAAATAGGCGAACAGGCCTTTGCCGGTGCTGCCGTCGGCACGTACGGTGACTTCCTGACTGATGAAAGCCAGCAGTTCATCGCCGGTGATGCCGTCTTCGCGGGCAGCCCAGTCGCGCCAGCGATAGGGGGATTCGATGATGGGCTGATAGCGCTTGCCGTCGAGCTCGGCCTCTTCCTCGTGCACGACTTCAAGATCGTCGAGGAACTTTAGGAACATCACCCATGTGAGCAATGGCAGACGGTCCACATCACCATTGAGGCCTTTGTCCTTGCGAAGAATCTTGCGGGCGGTACCGATCAGCGCGGACAGGTTTTCTCGCGTGGTGAGCGGCGTTTTGGCTTTGCGTGGCGCGCGGGTCTTTTTCTCGCTGGTGGTGGCAGATTTGGCCATTGGATGCGATTCTCGTTATTGGTAGAGCGCGGTCTGTAACCGGGATACAGCGTCCTTCATGCCGCGCACGCCGCCGAAGTGGCGGGTCGCGATTTCGGATGGACTGCCGTAACGGTCGAAGGGTTGCACCTTCATCAGCTCGGACAGCGCGTTGAATTGCAAAATGCCACGCTCGACATAACGGTCGAGCAGCAGCGACAGAATTTCGCGGGCGGTCTCCCCGTGTTGGGCGAACAGGTCTTGGGCCTGACGCTTGGCCGCTTCCGCACGCTGGCGGCGAGTGAGCAGTGGAGCATTCCAGCCCAGATGACAAAGCAGGTCGAACGGATCGGCATCGGGCTGTTCACTGCTGGCTGCCAGCTCCTCGAAGCTGATGCCGCGTTCGGTCAGTTCGCGCAGCACCTCGGCGCGGGTGTCGGGATTGGCCCAGGCCGATTGCAGAGCCTCGCGTGTGGGGTACAGGGTGCGGACAGCGCGGCCTGAATATTCGGTGTACTTGACCACCTGCAGTTTCTTGCCATCGGTGTCCAGGTCATAGACCAGATGGCCGATCACTTCGACCTCACCACCGTCAATGTAGAACTTGCGGGGTTCTGCCGGTGGCTCCGTGATGATTTCGCCGTTACCGCCAGTGTTATCGCCCTGTTCAGGGTCGACCACGTACTCCGCTTCGGGCTCCGCCACGCCGGGTACTTCGTCTGCGGCGGTTTCCACGACCTCGCCAGATTGATCGACCGTCACTTCTTCAATGCGCGCTGGATCGCCGTCGAAATCGGGGTCGGCAAAGTGACGCGTGGCTGTGCCGGTGAAGTCGATGATGTTGAAATATTCTTTGCCGTAATCCACCTTCAGCCGCGTGCCACGACCGACGATCTGCTTGAATTCGGAGCGGGAGCCCACCACACGCGCCAGTACCACGTTTTTCACCATTTCGGCATCGACGCCGGTGGTCAGCAGTTGGGAGGTGGTGAGGATGACCGGCGTGGGCTTGTCCACGTCCTGAAAGTGCGACAGATGGGTGAGACCAATCGCGCCCTCGTCGGCGGTGACGCGGCAGACATAGTCGGGGTACTGCTTGACCAGATCGCTGTTGAGATTGAGCAACTCCTGTCGCATCTCGGCGGCGTGTTCCTGATCCACACAGAACACCAGGGTCTTGGCAAAGCGGTCGGTACCTTTGAGCAGGTCGGTCAGGTGGCGGGCCATCGCCCGTGTGCGAGAGCGCAGCGCGACCACACGTTCGAAGTCTTTGGTCTGGTACTCGTCATCAGGTATTTCGCGACCATAGCGGTCCAGTTCATCCTTGCTGGGCCGCCAGCCTGCAGCATCGACCGTGGTGATGACGCGGTGCACGCGGTACGGGGCGAGGAAACCATCTTCGATGCCTTGGCGCAGGCTGTAGGTGTAGACCGGATTGCCGAAGTATTCGTAGCTGTCGCGGGATTCCTCACGCAAGGGCGTGGCCGTCATGCCGAACTGCACGGCGGGCTCAAAGTAATCGAGCACCGCACGCCAGGCGCTTTCATCCCGGCTGGAGCCACGATGGCATTCGTCGATGATGATCAGGTCGAAGAAGTCCGGACGGTACTGGCGGAACACATCTGCGCTGGCGGTGGTCAGCGCCTGATAGATGCCGAAGTACATATCCCGGCTCTGGCTGGTATCGCCGCCTGCGATCTTGTGCCGGGCATCGCCGAAGGGCGCGAACATCTTGGCCATCGGGTCATCGACCAGGATGTTGCGGTCAGCCAGAAACAGAATTTTGGGGCGACGGTGCTCGCCGGTGCGGTTCCAGCGGCTGTTCCACAACTTCCAGCAAATCTGGAATGCCACGCAGGTTTTGCCAGTGCCGGTGGCCAATGTGGCGAGGATGCGCTTCTGTCCAAGCAGGATGGACTCAATGACCCGATTGATCGCGATCTGCTGGTAATAGCGCGGCACCTTGCCCGACACCAGGTTGAAGGGTTCGAGCAGGTATGACGACGCGTTCTGCGGCAATTGCGCCGCTGCCGCTAACCTGGCGAACAACTCGTCGGGCGTGGCGTAGCGATCCACCTCACGCTCTGTGCCGGTGATGTAGTCGATCTCGATGATGCGGTGACCGTTGGTGGCATAGGCGAATTTCAGGCCGAGGATTTCCGCGTACTCGCGGGCTTGCTGCACGCCAGTTTCCGCAGGCAAGCCGATTTCCTTGGCTTCGACCACGGCGAGGGGATAATCCCGACGGTAGTACAACAGATAGTCAGCGCGCTTCTGTTTGCCACGGCGAACCTTGCCGCCTGCCACGATGATGCGGCCATTGGTGAAGCTGCGCTGCTCGCCAATGGCGTGCGGAGCCGCTCCCCAGCCAGCTTCCACCAAGCGGGGGGTGACGAATTCGCGGCAGGTATCCGCTTCGGTGATCACGCCATCTCGCATTGCCTCCCCCTTCATCGTGTCGCCCCTCAGTCAATCAGGATCTTGAAACTGGTTGCCAGCGCGATGGGTTCAATTTCGCGCACGTTCTTCTTCAGTGCCACCAGCCCGTAGCCCTCCATCATCCGCAGAGAGCGGGAGAGATTGGGCACCTGTCGCCCAGTCAATTCGGCCAGCGCGGTCAATGACTTGGGTCGCTGGTCGCGGATGAGGCGCAGCAGGGCCTGGTTGTCCTCTGACAGCACGGCCGCCATCGTGGCCATCGAGGGGAACCAGACGGTCGGCGTTTCCTTGCCCGGGGGCAATTCCGGATCACTGGGGCGGCGAATGCCGACGACGCAGCGCTTCATCGTGGGGATCCTGATCGGCTTGGCATAAGTGTGGAATTTTATCAATGTGGCACAACTGCAGCCAGCTTTTGATGAACAACTTGGCTTCCTGATCGTTCAGCGCGTGAATGGTGGCGTCATCCACCCATCAAGGAGTCCCGAGATGAACACCAAGACCACTGCCATCGACACCTACCTCGCCCGCGCCGCCGCCATCCACATCAAGTTGGCCCGACTACAGCTACTGGCCGACGACCACTTCGGCAACCACCCCGAAGCCATTCTCTGGGGCCACGTTGGCGACCTTGGGCGGGTGGATCAGGCGCTGGATGACCTGCTGGCGATCTTCGACGGCCTGGCCAAGTAAGGGAGGCCGCGATGGACGCCCTGCTCAAACTCTCCCCGGCCCAAAGCCTGCTGCTGCGCACTGCCGCCCGCCGTCCTGATGGGCGAGTGATCCCGCCTGACACGCTGCGCGGCGGCGCGCGGGTCAAGGTAATGACCGCACTGCTGCAGCGTGGCTGGATACAGCCAGCCGACGGCGGCCACCTGCTGACCGACGCGGGCTACGCGGCCATCGGACAGCAGAGACCCGAACCGCCGGATGACGTCCAGCCGATGGACACCATCGGCGATCTCCAACTTCTGGAGGGCATCCCGGTCCGCCCCGGCACCAAGCTCGCCGCGCTGGTGGTGGCGCTGCGCCGTCCGCAGGGCGCGACCAGCCTGCAACTGATGCTGGCCACCGGCTGGCAGCCGCACACCGTGCGTGGAGCGATTTCCGGGATGCTGCGCAAGAAGCTCGGCCTGAACGTAATGCTGGCTCACAACGACAGCGGCGAACGGGTGTACAGGGTGGTGTGATCGGTCGCCAAGGGTGTCCAGTTTCTTGAGGCCCTGCGGATACCCCGGCGTGTCTGACGCATCGGACACAGGTCCACGTAACTCTCTATACGCGTGCGCGTGTGCGCGCCTCACGGAAAGTTACGACAGCCTGTGTCCGATGCGTCAGACGGCGTGCAAGGCGCTTGTGGGCCGATTTCTGCAATCCAGGCAGCAAATCAGCCGCAACCCCGCACCAGCATTGAATTTTCTTCCCTGTCCGTTTTCACGCGGCCGGGATGCAAACCTGCAAACCGGGTACGCACCCGGGTTCGCAGCTACCCTGTTTCTCTCCATCCCGCACACGCCCACGCTGACTGGGCTTTCGGCCTGTTGCCCCACACCGCCGAGTGCGAACCGCAAACCCTGCAAACCTTGTTTTCTGGTCGGACGGTGGCGAACTCCTGCGCTCGCGCCCCCCGCATTGGAATATCGCCAGGAAGGACCCCTTTTGCCCGGGGTATGTATGCGTTCCTCGGCCATAACAATAGGCGGTGACCATCACCATCGTCACCACCATCACAAGCTCCACCCGGTGTGACGGTGGTGATGGTTGTGACGGTCGCCCCTTATTGTTTACACCGGCGAAAGCACAGATATGCCCTCGGCACGATCATCACGCAGGGCGCGTAGCGGTGGATCGCAGTGGGCGATGGCGAACCAGCATGGATGAATGTGGACGGTGCTGGACCACCCTCGGTAGACTGATGGGCAATGAACCCGCATCTGCTGACCCTGGCCCTGACCACACCGCTCGAACAACTGCTGGAGTTGCCGAACGCGGTGCGGGTTGCTGCCTGCGCCCGAGAAGATTTGCAGCGCTTCAGCGCAGAGCAGTTGCAGCGGATGTTGGCCAGCATGGATGCAGCCATCACCGATACCGTGACATTGGCGCAAATCAAGAACGGCGGCGAGTTGGTCGATCGTCACGAACAGCGCGACCTGGACTGGTTTATCGAGGTCACCAATCAGGCCGAATGGCCGCACCTGAGGTCAGCCACTGCAACGGACTGCGATTACCTTCGGCTCTTGGCGCTCTACAAGTTGGGCGTGGTGATTGAGGCCACAACAGATACCCCGCCGGGGATCATCATCAGGCCGGCGGTTGAAGCGTTGATGGAGTCGCTGGAATCCTTGGTGCTGGCCGATCTGTTGCCGGAATCACCGTCAACGGAGCAGATCATCGAAAAGGCGTGGAAGGCAGGGATAACGCCAGAGCCCGTTGCCGCCGACGAAGTGCGCAAGGCGCAAAGTCAAGCCGTCAGACGGGCGGCCGATGCTCGCCACGCCAGCAACCGGGCCGCCAAGCAAAAGGCCCTGGAACTGTTCGCATCGAATACCTACCGCACCAAGGAAGAAGCCTACCGCATCATCGGCGCGCAGGTCTGCAAGGCACCGGGCACGATCAAGAATTGGATCGCGGGCATTCAAAAGAACACGCCACCCGAGTAATTTCACTGCGAACCTTCACGCTGCGCGCAGCGTGATCATCGTGCGCGCACCGTGTCTATGAATGCCGATTCTTGTGGCATTCAATACAGAGCATCCCCAAACGACCACGGATGCTCGCCATGTACCAACCCCGTCCTGCTCTGCCCGAAACCGGCTTCGTTCGGTTGCCGCAAATTCTGTCCCTGATCCCCATCAGCCGTTCGGCCTGGTGGGCGGGTATCCGGGAAGGCAAATTCCCCCAAGGCATCAAACTCGGCAGCAAGACCACGGTCTGGCGCGCTGAAGACATTCGCAATCTCATCGAACGCTCTCGCTGATTCGGGCGGTGATGATGAGCGCGTCCATCCCTTCCCCGGACGGAGTAGTAGACAACGACCGTCACCACCATCACGACCATCACACGGTCGAGATGGATGCTGTGGCCACTCCGGGGCCAACACCTGACACCGATCCCGTTGGTGTGATCGAGGCGGCACTGGTCCGTCTGGTGGATGACGTGGGGGTGCTGGCCGAGGAAGACGTGGTGCGCGCCTTCTCGATCCTCAAGGCCACGGACCTGCCCGGCTACTTGCGCCTGCGTCACGCCGCCAAGAAGGCGAATCGCGACTGCTCGGTGACGATGCTCGACAAACTGGTGCGCGACGAATTGCCCGGCAGCGACGACGATGCCAGCGCGCTCGATGAACTGGTCGCCTTAGCCCGAGCGCAGTGCCAGTTGCACCACGACGCCGATCGCAACGCGGTCGCCGTGATTCCCATGCCCAGTCGGCGCGAAGTGTGGCGCGTGTATTCGTCCGGCTTCGAGGACTGGCTGCGGGCGGCGTACTGGCGTGCCAAGGAAATGGGCGTGCCGGAGACCACGATGAAGTCGGCACTGGCCACGCTCGCCGCCGCAGGCATCAACGATGGCAACGAGATCGAAGTCCACGTCCGCGCCGCCCGTTGCGACGATGGCTACCTGATCGATCTGGCCGATGAGAAGTGGCAGGCCATCCACGTCACCCCCCAGGGCTGGCGGGTGGTGAACGAGTCGCCGGTGTACTTCACCCGCACGCCTTCGATGCGCCCGCTGCCGATGCCGGTGGCCCATGGCGATGTCGGGTTGCTCTGGCAGCACACCAACATTCCGGCACACAGCCGCGTGATGGTGCTGGCGTGGCTGCTGGACTGTTTCCGCCCGGACACCCCCTTCCCGGTGCTGGAACTGGTGGGCGAACAAGGCTCGGCCAAGTCCACCACGCAATCCGTGCTGCGCAGCCTAGTCGATCCGAACAAGGTGATGCTGCGCGGTAGACCCAAGACGGTGGAGGACGTGTTCGTCGCCGCCGCCAACAACTGGCTGGTCAGCTACGAGAACCTCTCTGGCCTCACGCCCGAGCAGCAGGATGCCTTTTGCACCCTGGCCACCGGCGGCGGTTTTGCCTCGCGCCAGCTCTACACCAATGGCGAAGAGCACGTGATGGAAACCAAGCGGCCGGTGGTGCTCAACGGCATCGCCGTGGTCGCCACGCGACCGGACCTGATCGACCGGGTCATTCACGTCGATCTGCCGACCATCCCCGCAGATGCCCGGCGTGACGATGCGGACACGCACGCAGGCTGGGAACGTGATCAACCCAAGGTGTTCGCCGGTCTGCTCGATCTGTTCTCGGCTGCGCTGGCGATTCTGCCGACGGTCAAGCTCACCCAGAAGCAGCGCATGGCTGATTACGAGCGCCTGGGCGAGGCAGTGGCCCGCGCCCTGGGCTTTGCCCCTGGTGAGTTCCAGCAGCAGTACGCCGAACTCGTGCGCGCTGGCATCGACCGTGCCTTGGAAAGCAACGCCGTCGCGCAGGCACTGGACAAGTACCTCGCCGAGCGCGTGCTGCCCATCAACTGGCAGGGCACTGCGGGTCAGCTCTACGACCTGCTCAACACCCACAGCATCCCCGACCGCAGCAGTTGGCCGCGCTCGCCCAAGGGGCTGTCGGATCAGTTACGCCGCATCGCCCCGGCCTACCGCGCCAAGGGCATCGACATCACCCACCTCGGCCACAGCCGGGAGGGCGCGCGCTGGCGCATTGCCCAGACCCGTTCCCAAACCAATCCTGCCACGCCACCCGGCATTGAGGGTGGCACTCGATATGGAGCTCACCGTGAGTAATCCCAACTTGCATCCCATCTGGGCCAAGGTTCTCGGCATCACGCCGCAGACCAGCAGCCCATCCACCTCTGCCGAAACGCAGCTGTCCCCCCTAGCTGCCGCGATTGCGGCGATGACCGGGCAAACCAACTCCCACCAGGGTTGGCAGGCCACCAGCCATCCCCGCCGCCCCGGCGCGCCGGTCGGCATCAAGAAGCAGGTGGGCCCCGGCCTGTGGGTCAGCACCGTCGCGCGGCCCGGCGACACCCACTACCCCGTCCATCCCTGATCAAACCTGGAGACCATCACCATGAAACTGAACCCGTTCAGCAAGAAGTCCAACCCCTACCTCGACAAGATCAAGGCCGAGCACGACGCGCTCAACCAGGAGCTCACGCCCCTCAAAGCCGAATTGGCGGAGGCGGAAGCCGAGCACGCTGCGGCACGCGAGAAGCAAAACCGGCTGCGTGATGCCGCTGGCTCTCTGTCGATGAACACACCACCGGCCGCCAAAGCCCACTGGCCCATCCTGTGCGAGGCCAATCAGCGGATGGAAAGGCTCAAGTCGAAGGTGTCCAACCTGGAGAGCCAACTGCGTCCGCTGCAGCAGGTCCTGGCAACCCCCGAGCGCTTCGCACTGGCCCGCAAACAACTTGACGATCTGATCGCGCAGCGCAAGGCGCTCACCGATGAGGCGCAGACGGTTGATGGCCAACTGGGCAAGATCGCCAAGCGGCTGGCGGACCTCGAAGGGCGCATTGCTGTCGAGACGAAGTCAGCATCCCGGGCGCTGCTGGACACCGAAGCCGAGTTCGTCGTGCCTGAAACCTTGACCAAGCTGGAGGTGGAGCTGCGCATCACCCGGGCATCGCAGGTTGAACTTGAGCGCCAGCGTGAAGCCGTCCAGGCCCAGCTTGGCGGACTGCCCGATGCCGTGCGCAAGGCGAGGGACCACTTCATCCACTGCCGTGCGGCGATGGCCGAAATCGAGCTGCACGAACAGTTGATGCCGGTCATGAACGCACTGGCTCGCGCCTCGGCGGCCCGGCGCCAGATCAACTACCACCACGACGAAAGTCGCTTCCCGGTTGAGATTCCGCGCGGTTTGATCGAAGCAGCCAGCGATGCACTGGCGGCAGAAATGCCAGCGCCCTGATCGTCACGCGACCTGCCCACAGGCGAATTGGGTCCTTCCTCGCCAAAACGCCATACGGGGGGCGCGAGCGCGCTGCCCCGCCAGTGACAGGCCCCGAAACGGGGTTACCAGTTACCACCTCGGTTACCACCCGGCGATGCGCCGGGTTTCCAGCCTTCAAGGAAATCAAATGACCACCACGATCAACAACAACGACACCATCCCCGGCCAGCCACTGGCCCACTACGACCCAGAGGTCGCGCAGCGCGTGCACGGCTGGCTTGCCAGCGGGCAGCTGTTGGCCTGGATTCCGATCCTCAGCCAAGACAACTTCCCCGGCACACCGCCAGAGATTCTGCAGTTTGCCGACCGACACCAGGAGTCGATGCGCTGGCCGATCCACGCGCCGGAGGATCTGCTGCAACTGCCCAAGGGCATCACCGGCTGGTTACTTCCCGCCAACGCTGAAGACACCAACGTGGCCTGCGGGGTCTGGAACGGCGAGGTCTACATCCTGGGTGTCAAGGACAAGCGCACCGGGCGTGCGCAGACCCTGCTGGGCGAGCGTTTCGATGTAGCGACAGGTCAGGTCGATGACGTTGAACAGAGCGCGGTTTGACTTGGCTTCTGGTCGCCACAGCGCGTTCATGGAGGTCCGCAAACCCCTCTCGGAGAAAGCAATGAGCACCCACCAAACCCTGCACGTACAGGTTACCGACACCAACCAGCGCCCGCGCGGCGTGATGACCATCGAGGCCGATTTCGATCACCTCGGGCCCTACCGCGTACAGCACGATGGCCAAGCCTACTGGTTCACTGGCAAATCCGGCACGCACCGCGCCAGTGGCGTGGCCACCCGCGAAATGGCGACCGCTGACGATGCCCGCCTGTGGATCACGCTCGGTGGCACCGCGATCTGGGAGGACTGAGGATGGCCGCCGAACAGCAACACACCATCTCGGCACAGTTGGCGGCGCTGCCCTCACTGCCGATGGTCGAGCTCTGGGCACTGTGGGATCAACACTTTCCCCGGCGGCCCAGCCATCGCAATCGCAATTACGTCGAATCGCGTCTGGCCTACCGCATCCAGGAGCTGACCTACGGCGCACTGCCCACCAACATCCGCAAGATGCTGGTTGAGGCCGGTGCCAAGCATTCCAAGATCAAGTCGGCCGCCGGTCGCAGCGCGCAGACCCTGCTGATGCCCGGCACCACGCTGATCCGGGAATGGGATGAATGCGAGTACCGCGTGACGGTCACGCCCGATGGTCTGTATGCCCTGGATGGCCAGGTGTTCAAGAGCCTGTCGGCGGCGGCCCGCCACATCACGGGGACCCAATGGAATGGGCCGAAGTTCTTTGGTCTGCGCAGCGGCAAGGGAGATGGTCAATGAACACGCCGTTGCTCGTGCCACAAACCGCACCCATGCGGCGCTGCGCGGTGTACTGCCGCGTGTCCAGCGACGAACGGCTAGACCAGTCCTTCAACTCCATCGATGCGCAGAAGGAAGCCGGGCACGCTTTCATCAAGAGCCAGAGCCACGAGGGCTGGATCGCCGTGGCCGACGACTACGACGATGGCGGTTTCTCTGGTGGCAATATGGAACGGCCTGCCTTGAAGCGCCTGATGGCAGACATCCAGATGGGCAAGGTCGACATCGTGGTCGTCTACAAGATCGATCGGCTGTCCCGCTCGCTGGCGGATTTTGCGCGCATGGTCGATGTGTTCGACCGCCACCGGGTCAGCTTCAGCGCGGTCACGCAGCAGATCAACTCGGCCACCTCGATGGGCCGGTTGATGCTCAACGTGCTGCTGTCCTTTGCGCAGTTCGAACGAGAGGTCACGGGCGAGCGCATCCGCGACAAGATTGCCGCCAGCAAGGCCAAGGGAATGTGGATGGGTGGGCCGCTGCCGCTGGGCTACGACGTTCGGGATCGTCTGCTGGTGATCAATGAGGTCGAGGCCAAGCTGGTTCGCCGCATCTTTGATGACTTCGTGACCGTGCGCTCGGCCACGCTGATGGCCAAGGCCTACGGCGCGCAAGGTGTGGTCACCAAGGGCGGCAAACCCTTCACCAAGCAGACCATCTACAAGATGCTGCACAACCGGATGTACCTGGGCGAGATCGTCCACAAGGGGCAGAGTTTCCCCGGCCAGCACCAGGCCATCGTGACGCAGGCGCAGTGGGATGCAGTCCACGCGTTGATCGCCACCGATGGCATCGAGCGGCGGCGAGAGACCAACGACCGCCAGCGGGAACCGGTGTTGTTGCGCGGCCTGCTGTTCACGCCCGATGGTGAACGGCTGGTGCCCAGCTACACCGTCAAGAAGGGCAAGACCTACCGCTACTACAGCCCGATCAAGCACCGGCGCTTTGGCGCGTGGGCCAGCCAGCATGGGCCACTACCGGCGGCGCCCATTGAGGAATTGGTGACCCAGCAGATTGTAGCGGCGCTATCAGCACCGCACATCGTGCAGTCGGTGTGGGATCGGATTCGGGCACCCCGCCCAGACCTGTCGGAGCCCGAGGTGGTCTTGCCGATGCGAAATCTGGCTTGCCTGTGGCAACAGTTGTTCCCCGCCGAACAGTGTCGACTGGCGCAGTTGCTGATCGAGCGTGCGGTGATTGCCGATGGCGGGCTGGAGATCATCTGGCGCGATCAGGGCTGGCAGAATCTGGCCGGGGAACTGCTGCCCGGCACCATCGGCGCGGAATTGCAGGAATGGGAGCAGACGGAGGAAATGGCATGAAGCCGAAAGTCCAGGCTTTAGGTGGACCGGTTGCCCGCGAGCGCCGGGATGGCGGCCAGGTCAAGCTGTCCACCTTCATCCCGCTGAAGATCAGGAAGCGCGGCGCCAGCAAGGTGGTGGTGCGGCCAGATGGGGCGGTCGAGTCGCCGGGCAAGGTCGCCAGCCAGATCGACCAGCCCTTGCTCGTGGCCCTGACGCGGGCCTACTACTGGCAGCAACTGCTCGACGATGGTGTGGTCGGCAGTGGGAGCGAGATCGCCCAGCGCGAGGGACTGCACCATTCGACGGTCAACGAGCTTCTGCGTCTGACGCTGCTCGAGCCTGCCATCATCCAGAGCATTCTGGCCGGGCAGCAGCCCAAGTGCATGAGCCTGCTGTGGTTCCAGCGGAATCCACTGCCGACCGACTGGGTGGCGCAGCGGGGGGTAGTGGCCGGGTTTGATGCCTGACCGGATTACGAACCCTCGATCACCCGTGCCACATCACTTCGGCATTTGGCGCATTGGCCCACCAGCAGCAAGTCGCCACCCTTGATGGTGCCGCTGAAATTGGTGATCGTGGTTTCGTGACGGCAGTGGCCGCACCAGACGTTGGACAGCAGCCGCTGGCGGATGTCGGCAGGGATGGACTCCCAGCGCTGGCGGGCGGGTTTGGTGAAGCTGGGAAATGACTCAACGCCTACTGTGGACTCTGCCAGTTCAGGCACCCGCTTGATCGCCATCGCCCTGGCTTCTTTCATCGCAGCCTGAGTCTGCAGGTTCGGTGTTTTCTCGTTCATGGCATCACTCTGCGGCGACGGCAAACGACCGCAGCCACGGATCGAGGTGGGCGATGTCGAACGTGCCCGACTCGAACATCTGCATCATTTCCGCATAGATCTGCATCGGGGCGCGCCGCAAGCGCCAGCCATTGATGCGCAGAAACACGTCGGCCGCTGCAAAGGCGATGCGCTTGTTGCCGTCCACGAACGGGTGGTTGATCGCCAGGCTTTCCAGCAGGGCAGCTGCCTCAGCCACGATGTCATCGTAGTAGCCGGTCTGCGGGCGGAACAGTGCGGCCTCCAGGGCCCCCGGGTCACGCACGCCCGACGCGCCGCCGTAACGCTGCATCAGCACCGTTTGCATGCCCAGCACATCAGCCACGGTCAGATAATCGTGCGCCACGGTTTACTTGGCCAGTTCGCGGTAGAGGCTGTCGAACTCATCCAGACTGGACGCGAAAGAAGCCATCACGTGACGGCGGGGGCGTTCCTTTTGCTGCCGGTCGATGTAGTCGCGCAGGGCGTCATCGAGCACCGCCTGGAACTGGCGGCCCTGGCTTTCTGCGATCTGGCGCAACGCGGCCAGCACATCGGGCGCGGCCTGGGAGGAAAACTTTTCGCGGACAGCAGTCGTCATGGCCATCTCCATCATGATTCATCTTGACGCTTCATGATAGAGCAAGACGGGAAGGTTTGCCACCGCGTTGATGGCGTTCGATGCCTGACTGGCGGCCTTGGTTGACAGTGAACCGGCACGCGTAAGTTGTTGATTTTGCGAGAGCCCCATCTGCGCCTACCCGCAGGCCAAACGGAGAACAGAGACGGCTCTGGCCGAGAAAGTGGCCGATTTCGAGCGTTTCGGGTGATGGTCACCCGCAGCACAGGTGGCCGGAACCCCGCATGGTGCGGGGATTTCGGGCAAGAAAAAAGGGCCCGGAGATTTTCCGAGCCCTTGGTATTGGTGGAGAGGAGGAGGATCGAACTCCCGACCTTCGCATTGCGAACGCGACGCTCTCCCAGCTGAGCTACCCCCCCGAAGGTCCGAGATTGTACCAAAAATGCACCTGCATGGGCCGACTTGGGCCG